>ERZ1023981.35-NODE-35-length-53358-cov-18.931055_pt1 | contig 53358 bp, 40 predicted proteins | sample MGYA00380435_ERZ1023981 | MGnify/ENA primary metagenome ERZ1023981 (study PRJEB33179, sample SAMN07449057) | human gut metagenome | biome: Human-gut; feature: Human associated habitat; material: Faeces | host: Homo sapiens | place: India:Kasaragod | collected...
CTGAAGAAGGCGTAGATCTCCGCAAGGACCCTATGGCTATGCAGCGTTTGAAGGAAGCAGCTGAGAAGGCTAAGATTGAGTTGTCAAGCTCTACATCTACAGAAATCAACTTGCCTTACATCACAGCTGTTGACGGTATGCCAAAGCACTTGGTTAAGACTTTGACTCGTGCACAATTTGAGCAGTTGGCTCACAACTTGATTCAGGCTTGTCTTGTACCTTGCCAGAATGCTGTTCGTGATGCTAAGCTCTCTACATCAGATATCGACGAGGTTATCTTGGTTGGTGGTTCAAGCCGTATCCCAGCCGTTCAGACACTCGTTAAGAACTACTTCGGCAAGGAGCCTTCTAAGGGCGTTAACCCAGATGAGGTTGTTGCAGTAGGTGCAGCTATCCAGGGTGCCATCCTGAACAAGGAAGAAGGTGTTGGTGACATCGTATTGCTCGACGTTACTCCATTGACTCTCGGTATCGAGACTATGGGTGGTGTGATGACTAAGCTCATCGATGCCAATACAACTATCCCTTGCAAGAAGAGCGAGGTATTCTCTACAGCAGCTGATAACCAGACAGAGGTTACCATCCACGTATTGCAGGGTGAGCGTCCAATGGCAGCTCAGAACAAGAGCATCGGCCAGTTCAACCTGACAGGTATCGCTCCAGCTCGCCGTGGTGTTCCTCAGATTGAGGTTACCTTCGATATCGATGCCAACGGTATCTTGAACGTATCAGCTAAGGATAAGGCTACCGGTAAGGAGCAGAGCATCCGCATCGAGGCTTCATCTGGCTTGAGCGAGGACGAGATCAACCGCATGAAGGCTGAGGCAGAGCAGAACGCTGCTGCTGATAAGGCTGAGCGCGAGAAGATTGACAAGATGAACCAGGCAGATTCTATGATCTTCACCACCGAGAACTTCTTGAAGGATAACGGTGATAAGATTCCAGCAGACAAGAAGCCAGGCATCGAGCAGGCATTGCAGCAGTTGAAGGATGCTCACAAGGCTGGTGATGTTGCTGCCATCGATACTGCCATCAACAACTTGAACACCGTAATGCAGGCTGCTTCTCAGCAGATGTATCAGGGTGGTCAGCAGGCAGGTCCACAGGGTGCTCAGGGCGGTCAGCAGTCACAGGGTGCTAATGATGGCGCTCAGGATGTTCAGGACGCCGACTTCGAGGAGGTGAAGTAAGTTCTTGTAAGTAAGAATAGTGTTAATAAAATAAAGATGAGGGCGCGTCACAGACTTATGACACGCCCTCCTCTTTTTGTTTTTGGGTAGTTACATCTCTACGTGGACTTCGTGCTTGCCTGGGGAGCAGGGAACAATGGTTCCGCTGATGAGCTTGCCGTCTACGGTGATGCGGCTTACGCCCTTCTCCTTGCCATCGGGATTTTTTATCACGATGTGGTACTCGCCACCACGGAACTTGCGCACTACCTCATACTCCTTAGCGGTGCTTGGAAGGCAGGGATCGATGAGAAGACCCTCGTAGTCGGGCTTGATGCCGAGAATGAATTCGCTGATGGTGTACCACATCCATGCTGCGGTGCCTGTGAGCCATGAGTTCTTTCCCTCGCCCGGACGAGCTGCGTCCTTGCCTGCCACCATCTGACAGTTCACGTAAGGCTCTACCTTGTGCAGAGTCTGGTATTTCTCCTCCACATAGCTGGGGAGTATCTTGGTGTAGTGGTTCCAGGCATCGTTGCCACGTCCCGCTACAGTCTCACCGATGATAACCCAAGGATTGTTGTGGCAGAAGATGCCGGCATTTTCCTTGTAGCCCTCTGGGTAAGAGGAAATCTCGCCCATCTCTACATGATAGGTGGTATAGGCTGGATTGTTTAACACCATTCCGTGCTCGCACTCCAGACGCTCCTTGGCGCTATCCAGTGCCTTGTCGCAGAGACCGTCTTCCAGTCCGATGCCCGCCATGGTACACCAGCCCTGACTCTCGATGAAGATCTTGCCCTCCTCGTTCTCATCGCTTCCTATCTTGTTGCCGAAGAAGTCGTAGGCGCGGAGGAACCATTCTCCGTCCCATCCGTGCTGCTTCACGGCTTCGCTCATCTGGTCTACTGCCTGCTGCATACGGTTGGCTTCTGCGAGGTAGTCATTCTCGGCGAGACCAGCGATAGTGCCTTCACTACTGTTTGCGGCTTCCTTGGCGAGCTGCTTGCAGAGCGCCACATAGTCCTTGCCTGTAACGACAAAGAGTCCGGCTATCATCAGGCTCTCTGCCTTGGAGCCTTCTCCCTTGTTCTCTGTTGTCTGGAAACTCTCGTTAGGATCCCACGAGAAGCAGTTGAGGTTGAGGCAGTCGTTCCAGTCGGCACGTCCGATGAGTGGCAACTTGTGAGGACCGAGGTTGTTGATGACATGGTTCATCGAAATCTTCAAGTGCTCGAAGAGACTTACCTCGCTGCCCGGCTGGTTGTCGAAAGGCACCTGCTCGGAGAGGATGGAGAAGTCGCCCGTCTCCTTGATGTAAGCCACGGTTCCGAAGATGAGCCAGCATGGATCATCGTTGAATCCGCCACCGATGTCGTTGTTGCCGCGCTTGGTGAGTGGCTGATACTGATGATAGCAGCCGCCGTCTGGGAACTGGGTGCTGGCAATGTCGATGATGCGCTGCCGTGCACGGGTGGGAATCTGATGCACAAAGCCCACGAGGTCCTGGTTGGAGTCGCGGAAGCCCATGCCACGACCGATGCCGCTCTCGAAGAAACTTGCCGAGCGCGACATGCAGAAAGTGATCATGCACTGATACTGGTTCCAGATGTTCACCATGCGGTCTAACTTGTCGTTGCCGCTCTTTATGGTGAAGATGTTCAGCAGGTTGTCCCAGTACTGGTTGAGTTCTGCGAAGGCAGCGTCCACCTTCTCAGTAGTGTTAAACTGCTGGATAAGCAGATGAGCCTTCTCCTTATTGATGACCTTCTTGGCGACGAACTTCTTGTCCTGTTCGTTCTCCACATATCCTAAGAGGAAGATGAGATCGCGGTTCTCGCCTGGCTGCAGTGTCACCTCGATATAATGCGACGCGATAGGGCTCCAGCCGTGGGCAAAGCTGTTGCGTGGTTTGCCCTCTGTCACAGCCTGTGGCTCAGAGAACTCGTTGTAGAGTCCGATGAAGCTCTCGCGGTCGGTGTCATATCCCTGGATTTCTGTATTGACGGTATAGAAGGCGTAGTGGTTGCGACGCTCACGATACTCGGTCTTGTGATAGATGGTGGAGCCTTCCACCTCTACCTCGCCGGTGGAGAAGTTGCGCTGGAAGTTCTCCATATCGGTGGCTGCATTCCACAGGCACCATTCGGCCAAGGAGAACACCTTGAGGGTCTTCGTCTCCTGCGACTGATTCTTGAGCGTCATCTTCTGTACCTCAGCCCAGGTGTGAAGCGGAACAAAGAAGAGCACACTTGCCTCCACACCGTTCTTGCTTCCCGTAATGCGGGTATAGTTCATACCGTGACGGCACTCGTAGCTGTCGAGTGGAGTCTTGCAGGGCTTCCATCCGGGATTCCACACGGTGTCGCCGTCCTTGATATAGAAATAGCGGCCGCCATTGTCCATAGGCACACCATTGTATCGGTAGCGGGTGATACGCCGGAATTTTGCGTCCTTGTAGAAGGAATAGCCGCCTGCTGTATTGGAGATGAGCGAGAAGAAATCCTCGTTTCCCAAATAGTTGATCCAAGGCCATGGGGTCTGTGGATCGGTAATTACGTACTCGCGATTGTCGTCATCGAAATGACCATACTTTTTCTCTGCCATTGTCTTTGTAGTATTTTTGTTGGTTTTTTACTTATTTATTACGTAGAACTGAGTTCTTAACGAGAAACAGAATGCTATTTTTTAGATTATTTGCATGATTTTGATGCAAAGTTAGTAAAAAGTTTAAGTTGTAAAGTTAGATAACTGATATTTTTTGTATTTTTGCAATAGATTAGGTTTGAAATCAAACGGATTGTTAACATTTCATACACTTGGCTTATGAAAAAAAACATTTTAGCACTTGTCATTGCCTTGTTTGCCGTGATACAAACGATGGCGCAGACTTACGACAACCTTTGGAAGCAGGCTGATGCCTACAGGCAGAAAGACCTTCCGAAGAGCGAGATCGGTGTGATGAAAAAAATAAGCGCCAAGGCTTCCGCGTCGAAAGACTACGGACAACTGCTGGCTGCCGAGATGAGACAGACGATGCTGTGGAAATCAATCTCCACCGACTCGCTGGCTCCTGCCATCCAGCGTATGAAGAAGCAGGAGCAACAGGCTGCAGATCCTGTGCTCAAGGCTGTGTGGAATGCAGTATTGGGAAAACTTTATGAGGAGAATGTCTACGACATCTCCTTGTCCGACGAGGGTGAACAGACAAGCCATTACCGCGTGAACAAGGCTAAGGCGCAGGAATATTTCATGAAGGCGCTGGCACAGCCCGAACAGCTTGCACACCACACCTCGACCGAGTATGCGCCCCTCACCATGAAGGGACTCGACGGATCGTCTTTTGGCAACGATTTACTCCATCTTATAGGTTTCGAGGCCGACAGCAAGGAGGCTTATCTGAAGATGTACACCTATTATAATAAGGTGGGCAACAGAGGTGCTGCCTGTCTGTGTGCCTTTGAGGTGATTCAGAAATATCGTCAGGACGACGTGAGAGAGGTGAAAAAATCGAAGTATCTCAATGCCATCGACTCGCTCATCCATGTATATCAAGACATTCCCGAGGCGGGAGAACTGGCGGTGGAGCACTATCGCTTCATGGAGGAAGCCACCGACATCAAACCGGCTGACAAGCTCAATTATATCAACTATGCCCTGAGCCGATGGGGAGGATGGTCGAGGATGAACGTGTTGAGAAATGCACAGAAACGACTCACCGAACCTATGTTTGACATCGAGGACCTGCAGCAGGTGTTGCGCCCAGGACAGAAGCAGTGGGTTCATCTCAGCGTGCGTAACCTGCAGAACGTGAAGGTGAAGCTGTCGCGCCTCGATATCACTGCCGACAACGAATATGACGTGCAGGATGATAAAACTTACAAGTGGCTGAAAACCAAGACTTCGAAGCTGCACGAGAAAGAATACAGCAGACAGTTTTATGGTCATCCAGACTACGAGGAGGTGAAAGATTCCATCCTGTTGCCTGCGCTGCCCATAGGCGCCTATCTCATGGAGGTGACGGCTGATAACCCAGGTGTGACGCCAGCCCGACGACTCTTCTATGTGAGCGACCTGGCTGTGATGATACAGCAGCTGCCCGATGACAGGCACCGCTATGTAGTGGTTAGTGCCACGAGCGGACAGCCCATTGCCGGTGCAAGGATAGAACTCTACAGAGACGACTACTACGACTTCAAAACCAAGAAGCATAAGCGTATCGTGCATGCCAGGCTTACCAGCGACGCCGAGGGTGAGGCGTACTTCAAGAACGTGGACGGAAGCGTGCTGCTTTCTACCACGACCGACAAATACTGTCCAGCCCGAGACATCTATCTCTCGCGTACACGCTACTATGAGCAGAAAAACAACAAGACCATCGTCAATCTATATACCGACCGAGCCATCTATCGTCCCGGACAGACGGTGCATGCCGCTGCCATCCTCGCCATCAATGAGCGAGGGACTGATGCCAAGGCCTTTGAGAAGGGCAAGGAGGTGAAGATGGAGCTGTATGATGCCAACTGGAAGGTGGTGGCAGAGAAGACAGTCACGACGGACGATTACGGAATGGCTGCAGCCGACTTCGTGTTGCCACAAGGCGGACTGACTGGACAGTATAGTGTAAGAGCCATGGGCGATGGATGCTACTTCCGTGTTGAAGAATACAAGCGACCCACCTTTGAAATCAACTTTCCCGAGGTGAATGAACGATATACATGGGGCGACACCGTGGTGGTGAAAGCTACAGCTAAGACCTATGCAGGCCTGCCTGTTCAGGGAGCCAAGGTGGAATACACTGTGACAAGGCGCAATCAGCTGTGGTGGTGGGGCTCACGTTCAGCCGACCGACAGGTGATGACAGGAGAGGCTGTGACCCGTGAGGATGGAAGCTTTGATGTGGAAATACCATTAGAGGCTAAGTTGACTGGCGCCGACAGCAATGGCGCTGACGATTTTATGCGAGTGGCGAGATTCTTCCACTTCGACGTGTCTGCCATCGTCACCGACATCAGCGGCGAGAGTCATGAAGGCGAGATGAGTCTGCCTCTCGGCACGAAGCCCACCGCCTTTGCTGTCGACCTACCTAAACGCATGGAGACCGACAGTCTGAAACAGGTGACCTTTGCCTACCTCAACAGTGCTGGAATAAAGATTGCCCACTCGTTGAAGTATCGCATAGATGGGGGCGAGTGGCTTGATGCTGAGGCCAATGAGCCTGTGCAACTGCAACATTTGGCATCGGGCATGCACATGGTGGAGGCTGTGTGCGGACAGGACAGTCTGCAGCATAAGTTCGTCCTCTTTAGTATGAAGGACACCAGGTCGATGGAGGAGACCATGCACTGGAGCTATCAGACTGCCACGAGCTTCCGCACCGACGGCAAGCCTGTCTATCTGCAGGTTGGGTCATCGGCCAACGGTGTGCACATCGTCTACTCGATCATCGCCGGCAACAAGCTGATCGAGAAAGGTGCATGGGAATTGGGCGACAGCATCGTCACCTTGCCCTTCACCTACCGACCAGAATATGCCTCGGGCATCGTGCTCAACTACGCCTTTATAAAGGAGGGGAAATGCTACTCACGCACCATGAACATCGCACGCCCCATGCCCGAGAAGAAGCTGAACATCGAGTGGAAAACTTTCCGCAACCGGCTTACACCAGGACAGAAGGAGGAATGGACACTGCGCATCACTACGCCCGACGGAAAACCAGCCAAGGCGCAGTTGATGAGTGTGCTCTACGACAAGTCGCTCGACCCGTTGCAGAGGCTTACATGGCAGATGAACTTAGGCTTCTATCAGTCGCTGCCCAGTTGCTACTGGAAGAACAATCTCGCCGTGAGAACCCGCTATGCGGGCTTTGGCAGCAACTTCCCCACCAAGTATTATCAGGAGAACGAACTGCAGGCCGACAGTTTTAATCCGTTCTACTTCCAGAGCGAGTTTTATGGCAAGAAGGTGTTCTTCTTTGCCAAAGGTGCCATGGAAGACAGAACGGTGGAGAGTGCAAAGGCAACAGCCCCCGTCATCAAACGCGATGAATTGGTGAAGGAGGAAAGTAGAGTGATGCACATCAGAGGAGCCAGATATGCTAACGCCAAACAGCTGTATGGACTTACCGAGAGCGCTGCAGAGGATGTGGCTGACGGAGGAATCGCTGTGGGCTGCTCTGCGCCTGAGGCGGCAAAGACTGAAGAAATGCTCGACCAGGTGCAGACACGCGAGAACTTGAACGAGACGGCTTTCTTCTATCCTGCCCTGCAAACCGACGATGAGGGTAATGTGGCCATACGTTTCACCCTGCCTGAGAGCATCACAACTTGGAGATTTGTGGGACTGGCTCATAATAGAGAGATGTGTCATGGCGTCATAGATGCCGAGGCTGTGGCACAAAAGACGGTGATGGTGCAGCCCAATATGCCACGCTTCCTGCGCGAAGGCGACAAGGCTGTGGTGGCTGTCAGAGTTTTCAACAACTCAGACAGGAAGGTGAACGGCAGTGCTCGTATGCAGATCCTTGACCCCGAAACCAACAAGGTGGTGTGGCAACAGACTCAGAAATACAACCTGGAAGCCAACGGATCGACATCGCTGATGTTTGACGTGCAGGGGTTGAAAGAAGGTATATATATAAATAAGGTGGTGGCAGCCGGTCGTGGCTATAGCGACGGCGAGCAGCACTATCTGCCCGTATTAGGCAACAGCGAGCTCGTAACACGCACCCTGCCCATCACACTGACCGAGAAAGGAGAGAAGCACTTCGACCTCACTTCGCTCTTTGCCGACAAGGAAGGCAAACAGGCTGCACAGGCAGAACGCGCCAAGGTGACTATCGAGTACAGCAACAATCCAAGCTGGCTGATGATTCAGGCTCTGCCATCGCTCAGCAAGGCAAAAGACGACAATGCCGTCTCGCTGATGTCGGCTATCTACAGCAACAGCATCGCCCGCCACATCATGAAGCAGAGTCCTGTCATCGCACAGGTAGTGAAGTTGTGGAAGCAGGAAGCAGCCTCTGCTGAAAGCGCAAGAGCAGCCAAGGGTGGCAAGGCTGACACTTCACTGCAGAGTGTTCTGGAGAAGAATCAGGAACTGCGCGAACTGGTGCTCAACGAAACACCTTGGGTGATGGATGCCGACAGGGAGAGCGAGCAGAAAAAACTATTGATTGAATATCTGGATGAGTCGCTGTGTCAGAACCGACTGACCGACGAGGTGGCAAAATTGCGTAAGCTTCAGCTTGCCGACGGCTCCTTCGCCTGGTGGAAAGGCATGGAAGGCAGCAGATACATGACTACCGAGGTGGCTGAGATGATGGTTAGGCTGAACCGTATGGTGGGTGTACAGCAGGAGACCAAAGACATGCTGACTGCTGCTCTGCGCTATCTGCAGCGAAAGGCTGCTGCAGAAGTGAAGGACATGAAGAAAGAGGCGGAGAAGAAGAGAAATGTGCGCCCGAGCGAACTGGCTATACATTATTTATATATTCTCTCGCTCGACGGACGCAAACTTGATCCGGCAGCGACTTATCTGCTGCAGAATATGGCAGAGCGTACCGGTGAGTTCACCATCTATGGCAAGGCAAGAGCTGCCGTGGTGCTGGCAAGCAATGGACAGCAGGCTAAGGCTGCCGACTATCTGCAGAGCATAGCCGAGTATTCGGTAAGCAGACCGGGAATGGGAAGATACTTCGACACACGCAAAGCTTACTATAGCTGGCGCGACTATAAGATTCCTACACAGGTGGCCGCTATCGAGGCAACGGAGATGCTGGGTACAAAGGCTGGAAAGGCATTTGCCGCAGAGAATCTGACCGTTCAGCAAGCTATCGACGAGATGAAGCTGTGGTTGTTGCAGTCGAAGCGCACCCAGGCTTGGGATACTCCAGTCAACACGGTGGATGCGGTTTATGCCTTCCTCAATGGTAAGGAAATACTGCTGCAGAAGTCGGCAGACAATGCCACTATCCGTATAGACGGCAAACCACTGCAGTTGCCTCAGGCTACGGCAGGACTGGGCTATGTGAAGACCTCGAAGCAGGGCGCACCACACACGCTGACGATTGACAAGAAGAACGAAGGCACCAGTTGGGGCGCAGTATACGCCCAGTTTGTGCAGTCCTCTGCCGAGATAGCCGCCTCAGAGGCAGGCATCAAGGTGGTGAGAAAGGTGGAGAACGCCAAGAACGTGAAGGTGGGCGACAAGGTAAAGGTAGTGCTTGCTATTACAGCTGACCGCGACTACGACTTCGTGCAAGTGGTGGATAAGCGCGCTGCCTGCTTGGAGCCCGTCACTCAATTGAGCGGCTATCAGTGGAGCATGGGTTGCTATGTGGCACCCAAGGATTATACAACAAATCTCTACTTTGACCGTTTATCAAAAGGAAGGCACGTGGTGGAGATGGAGTATTACATCGACCGCAAAGGCGAATATCAGGCAGGAACCTGTGCGGCGCAGTGTGCCTACAGTCCTGAGTTTGGCGGAAGGGCAGAGGCTTATAGGCTGAATGTGAAGGAGTGATGTCTTAATTCCCTGACTCTTAGAATTCCGAAAGTAGAATAAGAAACAGAATATACGAACTGATAAATACAAAGTGAACAGATGAAAAGAATGAGTATATGGATGCTGGTATCGCTGTTGGCGGTTTCGGCATCGGCGCAGAAAATAACCACGCAGCAGGAGACAATCGACTGTGGACAGGTGTTGTTCAGAAATCCCGTAACGGCAGAATTCCCTTTGAAGAACTCCGGCAACAAGGCTTTGCGCATCAGCCAGGTGCGCAAGAGTTGCGGATGCACAGAGGTGGAGTTTCCTGAGCGAGACATAGCACCGGGCGATTCGTTTATGGTTAGGGCAACATTCGATGCCAAGCAAATGGGCACGTTCATCAAGCAGATTGGACTCTTCAGCAATGCCGACGAACAGCCTTTCGTGCTTACTATGCGTGGAAAGGTGGTGGACAGAGTGGTCGACTTTGCTGGCAATTACGCCTATCAGTTGGGCAAGTTGAAAACCGACATACAGGACCTGGAGTTTGATGACATCAATCGAGGCGACCGCCCCGTGCAGCGCATCCACATCATGAATCCTACCGACGAGGTGCTGCAGCCTGTAGTGCTGCACTTGCCTCCCTATCTCACCGCACAGGTGTCGCCTTCCAAGTTGGCGCCACGCCACAGTGGTGTGATCACTGTTATGTTGGACTCACGCAAGTTGCGCGACTTGGGACTGAATCAGACTTCCATCTATCTTGGCTCGCATCTTGGTGACAAGGTAGCAGCCGAGAAGGAAATCGGTGTGTCGGCAGTTCTTTTACCAAACTTCGAGAAATTGACAGCCGAAGACTTGGCACAGGCGCCTAAGGTGAAACTATCTACCACCACACTCGACCTTGGTAACTTCGGCACCAAGAAAAAGGTGAAGGGCGAAATCCTCATCACCAATGAAGGCAAATCGGTGCTCGAGATAAGAAGTATGCAGATGTTTACCTTGGGACTTCAGGTGTCGCTCAAAAAGTCGAAGATTCAGCCTGGAGAGACGGTTAAACTCAAGGTGACTGCCGTCGCATCCGAACTGAAGAAGTCGCGTTCGAAGAATCCTCGTGTGCTCATGATAACCAACGATCCTGATAATGCCAAGGTGGTGGTAAAGGTAAAGGTGAAGTGAGAGAAACGAGTCTGTTAAGAACAGATAAATAGGAACAGATAAGTAAGAACGCAAAGTAACAAGTTCTGTTAAAAAAAAGAAAGAACCGTGCAAATAGAAATAGATAATGGCAGTGGATTCTGCTTTGGTGTGACCACTGCCATCAAGAAGGCTGAGGAAGAACTCGAAAAAGGTGGACAACTGTATTGCTTAGGTGATATCGTACACAACGGAATGGAGGTGGAACGACTGCATCATGCCGGGCTAATCACCATCAACCACGAGGATATGGAGAAATTGCATCATGTCAAGGTGTTGTTGCGTGCTCATGGTGAGCCGCCTGAGACTTATGCCCTGGCCGAGCAAAACCATATAGACATCATTGACGCCACCTGTCCTGTGGTGTTGCAGTTGCAGAAACGTATCAAGCGGCAGTATACCAGCAATCCGGATGCGCAGATAGTCATCTTTGGCAAGAATGGACACGCAGAGGTGTTGGGACTGGTGGGGCAGACTGCCAGCAAGGCCATCGTGATTGAGAAATTCCAGGATGTGGAGAAACTGGATTTCTCTCGCGATATCTATCTCTATTCCCAGACGACTAAGAGTCTCGACGAGTTTCATCGTATCATAGAGTATTGTCAGGAGCATATTGTAGAGGGTGCCACTTTCAAGAGTTTTGACACCATCTGCCGACAGGTGGCCAATCGTATGCCTAATATAGCCAGCTTTGCTTCCAAGCACGACCTCGTGCTTTTTGTGAGCGGACGCAAGAGTTCCAACGGTAAGGTGCTCTTCAAGGAATGTCATCGCGTGAACCCCAATAGTTATCAGATAGAAAGTGCCAATGAAATCAACCTCGACTGGCTCAAGGATGTAAACACAGTGGGAATTTGTGGCGCTACCAGTACTCCCAAATGGCTGATGGAAGAATGCCGTGAGTTTATCTTGAACCATCTGTAATAAGTTCGTGAATGGGGAAGAAGTTGATATAAACAAAACAGGTGGTACGTCTTCTCACGAGGACCCACCACCTTCAAAAAACAGTAATTAACTCAAAATTTATAATCTATATCATTACTACCTTGTTCTGATATTCTAATCTCTACATGCAAATGTACAGAAAAGGTACATTTTGACCAAATTATTTTCTGTGAAACGGCACAATGTTTCGCTGAAAGCTTTTTGTTTAAGATATTTTTACACTTTAGTCTCTTTTAGTAACTACTCTGCATAAGTCGTCAACTATGAATATAACTAAAATGAAGTAAGTCAACGTAAATGATAAATAAAATAAGTAACAACCGAGTCAACCATGTTAAAAACAACGCTAAGAGGGTAAGCTAAAATCGTCAAACCACAAGAAATCTTACTCTTATACTATATAAATGTTCTTTTAGCCTATAAAATTCTATGTTCTAAACTTTAGAACTTATGTTCCAAAGTATCGAACTTGAGTTCTAAAGTATCGAACTTAAGTTCTAAAGTTTAGGACATAGATTTATAACTAACAGAAAACAATTTGTATAGTATTACTGAATTGAGCCCACTTGACTATTAAAGTAATTGCTTGTGGCTAATAGAGGTGCTGAGTCGTTACTGTCTTTATCAACAACCAGCAGCCTTCTGATATTGCTTCATGAGCCATTCTTTCTGCTCGGCAATGGTCATGTGGCTGTTGTCAAGAGTGATGGCATCGTCGGCTTTCTTGAGTGGAGAAACCTCACGATGTGTGTCGATATAATCTCTTTCCTCTACATTTTTCAGAATGTCGTCGAAGTCGGCAGGCATACCTTTCTGCTTCAGTTCGTCGTATCTGCGCTGCGCTCTTACCTTGGAGTCGGCAGTTACGAAGATCTTCAACTCGGCATCTGGGAATACTGTAGTTCCAATGTCGCGGCCATCCATCACGATGCCTTTCTCCTGTCCCATCAGTTTCTGCTGAGCAACGAGAGCCTTGCGAACAAAGGGGACGGCGGCGATAGGACTTACATGGTTGGAAACTTCCAAAGAGCGTATTTCTTTCTCTACGAGTTCGCCGTTGAGATAACAGTCGGGACGACCAGTCTCGTTGTTGAACTTGAAACTGATGTGGATATTGGTCATTTCTTTCTCCAACATATCTACCTTTACCTGGTTGTCTGCATCGAACAGCTCGTGGCGTAACGCATAGAGAGTGACCGAACGGTACATGGCCCCTGTGTCAACATAAATGTAACCTATTTCCTTGGCCAGGTCCTTGGCCATAGTGCTTTTGCCACATGACGAAAAACCATCAATGGCTATTGTAATTTTCTTCATAAATCTGTGTATGTTGTTTTTGTGATATTTACTTGATAGAGAATAGTTGCCGGAACGTGTCAGAGGCTGTAAGCCAAATTGACAAGCAGGCTGTTGCTGCTGACGTGATATTTGCCATAAGCCAAGTTGAGATGGAAACGCTCCAGGTTGAGGCCGGCACCTAAAGAGAGTCCAGCTCCATGACTGCTTGAGGAGTCGTTGGAGCTTTGTATCTTCATCTCGCTGGCCCGTCTGAAATTGTAGCCTGCGCCAATCCAGATGTTGGAAAGCAGAATCTCAACGCCTCCCACAAGGTGTTCTTTGAAGTTGACATCCCAGTTGTTCAGGTTGACAAGTGTCAGGGAGAGGCGGAAAGGCATGTTGGGGAACTGCTTGCTCACACCCATCTGCAGGTCGATAGGCATTTTGTCGTATTCCTCATCGTAGGCTTTCAACTGTCCGCCCAAGTTCTTGGCGACGGCAGAAATCGACCATTCATGATCAGGGTCGTAATAGTTAATTCCCAGGTCAACGCCCATTCCTATTGAGTTGTAGTCGCCGATATAAGAGGTGATGAACTTGGCAGTGATTCCGCCGACAAAGTTCTTGCCCAACATATAGGAGAAATAGCCAGCCACAGCAATGTCTTTGGCAGAGAACTCGCCCATCTGTACATTGTTCTCGTCCACCTGTTTCATCTTTCCATAGTCAACATATTGTGCCGATACAGCCCATGAAGCCTTGTCCTTCACTATGCGGTTGAAGGCTGCCGAAGCAGCGTTGACTCCCGACATATAGTTCATATATCCCAAGTTGATGGTCTTGTCGCTTACCGATGAGAGCAGAGCTGGATTATGGAAAATGAGGGCTTCATCATCCTCGATGAGGGTGATGTTGTCGCCACCTAAAGCTGCAGCGTGCGCACTTGCCGGCAGGCGAAGAAAGTTGTATCCCGTTTGGCTTTCCTGTGCAACAGCCATAGTTGCCGACAGTGCCAAAAGGATAGAAAGAAGAAGTTTTCTCATTCCTATTATTTTATTCTTCTGCAAAGATAATGCAAATCGAAGACAATACAAAAGAATAACTCCATTTTTTCTTTTTTATTGTAGTGATGCCGTCTGTTTATGTAAAGTATGTCCAATTCATGGACAATACAAAAAAAAGGAAGAATAAATTTGGCTATTACCTTTAAAAAGGCTACTTTTGCATGCGATAAGAAGCCATGCTCTATATGGAAGCGATTCTGCAAAAAGTTCACACCGCATCATGGCGTCGTTTTTTGAAAGAAACGAATAAAGTTTAGTAGAATAAAGGAATAAGGAATTGGAAATCAAGAAATCTCATAGTGCACAGTTGGAGGACAAGCGGGTAACATTTTTCTTGCTTGGGCTGTTGCTTACCCTTTCCTTTATCTTCGTAGGCCTGCAGTATACGAGTCAGCCCGACGATTATGACTTGTCGAACGATATAGAAGACCTGTCGCAGGACTTGGAGCTCTCGCTGCCTCCAGACTCCAAGGACATGGTTTCGGCAGAGGCTGCCTCGAAGCCTGCATCCAAGGCCATTACACAAGAGGTGAAGGCAGAACAGAAAGCAGAACCAGCAGCGCAGAAAATCAGCACTACAACCAGCAAACTTGTGATAGGAGACGGAGAAGGAGCCGTGGATGGCGCCAATGTGAAGGAAGCTGCTCCCGAAACGCCAGTCGACAACACAAACACGTCGGCACAGCCCGAGGCTCCTATCAATTTTACCGTGGTTCAGCAGATTCCCGTCTTTCCCGGAGGCTGGTCGGCATACATGCAGTGGCTTACCAAGAATCTGAAATATCCGCGTCAGGCTCAGCAGCGCAAGATACAAGGCATGGTGGTGGTTTCGTTTATTGTCAATAAAGACGGAACGGTGTCTGACGTGAAGGTGAGCACTTCGGTAGACCCCTTGCTCGACAGGGAGGCTCTGCGCGTAATGAAGATGATGCCTAAGTGGAAACCTGGTATGGACCACAACAAGGTGTGTCGCACGATGGTGGCAGTGCCTGTCGTCTTCCAGCTCTGACCCTGCATTTCTTTATTAGGCTCAAGTATCCCTTTATAATACTCTGATAGAAATAATCACTCAACATTGATAGAAATAATCACTCAACCATTATAAAAAAACGAACAATTATGAAGACAGCCGACGAACTACTGACTCAGGTGAATGCCTTTTTAGATGCGCTTCCCTACGAGCGTACTCCGAAGTCGCTTTACGAACCTATCCGCTATGTCTTGTCGATGGGTGGCAAGCGCATTCGCCCCGTATTGATGCTTCTGGGCTACAATCTTTACAAGGAAGATACTGATAAAATCCTGATGAATGCCATCGCTTTGGAAACCTATCATAACTACACACTCCTGCACGACGACCTGATGGATCAGGCTGATTTGCGCCGTGGTCATGAGACGGTGCACAAGAAATGGGATTCCAATACTGCCATCCTGTCTGGCGACAGTATGCTGGTGCTGGCGTATGAGCGAATGGCACAATGCGACAGCCGTCATCTGGCAGATGTTCTTCGCCTCTTTACCACTACGGCGCTCGAGATTGGCGAGGGACAGCAGTACGACATGGAGTTCGAGACCCGTGACGATGTGCGCGAAGAGGAATACATCGAGATGATTCGACTGAAGACAAGCGTCCTGTTGGCTTGTGCGCTCAAGATAGGAGCCATCTTGGCTGATGCCCCTGCCGATGATGCTGATAATCTGTATAAGTTTGGCGAACAGATGGGTCTGGCTTTTCAGTTACAGGATGATTATCTCGACGTTTATGGCGACTCCAAGGTCTTCGGCAAGAAGATAGGCGGCGACATCACCTCCAACAAAAAAACATTCATGCTCATCAATGCGTTCAGTCATGCCAATGAGGCACAGCGACAGGAGTTGGAGAAGTGGGTCAATGCCAAGTCTTTCGACCGCGAGGAGAAAATCGCAGCCGTAACACGTCTGTATAATGAGATCGGTATCGACAAGATGGCGCAAGCCAAGATAGCCTACTACTTTGAGCAGAGCAAGAAATATTTAGATGCAGTCCAGGTTCCGGCAGAGCGTAAGGAAGAACTGCAGAAGTATGCCCAGCGCATGATGAAGCGCAAATATTAATCGAACAGCGAGAAGACCGCAAATAAAAAATGATAAAGATTATCGACACACATACGCATCTCGATGCCGAGGAGTTCGACGAAGACAGAGCTGAGGCTTTTGCCCGTGCCCGCGAAGCAGGAGTGGGCAAGGTGTTCCTGCCGGCTATAGACGTGAAGACTACGAAGGCTGTGCTCAGCCTCAGTCATCAATATCCCGGTTACGCCTATCCCATGATAGGACTCCATCCAGAGGAGGTGAAGGCCGACTGGAAAGAACAGCTTGCCGAGCTGCGTCAAATCCTCGATGAGCACCGCGTGCAAATCAACACAACAGTTTCCGACTTCATTGCTATAGGCGAGGTGGGGCTTGACTATTACTGGAGCCGTGAGTTTGAGCACGAACAGTTGCAGGCTTTCGAGGAACAGGTGAAGTGGTCGGTGGAAACCCGTCTTCCCCTCATGATACATTGTCGCAAGGCGCAGAACGAGATGGTTCATCTCTTGCGCTCTTACGAGAAAGAGTTGCCGGGAGGCGTCTTTCATTGTTTCACGGGCAATCAGCGCGAGGCAGAGGAATTGCTGTCTTTCGACCGTTTCGTGTTGGGAGTAGGCGGTGTCTCCACTTTCAAGAGCAGTCATCTGCGCGAAGACCTTCCTGCTGTGGTTCCGCTTCATCGCCTTGTACTTGAGACCGACAGTCCCTATATGGCACCAGTTCCACATAGAGGAAAGCGTAACGAGAGTGCCTATGTTGTCGACGTGATGCGCACCCTGGCAGCAGCCTATCAGGTGAGCGAGGACGAATTGGCAGCAGTTACCAATGAAAATGTAAGCCGTATCTTTGGCTGCGAGGTGGTGAAAGGACTGTAGGCAGTGCTGCAAGTTGGTGTGGCAAAAGTAGAGTCAGTTAAAGAAATATAAAATAGGAAGCCTTTTTTGCTTATTTGCCCGAAAAGCGATACTTTTGCACACCGAAGCCCGTCAAGGTGCTCGCAGACAAAAGGAAAGGTGCTCGAGTGGCTGAAGAGGCACGCCTGGAAAGCGTGTATTCCCCTAAAGGGAATCGGGGGTTCGAATCCCCCTCTTTCCGCATATACATATATAATATAAGGTATATATGAAGAAAAATCCTTTTATTGCACGTTTGGCAATATTGACATTCACCCTTGTTGCTTCTTCTATGCCATTGATGGCGCAGGAAGAATCAATGGGAATTCATCAAGCTCTTAAGACCAAGTTTGTAGAAGGCAATGCCGGCTTTATGTCGTTGGTGGCCATTGCCCTGGTGGTTGGTTTGGCGTTCTGCATAGAGCGCATACTTTATCTCAGTCTTTCAGAAATCAATGCCAAGCAGCTCATGCTCGACATCGACAGCCGCATGGCAGAAGGAAAGGTGGAGGAAGCCAAGGACTTGTGCCGCAACACACGCGGACCGGTAGCCTCTATCTGTTATCAGGGACTGATGCATGTAGATGACAGTCTGGAGAATGTGGAGCGTTCGGTTGCCAGTTACGGCACGGTACAGGCTGCCAACCTCTCGAAAGGCTGTTCGTGGATAACGCTGTTTATCGCCATGGCTCCCTCGCTCGGATTCTTGGGAACGGTCATCGGTATGGTGATGGCTTTCGACCAGATACAGCAGGCTGGCGACATCAGTCCTACCATTGTGGCATCGGGAATGAAGGTGGCGCTTATCACTACCATCTTCGGTATCATCGTAGCCCTTATTCTTCAGGTGTTCTACAATTACATCCTGTCAAAGATAGAGCATATCATCAGTCAGATGGAAGAATCGTCCATCACCTTGATGGACATAATAGCCAAGTATAAGCATGAAAATCAAGCATCTTAAGAGCTGGGGAACCGAAAGGCTCTCGCAGCGACTGTTGTACATTCTGGTAGGAGTGTCGGCGGTGGTTTTCGCCTTGTTCTATCTGGTGGGCTACGACCTGCCATTCGACGAGAACCCCGACTTCAATGCCCCTCTTTTCACCGATGTGCTCATCGTGCTTATGGTGTTAGTCCTTCTGTTGGCATTATGCATGATAGGCTTCTCGGCATGGCGAAGCCATCGTTCTGGCAGTCGTCAGGACGCTGTGGTCAATGGTGTGCCTGCCCGCAAGATAGCCCGCATCACATGGTTTTCAACTTTTGGTTTGCTCGTCATAGGCTTCGCCGTAGGTTCTTCCACTCCGATGTTGGTCAACGGCAATGACTACAACGACTGGTTCTGGCTGAAACTGAGTGATATGTTTGTCCTCGCCTCAGTCATATTGCTGATAGCAGCCATAGGTGTAGTGCTCTTTGGTGTAACCCGTTATGTGCGTAAAGATCGAAAGAAATGAAGCGTCTGCGTAAACCACATGGAGTACCGGGACTGAATACCACATCTACAGCCGACATTTCTTTTATGCTGTTGATATTCTTCCTTGTCACCACATCGATGGATGTGGACAAGGGTTTGCTGCGCCAGTTGCCAGCCCCTGAGCCACAGCACCAACAGCAGGTTTCGGTTGTCGACAAGGCTACACTCCTTGAACTTCACGTCACATCCGACCATCTGTTGCTCCTGAACGACAAGCCTTTCCCTGTAGACCGACTGCAGGGTGAGGTGGTGAAATTAGTGCATCGTTTGGGCATCCGTCATCTTATCTCAATTGAGAGTGACCGCGAGGCAAGCTATGATCTTTATTTCCAGGTACAGAATCAGTTGATGATGGCCTATTCGCAGTTGCGTGACGAATATGCCCGCAAGCAATATGGCAAGACTTTTGCCCTGTTGTCGAAAGCCCAGAAGGATAGGGTTCGCAACCTGTGTCCGCAGCGCATTACCGAGTCGTATGCTCATGCCCGCACCTTCCAGGACAAGAGTGTGAGTGCTGATGCCGAAGAGAAGAAAGGAGGCGAATCATGAGTATTTTCGGACGTCGTGAGCACGAGATGCCGGGACTAAACACTTCCTCGTTGCCCGACTTGATATTCACGGTATTGTTTTTCTTTATGATCGTTACCCACATGCGCCAGGTAACGCTCAAGGTGGACTATCGCGCCCCACAAGGCAAGCAGCTCACCCGACTGACCAAGAAGTCTGCCGTGTCTTACATCTATATAGGCAAACCCGTACAGACTTTGTCGGGAGTCTCGAATGTAGAGACCGATTCAAGTGGAGTCTGCGTTCAGCTCAATGATAAGCTCGCCACACCTGCCGAGGTGATGGACTATGTGTTGGCAGAGAAGCGTCGTATGTCGGCTGAAGACCAGCGGCAGATGACAGTTTCCATCCGCGCCGACCGTCAGGTTCCCATGGGTGTAGTGATGGATGTCAAGCAGGCTTTACGACAGGCAAAAGTGCTTCGTGTTAACTATTCTGCCGTAGAAAAGAGTAAATAATATTAATTTATAATTATTTATGCGCAAAAAGTTGCGTTTCTTAAATTAATGTACTATCTTTGCACCCAAATTAAACTTAATTTATGGCAAAGCAGTTATTAGATTACCTGGACAGGCAGATATTGAAACTGATATCACAAGACGCACGCATCCCATTCCTTGAAGTGGCACGAGCATGCAATGTGAGCGGTGCTGCCATCCATCAGAGAGTGGCCAAGTTGACAAATCTTGGCATCATCAAGGGCTCTCAGTTCATCATCGATCCCGAGAAGATTGGTTATGAGACATGTGCTTATGTAGGTCTGTATCTTAAGAATCCAGAGCAGTTCGACCACGTTGTAGACGAGCTGAAGAAGATTCCTGAGGTGGTGGAATGTCATTATACGACAGGCGGCATGGATATGTTTATCAAGATTTATGCCAGCAACAACCACCACTTGTTGGAGATCATCCACGACAAGTTGCAGCCATTGGGCTTGTCACGCAGTGAGACCATCATCTCATTCAATGCAGCTATCAACAGACAGTTGCCATTGCTTGAGATTCCTGAGAATACTGAGGACGAGGACAACGGTGAGGAATAAAAATAATAAGCAAGAGAACACGATAGGCTTATCCCGAAAGGTGTAAGCCTATTTTTTATGCCTTTGTCCCTCAACCGAGTTTTTTCTTCGTTAAAGCATAGCCACACCTTTTCACGGAAGGCTTTATCAGAAGTTAGCGGAAGGCTTTATCAGAGTCAGCCCACTGCGTTGGGCAACTTTGCCCATAAGGATGAGCAAAGTTGCCCAACGTTATGGGTAGACTTGCCCATCGCAGTGGGCAAGTTGCATAGTTGTACGTGATGACTTTTCCTGTGGAAAGGTGCTTTTCTCTACGTTCTATGTTTCACCCAATGGTGAGGAGCAGCATGATGTGGTCATCAACAAGATTGAGACGGACAAAGAAGGTGGCGACTGGGCTACGGACATTGTCGAAGCCATCAATATGATGTGCTTCACCATGCGAGTCCATTCCAACCTCGTCGGCTCGGTGCCAGGCAAGTCGCAGACCAATAACTCTGGTAGCGACAAGCGAGAGCTTTACACCATCGCCCAAGCTCTGCAAAAGCCTTACCACGACCTCCTCTTTTCCGTTCACCGTCTGATCATCCGTTTCAACAAGTGGACTGCGGTCAAGCCGGACTGCCCATTCATCCAGCTCACCACGCTCGATGAGAATAAGGATGCAAAGCAAGTTTCACTCAATAAATCCAAAGACAATGAGCAATCTGATAAATGACAACGACACTCTGAAGAAGTATGTTCCCAACACGCTTAAAGCGGTAGCTGGTGAACTATCTCTTTTCGACAAAATACAGTATCACCTTTTACAGGCGGAGCAATGGCTTACCGCCACTTTCGTATCGTCCGACACGATGAGTCGCATCCGCACGTACTCTGACAGCACTCCGCTCCTGCATTACTGCCGTATCATCACGGCTGCAGAGGCAATGCTGCACGCTGTGCCACAGCTCGACCTTATCCTTACGCCTAACGGTTTCGGCATTGTCAGTAATCAGAATGTGATACCGGCATCTAAGGAGCGCATCGAGAGACTTCTTCTGTCTCTCGAAAAGCAGCGCGACGATGCCCTTGCCGTTATCCTCACCTTGCTTCCGGATGCTCGCCATTGAGCACCGCCTCGAAACGGAGTTCTTCAGTCCGGAACTCATGGACATGCTTCGCACCGCCAACGCTCTCAACAAGTGGGATATGACTCTCAACACCGCTCAATACAAACGGATGTATCAGCGCATCTCTGCCATCGAGTTCTCCATCCTCCGCATCGGTGAATATCCGATACCAAGCATTATCGACATCGTGAACAGCATACGTTTAGCCAAAGGCAACGTATTCGCTGAATGGAAAAACTCAGAAACAGCCAAACTCTTTGAAGACCATGGATATAAAAATAAAAAGCAGTCAGGAGGATATTTCTTCTAAAAATCACGTTATTAACCATATTTAACTATCTGGGGGGGAGTGCGAAGATATTATTGTATCTTTGCAAAAAAACTAAAAAACAAAGGTATGAAAAAACTATTTTTGACATTAATTGTGGCATTCTTTACTATTACAGGAGGCATTGCGCAGAATGTAACAGTAGAAGAACCGGAGTTCGCAGAAGAGACTTTACTCTTGACCTCTAACAATCAAGGTGTAAAGTTGTCACGTGAGAATGGAACCGTGAAAACAAAGGCTGGAGCAAGTCTTTATTTGACAGGTATCGGCAAGGTGAAATCGAGACTGACTCTTAAAGGGGTTAAGTCTACGAGTAAAGCAGTCGGCGGCTCAACAACACGTCTTATCGTTAAGGCTGCCGACAATAAGACAGATCCAAACTCTTTTATCTCAATTTTTAAATTTGAGGTTAAAGGAAAAGAGCGTAGATACCAACTCGCTGAAGCTGGTACACTTTCTAAATCAGAGAGTAATAACCTTTCAAGTGTGGACTACAAGGCTAAGAAATATGGCGAAAGTTCATATTACATTGTATTGGAAGATCTTACCCCAGGTGAATATGGCATTGTTATTGGCGACCCTAATCACGAAAACACAAAAAACGGCATGAAGGTTACTACTTTCACTGTTGAGTAAAACTTCAAAAATTTGAAAGACTATTTTTGTCTTTTCCCCCATACAAATGCTTCCGTACTTTCGCAGTATGGAAGCATTTTTCAATTTATCCCTACCCCAAAAGGGTATTCCGTACTCATTTCTTTTTTCCCATAAATATCCATAAGGACAGCACTTCCTATTTCTGCAGCCAATTTTGGAGTGTCAATTACTCCATGAGGCATTCGCAATACTGTTTCATCGGGCAAATACAGGGAGTCGGCATAGCTTTTAAAAAGAAGAGGTTCACTATCACCTCTAATATAAATAAAAGGAACAACCCTTTGATTGTATTTTGCAGAATATGAGAGAAACACACAAGTTACAATAAATCCCAACAAAATGCCTATCACACCTAACAACAAATACTTTAATTTTTTATTTTGTGTTGTCATACCGTTCTATTTTTAATATTCGAGAATCTTTTTTTTGAATATAAACTACAGCCATAGAGTCTTTGGGCATCACCTTCCAGACTCTATCACTTAATAAGCTAATTTTAAAAGGCTTTTTACTATCAATATATTGAGGGCCATATTTCGAAGATAACAAGCTACTCGCTATCTTATAAACTGTTTCTGGATGTTGCACACACATGCGACGATGGGGTGTATTAAAAATAAATGATTTTAGTTCTTCCTTCATGTAATAATGCTCAGGAGAATAATCTCCACCCTCATAATCTTGTATGCTAACACACTTAAATTCATGTGTTTTATCTCTAATACTTGTCTTTGATAATATAACTGATATAACCATACCTAATATGATACAACCAGCAAAAAATACAATTTCCTTCTTATTCATATGTTTTATTATTTAATCGTAATATTTTTTGTTCCTCCTGAGATCGCAACATCATAGGTATAACCAATTTTTCCTTGAGCATTGCGAACCCTAAAAATATTAGAAGCATATTCTCTGTTTTCTCGTATAGAATTATCATTATAGAAATATCCGAAGTCAATGGCTGCTGCATCTGCTAATTTAAGGATACATGTGTTATCATCCTTACAATCCAAAGAAACGGTCGCTTAATACTGGAGAAATCTTATCTGAACACATCCTGGAGATGAACGACCGACCATTTTGCGCCACTTGCGCCAATGCGCCAAGTGGCACAAATATAGAAAATATAGAAAAAATGGCTGAAAAACGGGGGACAGGCATGTTTGTTTATGAGGAAAAATTGTACTTTTGCCACTGAAATCAAAAAGACTTCAACTGAATAAAAAAATGTGTAACAGGAAACATAAGACTTGTGCTACAGAAATATAAGACTTGTGTCATGGAAATTAAAAGAATCGGAAAATGAAGAAAGATAAATTGCCTCTTGTTACTGCAGTTTCCAGTTTCGATGCTGTGGTCCTATGCGATGGAGATTATCCCTCTCATGCTGTGGCGCTTTCGATACTTCAGCATGCCAAATATCTGGTGTGCTGCGATGGTGCAGGTATGCATTACATTCTGCATGGCGGGACACCTGATGCTATTGTGGGAGATGGCGATTCGCTGCCTGATGACTTCAAGAGACGCTATGCCGACTTGGTGCATTTGGTGGACGAACAGGATGACAACGATCAGACGAAGGCCACGCGATTTTGTATGAAGCAAGGAATGAGGCGCATTGCCTACTTGGGATGCACGGGCAAGCGAGAAGACCATACGCTCTGCAACATCTCGCTGATCATGCGATATATGCGAGAGTGGGGGCTCGACGTGACGATGATTACCGACACCGGATATTTTGTTCCAGCTTCAGGGCTTCAGTCTTTCGAGACCTTTGCGCGGCAACAGGTGAGTATCTTCAACTTTGGCTGTACGAGGCTTTCTGCCGAGGGACTCAAATGGAAGCCTTATCCCTATAAGGAATGGTGGCAGGGCGGACTCAACGAGGCTTTGGACAACGAGGTGGTGATGGATGGCGATGGCGACTATCTGATGTTTTTCACCTTCGACGCCAAAGTTCCAAAACCATAAGCAGAGTACTGGAACGAAAAAAGGGAGGCAAACCTCATCTCAAGGTCCGTCTCCCCGCTACTTATAGTTAAAAATAACCGATATTATTTGTTCAGATATTTATCTACCTGGGCAGCAATCTTTCGACCGCTTGCCATGGCTCTTACGACAAGGCTTGCACCATTGGCAGCATCGCCAGCTACAAACACATTGTCGGCAAACTCAGGCTGCTGTGGCTTCAGGAATCCCATGGCAAGGAACACAGCTTCGGCCTTGATAATCTCGGGCTTGCCTGCTTCTACCATCAGCGGACGACCGCCTTCAGGATTTGGTTTCCAGTCTATCTGTTGTACTTTGACACCTGTCAGTTTGCCGTTCTTGCCCAGGAACTCGAGTGAGTTGATGTTCCAGCGACGGGTGCAGCCTTCCTCATGACTGGATGTAGTCTTGAGGGTGCGAGGCCAGTTAGGCCAGGGATTCTTAGGATCCTCAGGACCTTCTACAGGCTTAGGCATGATTTCTATCTGTGTCACGCTCTTGCAACCCTGTCGATGAGCAGTTCCGATGCAGTCGCTGCCCGTATCGCCACCACCGATGACAAGAACGTCCTTGCCCTTGCAGTTGACGAGCTCGTCCTTGCTGAACTCCATGCCTGCGAGGATGCGGTTCTGCTGAGATAGCAGTTCGAGGGCGAAGTAAACACCCTTGAGCTCGCGTCCTGGAATCTTGAGGTCGCGTGCAGTAGGTGTACCTGTAGAAACCACATAGGCATCGAAGCCTTCGGGCAGCTTGTTGACATCGATGTGCTGATTGTATTTGAACTCGATGCCTTCTTGCTCGAGAAGATGCAGACGGCGGTCGATGATGCTCTTGTTGAGCTTGAAGTTAGGAATGCCGTAACGCAGCAAGCCACCGGCGTTCTCGCGTGCCTCGAAGACCGTCACCTTATAGCCTTTATGGTTGAGCTGGTTGGCAGCGACAAGTCCGGCAGGTCCTGCACCGATGACGGCAACGGTCTTGCCGTTGCGTTCTGGTATTTCTACGCGTACATAGTCTTCAGAGAAAGCGTGCTCAACGATGGCGCACTCGTCTTCACGGTTGGTGGTAGGCTCGTGGTCCATGAGGTTGAGGATACAGGCTTTCTCGCAGAGAGCAGGACAGATGCGGCCTGTGAACTCAGGAAAGTCGTTGGTGGAGTTGAGTAGGCGGTAAGCCAGTTCCCAGTCACCCTTGTAGAGGGCGTCGTTCCACTCAGGAGCCTTGTTGCCCAACGGACAAGCCCAGTGACAGAAGGGCACACCGCAATCCATGCAGCGCGAAGCCTGCTGTCGGCGGTCGTTGCTGTTTAATGTTTGTTCTACCTCGCTGAAGTCGAGGATTCTATCGTGTATTGGTCTATAGCCTGCTTCTTTGCGGGGTATAGTCAAAAATGCTTTTGGATTTCCCATCTTCTTTTAAAAGTAAAAGGGTAAAAAGGTAAAAAGACATTCTTGCTTGTTACTTGCTGTCATTTACTTAAACCTTATGTTACCTTTATTATTAATTTATTTATTACTCGACATTTTACCGAAGTCAAGGCAAAGGGCTAAGGCTCTTTTTACCTTTTTACCCTTTTGCCTTTTTACCTTTATTAATAGTCTCGCTGCATGTCTGCAATCTTCTGCTGCAGTTTCTTTACTTGCTCTTCCTGCAGCACGCGCTTATACTCGATAGGCACTACCTGGATGAAGTCTTCCACATAGTGGTTCCAGTCGTCGAGCATGGTGCGGGCGAGCTTACTGCCTGTATAGAGATAATGCTGGCGGATGAGCTCGTGCAGCTCCTTGCGGTAGGTGCTGTCCTCGACGAGGTTGATTTCCACCATATCCATGTTGCAGAAGTAGTCGAAGTTGTGGTTCTTGTCCCATACGTAGGCCACACCGCCACTCATACCTGCGGCAAAGTTGCGGCCCGTCTCGCCGAGCACTACCACGCGTCCGCCTGTCATGTACTCGCAACAGTGGTCGCCAGCACCCTCGATGACAGCGATGGCACCAGAGTTGCGCACACCGAAGCGTTCGCCTACCTTACCGTTGATATACAGCTCGCCCGATGTGGCTCCATAGAGTCCGGTATTGCCGGCGATGATGTTGTCTTCGGCAGAGAAGTTGCTGCGGATAGGAGGCAGGATGGAAATACGGCCTCCTGACAGTCCCTTGGCGAAATAGTCGTTGGTCTCGCCTTCCAACTTGAAGTCGACACCCTTGACAAGGAAGGCTCCGAAGCTCTGACCGGCAGAACCCTTGAACTTCACATTCACTGTCTTGTCGGGCAGACCAGCCTCGCCATACTTGGCAGCGATAGCGCCACTGAGCATTGCTCCGGCAGCACGGTCGGTATTCTTGATGGCAAAGTCGAGGTTGACTTCCTCTTGCTTCTCGATGGCTTTCTGTGCGCCACGAACGAGCTGCTGGTCGAGCACGTTGGCAAGATCGTGTATCTGTTCGGTGGTGTGATAGAGCGATCCATGACCGGCCTCGCGATGCAACAGGCGAGAGAAGTCGAGAAGGTCGGCTTTCTGTTCGATAAACTTTGCGGTAGCGCTGTCTACGGCTTCGCTTCCCTCGGCAGGAACCACTTCCTCGTCGCTCTTGCGAACGATGAGTTCGGTATGACCGATGATGTCGTTGAGTGAGGTGTAACCCATCTCAGCCAAGTACTCGCGCACCTCCTCGGCGAGGAAGCGGAAGTAGTTGATCAGATATTTGTAGCTGCCGCGGAAGTGGGCGCGCAACTTAGGATCCTGTGTGGCAACACCCATAGGACAGGTGTTGAGATTACATTTGCGCATCATGACACAACCCAGGACGATGAGTGCAGCAGTACCGAAACTGAATTCCTCGGCGCCGAGCAAGGCCATGAGAATGATGTCGCGTCCGCTCTTCAGCTGGCCGTCTACCTGTAGGCGAACCTGTCCGCGAAGACCGTTCTTCACCAATGTCTGCTGTGTCTCAGAGAGACCTATCTCCGGCGAGATACCGGCAAAGCGCATGCTGGAAGCAGGGCTTGCACCCGTTCCACCCTCTGCACCAGAGATGACGATGAGATCGGCCTTGGCCTTTGCCACACCGGCAGCAATGGTTCCTACGCCGCTCTCGGCAACGAGTTTTACAGAGATGGCAGCACGTGGGTTCACGTTCTTCAAGTCGAAGATGAGCTGAGCCAGATCCTCAATACTGTAGATGTCGTGATGAGGTGGTGGCGAGATGAGGCTGATGCCAGGAATAGAGTGACGTGTCTTGGCGATGACCTCGTTGACCTTAAAGCCAGGCAACTGTCCGCCCTCACCAGGCTTGGCACCTTGTGCCACCTTGATCTGTATTTCCTCTGCATTGACGAGGTATTCGGTTGTCACGCCGAAACGTCCCGAAGCCACCTGCTTGGTTTTGCTGGAGAGGCTGATGCCATCCTGAGTAGAATGGAATCGCTCGTTGTCCTCGCCTCCCTCACCCGTGTTGCTGCGTGCACCGAGGGCGTTCATGGCCAGAGCCATAGCCTCGTGGGCTTCCTTTGAGAGGGCTCCGAAGCTCATGGCTCCGGTGACGAAGTGCTTCACGATTTCCTCTACAGGCTCTACCTTGTCGATAGAGATAGGATTCTTGCGGAAGGCGAAGAAGTCGCGGATGAAGATAGGCTCCTGCTTGTTGTCGACAAGATGAGTGTATTTCTTGAACAGCTGGTAGTCGCCCTTGCGGGTGGCAAGCTGCAGAGTGGCTATAGTCTCAGGGTTCCAGGCATGCTTGATGCCGTCCTTGCGATAGTGGAATTGTCCCATGCTGGGCAGAAAGTCGAGCTTCTTGGTGGCGAAGGCCTTGTCGTGCAGCAGGATGGCGTCGCGGGCGATGGTCTCAAGACCTATACCGCCGATGGTGCTTACCTCGGTGCCGAAATAGTTCTTCAGCAGACTCTCGCTCAGACCGATGCTCTCGAAGATCTTGGCTCCGCGATAGCTGCGGATGGTGGAGATTCCCATCTTGGCCATGATCTTGAACAGGCCTTTCTTCACAGCCTTGATGTAGTTCTGTTCGGCTGTGTGATAGTCTTCCTGTATCTTGCCCTTCTTTACCAGGTCGTCGAGGATGGCGTAGGTGAGGTAAGGGCAGAGTGCTGATGCGCCATAGCCCAGAAGCAGTGCGGCGTGCATCACCTCGCGAATCTCACCGCTCTCTACGATGAGGGCTGTCTGTACGCGCTTGCCGGCGTCGATGAGATAATGGTGTACGGCGCTCACGGCGAGCAATGATGGGATGGCTGCATGAGTGGCGTCGACATCGCGGTCGCTCAGGATGATGTAGTTGTAACCGTCGTCAACACTCTGGGCTGCCTGCTTGCACAGCTCGTCGAGAGCCTCGTGAAGACCTTCCTCGCCCTTGGCAGTCTCGAACACCATGTGGAGCTTCACGGTGTTGAAGCCCTTGTAGCGTATGTTCTGCAGAATGTCGAGCTGGGTGTTGGTCAGGATTGGATGTGGCAGGCGAACCATCTTGCAGTTGCTCTCGTCGGGATTCAGGATGCCTGAACCCACACGGCCGATGTACTCGGTAAGACTCATCACGAGGTTCTCGCGGATGGAGTCGATGGCAGGGTTGGTGACCTGTGCAAACTGCTGACGGAAGTAGTTGAAGAATATCTGTGGCTGGTCGGAGAGCACAGCCAGTGGCGTGTCGTTACCCATAGAGGCTGTAGGCTCCTGGCCCTTGGTGGCCATAGGGACGATGGTTCCGTCGATGTCTTCCTCGCCGAAGCCGAACTCCAGTTCCTTGCGGGTGAGGTTCTCTACAGAGTTTTCCACCTTACGTCCGCTGCGGAGTTTCTCCAACTCGATGCGGTTGGTGTTGAGCCACTGGCGGTAAGGATGCTGGGCAGCCAGACGCTCCTTGATTTCGCCATCGTAGTATATCTTGCCTTCCTGTGTGTCGATGAGGAGAATCTTACCAGGCTGCAGACGACCTTTCTCTGCCACCTCGGAAGGATCGAAGTCCATGACGCCTACCTCGGAAGCCACTACCATCATGTCGTTCTTGGTGATGGTGTAGCGGGCAGGACGAAGACCGTTTCTGTCGAGCATACCGCCGGCATAGCGTCCGTCGCTGAAGAGCAGAGCGGCAGGTCCGTCCCAAGGTTCCATCAGGATAGAGTGATACTCGTAGAAGGCCTTGAGGTCTTCAGAGATAGGATTCTTGTCGTTGAAGCTCTCTGGCACCATGACAGCCATGGCGTGAGGCAGCGACAAACCGCTCATCACGAAGAACTCGAATACATTGTCGAGGCTGGCAGAGTCGCTCATGCCAGGCTGTACGATAGGCGAGATTTCGCGAATGTCGCCCAGAGCCTCGCTGCTGAGCACACTCTCGCGTGCCTTCATCCAGCCGCGGTTGCCTCGTATGGTGTTGATCTCACCGTTGTGGCAGAGCAGACGGAAAGGCTGAGCCAGGCTCCATGTCGGGAAGGTGTTGGTAGAGAAGCGTGAGTGGACGAGAGCCAGACCGCTGGTAAAGTAATTATTGGTGAGGTCGGGATAATACTGGCGCAGCTGCAGGCTGCTCAGCATACCCTTGTATACGATGTTCGAATTGGACAACGAACAGATGTAGAAATCAGGATCGCTGATGCGCTTCTCGATGCGTTTGCGTACGAGGTAGAGGATGCGCTCGAAGACAGGCACCTTGTCGTCGGTGACGCCTGTGATGAACACTTGTTTGATGGCGGGCTCATTGCTCAGTGCGGCCTCTCCCAGGCACTCTGGGTTGGTAGGCACGTTGCGCAGATGCATGAGCTGCAGTCCCTCGCGCTCTATCTCCTCGATCATGATGGAGAGGATGTCCTGCTGTTTCTTTTCGTCTTTAGGCAGGAAGATGAGGCCTGTGCCATATTTGCCTTTCTCGGGCACAGGAATACCTTGAAGAAGAATAAACTCGTGCGGAATCTGGAGCATGATACCGGCACCGTCGCCCGTCTTGTTGTCGGCACCCTCAGCGCCACGATGGCGCATGTTCTCGAGTACCTTCAGGGCATTGTCTACCAGCTCATGGCTCTTGTTGCCGTGGATGTTAACCACCATTCCTACGCCGCACGCATCGTGCTCATAGGTTGAACTGTACAATCCTTTTTCCATTTCTTGTTCGTTTTATATTTATCGGTTATTCTATACAATGTTAAATATTGAAAGTCAAGTGATAGAATGATGAATCAGGCTTATGCCATTGAGCATTTGAATTCTTCATTCTTCGTTCTTCACTTATTTATACGCCTGTTCGTGCACTCCGGCTACAGCTCGGCCGCTGGGGTCGTTCTGGTTCTTGAATGAGGCGTCCCATGCCAGTGCTTCGGCGGTAGAGCAAGCCACACTTGGCACGCTTGGCACGCTGCGAGCAGCGCTGTCGCTGGGGAAATGCTCGGCGAAGATAGAGCGATAGTAGTATTCCTCCTTGTTCTGTGGAGGGTTGATGGGGAATCGCTCGGCGGCATGAGCCATCTGCTCGTCGCTGACTGCCGAGGCGGTGATCTGTTTCAGCGTGTCTATCCACGAATAGCCCACACCATCGGAGAACTGCTCTTTCTGTCGCCATGCCACCTCTTCGGGCAGCAAGTCGGCAAAGGCATCGCGTACTACTTTCTTCTCGATGGTCTTGTCGGGACACATCTTCAGCACGGGGTTCATGCCCATGGCCACGTCGAGGAACTCCTTGTCGAGGAAGGGCACACGGCCCTCGATGCCCCAGGCTGCCAGACTCTTGTTGGCTCTCAGACAGTCGTAGAGATAGAGTTTGCCAAGCTTGCGGACGGTTTCCTCGTGGAAGGCCTTGGCGTCGGGTGCTTTGTGGAAGTAGAGATAGCCGCCAAACACCTCGTCAGCTCCCTCGCCCGAAAGCACCATCTTGATGCCCATGCTTCGGATGACGCGTGCCAGCAGATACATAGGTGTAGAGGCGCGCACGGTGGTGACGTCGTAAGTCTCGATGAAGTAGATGACGTCGCGGATGGCATCGAGTCCTTCCTGTATGGTGTAGTTGATTTCGTGATGCACGGTTCCGATGTGCTCTGCCACTAATCTGGCTTTAGCCAGGTCGGGAGCGCCCTTCAGTCCTACGGCGAAGGAGTGCAACCGTGGCCAGTAGGCTTGTGTCTCGCCTCCGTTCTCTACACGTATGGCAGAGAATTTCTCGGCAACGGCCGAGATGACCGAAGAGTCGAGTCCGCCGCTGAGCAGCACTCCGTAGGGCACGTCGCTCATCAGCTGTCGCTTCACCGAAGCCTCGAGTGCGTCGTGTATCTGTTCGACGGCAGCCTGCTCCTGTGGTGCAGCCTCTGCCAGCTGTTCGGCAGCTTTCTTGCTGTCGTCGATGTTGTATTTCTTTTGCATGGAAGCATACTCAAACCAGTCGCGTGTGTAGTAGCGCTTCATGCCTGGAGTCTTGCTGTAGTAATAATGTCCTGGGAGGAAAGGCTCGTAGTGGTCGCACTGTCCTTCGAGTGCCTTGAGTTCGGAAGCCACCATCACCTTGCCGTCGTTGTCGTAGCCGATATAGAGTGGAATCACACCGATGGGGTCGCGTGCTATCAGAAACTCGTCGTGCTCTGCGTCGTAGAGGGCGAAGGCAAAGATGCCGTTCAGCTCTTCGAGCATCTGGCAGATGCGTGCATGTACGGCGTCCTCGCCCTGAAAGATCAGTGTGGCGAAGTCGGTGTCGGCGCGCATCTCGCGATAGAGCGACAGAATCACCTCGCAGTCGCTGCCTGTCTGATATTGATAGTGTCCGGCAAACCGTGAGCGGATGTCCTGATGATTGTAAATCTCGCCGTTTACGGCAAGTACTTGTTTCTTGTCGGGTGAGAAGAGGGGCTGTCGACCGCTTTCTGGGTCTACGATACTCAGGCGCTCATGTGCCAGGATGGCTGAACCACCGCAGTAGATGCCGCTCCAGTCTGGTCCGCGATGGCGGATTTTCTGACTCATGCGCAGTGCTTGCTGTCGCAGTTCGGGAGTTTGCTCCTGAATGTTGAAGATAGATACGATTCCACACATAATAGCTTTTCCTTTCTTTTACGGTTATTTGTAACACTTTGCTAAGTATTGGGTGCAAAATTACTACAATTTGATATATTAAAGAAAGGTTTGCTTGCAATTTGTGTTGGTTTTGTATGCTTTGTTTTAATCTTGAAGCTATTATTGTCGTCTTGCTTTCATATTGTAAGCGTTTTGCTGTTTGTATGTTACAATTTGAAAGTTTGCTTGAAAAATAAGAGAAAAATCAAAGAGTCTTTAAAAAAACAGATGCCGACAGTTCGGGGGAACTATCGGCATCTTTGCCATTGCCTTCAAAGGTGTGAAGGCTTTGTGATTTAATCAAGAAATAACTTAAAAACCCAATATGCGTTTTTCATTATGGCTGGAGAGTGAAGCCTACTACAAAGTAAGCCTTCTGTGAACTTGGGTTGGCTGCCACCTGGGCAAAGACGGGAACTGAGAAGCTGTCTGTGATCTTCAAGTCCTTGGTTGCCTTTACAGCCACGTTGGTCACAGCGAATCCAGAGGCGTCAGCATAAAGGTCTGTGGCATAAGGAACAGCGCCTAAAGTGCCCTGCCAGTCAAGACCAGCGAGACGGAATGGCACTGTGGCTTCCACATAGGAAGAATAAGCGCGGTCGCCGTCTTTGTTCAGTCCGTCATGACCAGCAAAGTTGGTGTACCAGTTGAGCGCTACAGGACCGAAGTCATAACCAACGTTAGCCTCGAATGTATGGGCTGTCTTGTGGGCATCGTAGAGGAAGTAGCGTTCGCCCTCTGTGTTGAAATAGTAGTCTGTCACACCGATGTGGAAACCGCCTGTCTGATAAGCCAGGGTGAGGTCGAACTCCTTGGTGTCTTCCCATTTGGAGAGTCCTACGCTTCCCCATGCTGTGAGCGAGAGACCTTTCCAGCTCAGTCCGAGTGTAGGCTGCAATGACACCTGTCCACATTCCTGACCACGCCAGATGTACTGGCTTACAACATCGGCAGCTACATTTGCCTCAATCTTATCCTGTGCCTGTGCACCCGTGGCGCATGCTGCCAATGTGAGTGCCAACAATCCAATCTTCTTCAAACTTTTCATACTCATTCTTTTTTATGTGTTAATACTCAGTTTCCTAAGGTTGTGGCAGCTGCTCATCTTCTGTTGATCGCAGCAGCTGCCCAATCTTTATTTTTTTTCTTGTATACTCCAGTTGCCACAGATTAGTTGTAGCAACTCTCGCCGTGCTCGTAGATATCGAGACCTTCTTCCTCGATTCGCTTGTCAACACGCAGACCGGCAATCTTCTTGATACCCCAGAAGAGGATGATACCTGTTACGGCTGCCCAAATGTCGATGATGATGATACCGAAGCACTGTGCACCGAAGAATCCGAAGCCATCGCCGTAGAAGGCGCCGCCGTCGATGGCGAAGAGACCTGTCATCACTGTACCGAAGATACCGCATACGCCGTGTACTGAACTTGCACCTACAGGGTCGTCGATGTGGAGTTTGGTATCGATAAACTCGATAGAGAACACGAGGATGATACCTGCCAAGAGACCGATGATGGCTGCACCCAATGGGCTAACCAAGTCGCAACCTGCAGTGATGGCTACCAAACCTGCCAAGATACCGTTCAGAGTCAGTGAGAATGAAGGCTTGCCATACTTGATCCAAGAGGTGAACATGGTTCCAAGACCGCCGCAGACGGCTGCGAGGTTGGTTGTCAGGAACACGTGGCTGATGGCTACGCGGTTTACCTCACCAGAAGCAGCGAGCTGAGAACCAGGGTTGAATCCGAACCATCCGAACCAGAGGATGAATACACCGAGAGCTGCAGCCATGAGGTTGTGACCAGGGATGGCAGTGCTCTTGCCGTTGCGATACTTGCCCAGACGAGGGCCAAGGCAGATGGCACCTACAAATGCCAATATACCACCTACGCTGTGAACAATGGCAGAACCTGCGAAGTCGTGGAAGGCAGCACCAAAGGTGTTCATCATGAATGAGCCTGCGTCAGCGTTGCAAAGCCAGCCGCCACCCCATGTCCAGTGACCCTCGACAGGGTAGATAATCAATGAGATGAAGAATGAATAAATGCAGTACATGGAGAACTTGGTACGTTCTGCCATAGCTCCTGACACGATGGTGGCGCTGGTGGCGCAGAATACGGTTTCGAACATCAGAAAGCCCTCTACTGGTAAGTCGCCTTTATAGAAGGTGAGGTCGCCAAAGTTAGGCATTCCGATGAAGCCAGCTCCGTCGCTGCCAAACATAAATCCGAAACCTACGAACCAGAAGAGAACCGAACCGACCATGAAGTCGACGAAGTTCTTGAACAAGATGTTCGCGGTGTTTTTACTACGGGTGAAGCCCGCCTCGCAGAGGGCAAAGCCCGGCTGCATGAAAAAGACCAACATGGCTGCCAACAGCATCCACACGGTATCTAATGAAATTCCTAAATCCTGTACACTCATAATCTTTTTACTGTTTAGTGTGTAGTGACTGTTGTCTTGTCGGGCTTTCGCCCTCACTACACAAGATTAATTAAAAACTTTAAGAAAACGTTTAATGCCTTGCCTTCGTTTGAAGTACTTGTGTTGTCCTTTTGTTTGTAATGTAGTCCTTACAAGTAAACACTAAACATTAAATATGAATCACTATTTCTCCTGCTCGGCATTATAGAGGGCGATGTCGCCTCGCTCGCCTGTACGGATACGGATAGTGTCCTCTACAGGGATGACAAAGATACGACCATCACCAATCTCGCCTGTGCGGGCTGCCTCCTGGATGGCATTGATAGTTTTCTCTACGTTTTTGTCACGTACAACGATATTCAACAATACGCGCTCGATGCTGCTCGTGTCGTACATCACACCACGATAGATGCGTGCCTGTCGCATTTTACCTTCGCCACGTACATCGTAGTAAGAGAACCACTCGATGTCGGCTGCAAGCAATGCTTCCTTCACATCCTCGAACTTGGTCTTACGGATGATTGCTTCAATCTTTTTCATAACTAATCTCTCCTATTATTATAGATTTGTAACTATCTGTTCTATTTCTTTCATGAAACGATAACAATATGTATGTTTACGACTGCAAAATTACAACATTTTGATAGTTATTTAATGATAATAACTTACTTTTTGTTATTAGATTTTTAGTTTACTTTCAATAAGAAACTATTTTACTCGTTATAATTGACAAAGTGAAAGCAAAATAGTCTATTTTTGTTTCGCTTTAATATTTTTCGTCTTTTTCTCGTTTCGCCCGATATAGGCTTACGGTTGATCCTCAGCTGTGCCCATGTCGGGCGGAATTGTTTCCTGTCGTAATCGCAAGCCTGTGTCGTAATCGCAGTTTGTGTCGTAATCGTCCTGTTCCTGTATGATGACAAGAGGCTACTGCAAGCAAAATAGTTTCAAGTTCTTGTACTTAGAAAAGCGAAAATGACTAATGACTAATGACTAAAAAATAACAGTTAAATGATGGTTTATATGTTGTGTCCGTCCTGTTGTTTCCCCGATTCTGGTGGCCGGGCCTTTGTCTGCGGGAGAGGCGGATCTTAAGAAATAGTTGGGGCATTTGTTACAGCCCTTGTGTCGGGTGTCTTGTTGGTTGCCCGATGTCGTCTGTCGGCCTTGGAGTAGTGCTCTTTTGGGGTCTTAATAGATGACCGGCGTTGGTCGTCTATTGTGACCGACCTTGGTCGTAATAGATGCCCCCTGAGAGGCTCTTGTCACACTTCCTTTGGTTGACGATGCAAAGAAAATGCAAACGAGCGCAATGAAAGCTTGCTTTCAAATTGCCGAGTGCAGGTTTTCTTCTGCAAAGATACAACAAAAAGCAACTTTTTGCAATAGTTTGTTCGGACTTTGTGCTAAAAAGTGCCCATATTTTTGCTATTTATGCTGATTATTAAGCAGTTATAAAACTATTAAATGTAAGCCATCATAAGAGGGAAAGTGTGTCATTTTTGTCAAAGTCATTTTTGTCATTTTCAAAAGCAAAAACACTTTTTCTCCTCTATAAAGAATATATATATAAATATATTTATATATATATTCTTTATAGAACATTTTTTCATTTTCAAAATCGAAAATGACAAAAATGACTTTGACAAAAATGACAAGATTAGGACCTCTGGTAAAATATAACAACATTTCTTGTTGATGTGTGTGGATGGAGATACTTGTTGTGAAGTTTTGTGAATATCATTTTTTTTGTTCTTGGAATGGTAGGGAAAGAGTGCGAGAAAATGGCTGAAAATCTATTTTTTAGCGGTTTCATCGGTCAAACTTCCGAGGCGGTGGAGCTGTTTTTCGTCTTGGAGCTTTGTCGTGACAGAGCTGTTGCTTATCAGTGGGTGCAGTTGGGTGGGGCGGATATCTTGTCGGGAATGTCTAAAAACCTTACAAAAATAGGATGACGGGGAAATGGCAATCGTGATAAAAGTCTGGTATCTTCAGATTTGATAAGGATGCAGTGTGGCAAAAAATGGTGAATTTTTGCAGAAAATTAGCTGCATTTCGGCAAAAAAATCAAGCAAACTTGATGTTTTGCGCTCGTTTTCCATTATCTTTGCAAAAGAAAAGTAAGATTTATGGGAAGAAATAAATACTCACAGGCTGAAATCAGCCAGATAGGAAAGTTGCTGCGCCTCAAGAATGCGGGAAACCGACTGCAGCAGAAACAGATACGTCACGACCTGCGTGTCGACTACGAGTTTAATATCTCCGACTTCAATGAGCCGGGCAAAGCCTTCGGTGAGCAGGAGTTGCAAGACGCCATCAAGAGAGGAGCTATCGTGATCCTCGACGATGCCACTATTGAGGCAATGAAGGCAAAACGTGCGCGCGACAAGGCCCGCGATGAGGCTGAACGCGAGCAGCAGGCCATCGCTGAGGGAGAGCAGACAGACTGGAAAGAGGCGATGAAGCAGTGGGAGGAATATTATAAGTAATTGAATTATTTTAGTTCTTTTACTTCTTCATTATCAAAAGTTGATTAAATTATCATCGAATTCAAATATGTCAACAGTAAAAATCAAGACTACAGAGGGCGACATCATCGTGCGCCTCTACGACGAGACTCCTCGTCATCGTGACAACTTCATAAAATTGGCTAAGGAAGGATACTTCGACGGCACACTTTTTCATCGTGTCATCAAGGACTTTATGATTCAGGGCGGCGACCCCGACAGCAAGAATGCTCCCAAGGGAAAGATGTTGGGAACGGGCGGACCAGACTATACCATTCCTGCCGAGATAGATTGTCCACACCTGTTTCATAAGCGTGGCGCCCTGAGTGCTGCCCGCTTGGGCGACGAGGTGAACCCACAGCGCGAGAGCAGCGGAAGCCAGTTCTACATCGTGTGGGGTAAGACTTATCGACAGAACGAACTGCGCCAGATGGAGAAACAGATGGCGATGCAGGCCGAGCAGAATGTCTTCAACGAGTTGGCTCGCGAGCATCACGATGAAATCATGAACCTGCGCCGCAGCCGTGACCGTGAGGGACTGATGAAACTCCAGGACGAGCTTGCCGACGAGACTCGCAAGCGCTGCAGGGAACAAGGCTATCCCAAGTTTACCGATGAACAGACCAAGGCTTACACCGAGTTGGGCGGCACGCCTTTCCTCGACGGACAGTACACCGTGTTTGGTGAAGTGGTAGAGGGCCTCGAGGTCGTGGAGAAGATTCAGAATTGCGAGACTCTTCGCGATGACCGTCCCAAAGAGGATGTCGTGATGCAGGTCGAAGTGGTCAATGAATAAATGAAATCATTTTAATCAAGAATTAGAGAATTAGAGAAATATGTGACCAAGTGGATTGTGACTTTGAATCTCCGATTCTCCGATTCTTGATCCAATAATCAATCTTACTTTCGCTCCTTTTACTTGCAGAGATCAAAACCAACGCGGATGCCATCATAGTTTTTGGAGATTTCGCCGATAGTACCGAGAGTGGTGTTGCCGCTCAGGGCAGTCAGCGTCTGGATGATGGTAAGCAGTTTCTTCGACTCGAAGAGAATGCTGATGCCAGATGAGTTCTTGGTGGCGAAACCATTGAGGCTAAGCAGCAGACGGCCTTTCAGGTCGATGGCGTGAGTCTTCTCGTCGAAGGTGTAAGTGCCGCTCCATGACTTTCCGTCTATCTTGGCATTGAAGGTGCCGTCCTCGTTGAACTTGAAGTATGTGTTCGAACTGCTGAATCCAGCTTTCTGATAATAGGTGCTTAACTTTTCCTCCACCTTCTTGGCAGCGATTTCACCACCCGCTTTCGCCAACAGGTTCTCTGAGGTAAAGGCGCAGCCAGGCGATTTATATTTCCATGTGTGGGCACAGAGGTCGGCTTTCTTGAATGTGGTTGAGCCAATCACGTTGTCGAGAATGCTTCCCACGATGCTTCCCACCTTGCTTGTGGTGGAGCCTGTGCTGTTGCTGCTGTTTCCGCCAGCATAGCCAAGGAGTCCTGCTAATACTCCTACGGCAGAAGCCTTGGTATTGACAGTGTCGGCAGAATGTGTCTTCGAAGAGTCTGTCGTGGCTGTGGAAGCTGTTGTTGCGGTCGATGTTGAAGATTTGGAGGAAGTTTTCTTGGCAGTGGTGGTAGACTTCTTCTTAGTAGTAGCCTTCTTTTTCTTGGTTGATTTCTTGGCAGGAAGGCAGCTCATTTCGGATGTTGTGGCGCTCTCGGCGCATGTCTCGTTGGCAAGGCTGCCTGTGGTGCATGCCAGCACAAGGGCAACCATCATGAATACTTTCTTCATTTTTGTTGATACTTTTTTGATGTTTTCAAGTTGAAGAACTCCTTTTTTCTCTCTCTTTGGACCTCTGAATCTCTTGTGTTCGGAAGCGCAGTGTGGAGTTTATGCTTTTTCGGGTGCAAATATCGCAAAAAAAGCGCAGATGGAGAAAGGGAAATGGATATTTTTTGTAGGTTTTTCCCTATTTCTCCTTGATTTATGTCAAAAAATGAGGTTTTTAGTGTTCTTTTCTCACTTTTTTCGTGGTGCTTGTAGTCAGAATGCTTTATCTTTGCATAAGATATACTGCGCTCGGCAATCTGAAAGTAAACTTTCATTGCGCTCGCTTGTAATATCTTTGCATCATTACAAATCGCAATAGGTTATGGATTATAGTTTAATTAAGGTCAATGCAGAGATTGAGAATCTTGCACAGGACAAATGTCAGCAGATTCTTCATGACCGACGTGAAGCCCTCGCTAACAAGGTTAGAAGAAGAGCTTAAAAACCAAGAGAGATTGTTTTCTCAAAAAGACACAAAAAGAATTGACATTCCGGGAACGTCGTTTCCCGTGTAACGTAAAAGGTCCCGTTGACAGAACTTGGTTCTGCGACGGGACCTTTTATGGTTTTATTGTTTTCTCTGGGGATGAGAAGTTATAGAAGTTAAAGAAGTTATCACTCCCTTCGGTCGTTAGAAGTTAAAGCCAACAGCTTTTTGCAGAATATTTAGCTGTAAAGCATATGGCTTTAACTTCTTTAACTTCCCATTTCTGAAAAGTTCGTTGAGCTTTTATTTTCCAGCCTCTTCCTTGGTAGCCTTCATGATGACTTCCAGGTGGTTGCCTGGCTTGAGGACGATATTCTTAAGGAAGTCGCCTATAGCCTTTCCGTCGACGCTGCTTACTGTCTTCACGTAATCAGTGTGCAGGTCGATGCCGTTGATGACATAGTTGCGCAGGATGCCAGTCCAGTAGCCATTGGTCTTGGCGTCTACCGAAGCCTGCTTGGTCAGAATCTCCTTGATCTTCTGCAGATCGCTGGCGTTAGGCTGTTCTATGGTAGTCTTCAGGCCAGAGAAGAAGTAAGGCAGAGCCTCGTCGAGCTTCTCGGGATTGAGCTGTGCGCTGCCGGTCAGACTGAGTGCCAGCTGTCCGTCCCAGTCGAGCTCCATGCTTGCCTCGGCTCCTGCATGGTAGGCTGCACTCAGCTTCTCGCGTATGTTGCGCAGATAGTCCATCTGGAGCAATCGTGCAGAGATGTCGGCGAGCACGCTTGTCTGCAGGGTGTAAGGAGTCTTGGCATACCATATCTCGGTCACCTGCGACATTGGGTTCTCCATGCTCTTGGTGAAGATGTTCTTCACCTCGCCTGTAGCTACAGGGATAGCCTTGTTCTTCAGCTTGGCGCCCTTGCTTGGGATAGAGGCGATGTACTGCTCGATGAGTGGCAGGAGAGTGGCCTCGTCGTAGTTGCCCACGAAGAAGAAGGTGAAGTCCTTGGCATTGGTGAACATCTGTTTGCCCAGTTCGAGCACGCGGTCGTAGTTGACAGCATCGAGGTCTTCGGTCTTAGGGATGCGTGCCATCTTGTTGCCCATGTAGATGGTGCTCTGCAGCGAATCCTGGTAAACCATCTCTGGGTTCTTGCTCTGGTTGGCAAGAGCGGTCTTGATGGTGCTCAGGAGGTTGGCAGCCGATTTCTCGTCCTTGCTCAGCGCTGTCATCTTGAGGTAGATGAGCTGCATGAGGGTTTCGATGTCCTTAGGAGTAGAGTTGCCAGAGAGTCCATGCTTGAAAGGAGTGACGGTGTAAGCCACGCTTGCCTGCTTGCCTGCGAGGGCTTTCTCGAGGTCGTTGCTTGAGAACTGGCCCAGACCGCTGGCGTTGAGCAGCATGCCGCCCATGAAGGCGAAGGTGTAGTCGGCCTTGTCGAGTGCTGCGTAACCTACGTTGGCTGTGGCAGCAAACTGTATCTCGTTGTCCTTGTAGTCGGTCTTCTTCAGCACCACCTTGGCACCGTTGGAGAGGGTGAGGGTCTTGAATCCCAGCTTCTTGTCTTCTGCTGTGCTCTTGATCTTGCCCGCCTTAGGCTTCTGGGCGATGAGAGGCTCCTGCTTCACATTGTCCACATAGGCCTCGAGCTTCTCGCCGCGCACCTGCTTCACGATGTCGGCAAGCTCCTGCTCGGTGGGATAAACAGCACCGTCGGCCTCGCGCATCATGACGAGTGACACCAGGTTGGTGTCGGTTTCGCAAATCAACTGCTTGGCGTACTGGTTGACGGCCTCTACAGGGATGTGAGGCACCAGCATCTGATAGATCTGATATTCGTCCTCTACCGAAGGGATAGGCTCGTTGCTGGTGAAGTTGTCCACATATTGAGTGGTGAACTGTTCGTTCTTCATCTTGTCGCGATTGGTGTAAGCCTTCTCCATCTGGCTCATAAACTCATCCTTGGCACGCTGATACTCAGTGGCTGTGAAGCCGAAGTCGTGTGCACGCTTCAGTTCGCGCATCACGGCGGCATAAGCCTCCTTCATCTGTCCGTCCTTGGCAGCGCCGAAGGAAGTGAGCGCCTCCTTGGTGCTTGAGAGCAGATAGTCGCCAATGTTGGTTCCTGCCTGCAGATAAGGGCAGTCGGGCTCCTGCGATTTCTCGCTGAAGCGGGCATTCATCATGCTGGCAAAGATGTTGTCCATATAGCCTTTGAGCAGATAGTCGACACCGTTCTTCAGTGAGTCGGGTGTGGCTTCGTGCTTCATGAAGATCTGGAAGATGCCCATCTGCTGCTCCTTGTCCTTGTCTACCACGTAGATGCCCTGGTTGTTGTCGGGCACTTCCACGGGCACTACCTTGGCAGCGTTGGCTGGCACCTTGATGCCTCCGAAGAGTTTCTTGATCTGTGCCTCAATATGGTCTACGTCCACGTCGCCGACGATGATGATAGCCTGGTTGTCTGGGCGATACCACTTGCGGTAATAGGCGCGCAGGGTCTCTGGGTCGCAGCCGTCGACGACGCTCATCAGTCCGATAGGCATGCGGTAGCCATACTTACAGCCAGGGTAGAGCTTAGGAAGGGCACGCTCCAGTATGCGCTGCTGTCCCACCATGCGCATACGGTACTCGTTGTGCACCACGTCGCGCTCGTCGTTGATGGCTTCCTTGGTGAGAGAGATGCCGTTGCTCCAGTCTTTCAGGATGAGCATACATGAGTCTACTGCCGACACGCGTGTGGTGGGCACGTCGGTGAAGTAGTACACGGTTTTCTCAATAGAGGTGTAGGCATTGAGGTTGCGGCCATATTCCACACCGATGCTCTGCAGGTATTCCTGGAGGCTGTTGCCCTGGAAGTGCTCAGAGCCATTGAAGGCGAGGTGCTCCAAGAGGTGAGCCAGACCGCGCTGGTCGTCGTTTTCGTTGATAGAGCCTACTTTCTGTGCGATGTAGAAGCTGGCTACATGCTCAGGGAAACTGTTGTGTCGGATGTAATAAGTCAGACCATTGTCCAAATGGCCTATTCTCACATCTTTGTCTACCGGGATAGGTGGCATCATCTGAGCCATGGCCTGTCCGGCAGTAAGCAGCACGATGGCTGCAGCAAAAAACTTCTTAAGTTTCATAATAGCTGATGTTGGTTTATATATATAATAATGTGTATTTATTCTTCTTTCATAAACTTGATGCTGCAAAAGTAGCACATTTCTAACGACAAAGCAAGCATTTGGGAAGTTTTTTCCCAAAATGCCTGCATTCTTAACATTAAACTAACATTCCACTAACATAACCTAACATTAGGTTCTGTTTTTCAGCCCTTCGCTTTCAGAAAACTGTTCATCCAGCTGCCACGATAGAGGCGGATGAGGAACAGGATGCCGCGGAAAGTCAGTTCGGTGGCCATGGCTATCCATACACCTTCCAGGCCGAAGCGCTGCGAGAGGGCATAGGCCAGGGTGAGGCGCACCAACCACATTGTTCCTAAGTTGATGGCGGCAGGCTTGAAGGTGTCGCCAGCTCCCACGCAGACACAATAGGTCACGATGCTGGCAGCAAAGAACGGTTCGGCAAAAGCCTCTATGCGAAGACAGCGTGTGCCTAAGTCGCAGATGGCGTCGACGGGAGAGAGTACTGCCATCATGCCCGGTGCAAAGAGATACATGACAACACCCATCACTGCCATTACGCCCATGCCGAGACCCACCGTCATGTAGGCAAAATTGCGGCACAAATCGATGCGGCCAGCGCCATGGGTCTGACCGACGAGCGTGGTGGCGGCATCGCCTATTCCGTAGCCAGGCATATAGCACAGGCTCTCGGCGGTGATGGCAAATGAGTGGGCGGCAATGGCGATGTTGCCCAATGGCGCCACTATCATGGTGCTGACAATCTGTGCACCGCTCATCAGGATGTTCTGTATGGCCAAGGGAATGCTTATCTTGAAGGCATTGCGCACGTATTCGCGTACCCAGCTGAAGCGAATCTTGTCCTGACGCAGGTTGAGAATCTTGTTGTGGCAGGCTGCCTGCCAAAGGTTGGGCAGCGAGATGCAGACATAAGCCAGGGCGGTTCCGAAGGCTGCGCCCACCACGCCCATGTGCAGCACATAGATGAAGATGTAGTTGAACACGACGTCGCACAGGCAGATCAGAATTGCCATGACGCTGGGCGTGTGCATGTTGCCTGCGGCCTTGAGCATCATGCCCGACATGTGGTACAGGTAGACAAAGGGCAGCACGAGGCTGTAGACCAGGAAATAGGCCGATGACTTGTCGGCAATGTCATCGCCTCCGCCCAACCAGTGGGGCAGGGGAGAATGAATGCCCACGCCGATGAGGGCTATCAGGATGCTGAAGATGATGCCGCAGAGCAGCGAGTGGCGAAACACCTGGCGGGCTTTGCCGAAGTCGTTGGCTCCGATGAAGTGGGCTACCTGTACTGAGAAACCAGTGGCAAAGGCACTCAGCAGGCTGCCGATAAGCCAGGTGGTGGACTCGATGAGTCCGATGCTCGCTGAAGCCTCTGCACCCAAATGTCCCACCATAGAGGCGTCGATAAAGAACATCATGACGGTGGAAATCTGTGCCAGCATGGAAGGAATACTCAAGCCTACGATGAGGTTCAGTTTCTCACCGTGGTGCATGGAGCGTCCTGCCCGTATCGATTCCATCAGATATTCTGTCTTTTTGCTATATAACATAATGTTTGTACTGCCATTTATTGTTTTCTGTTGAACTGCCCGATAGTATGTAGGAACAGTCAAAGCGAGAAAATGGCGATCCCTCCTAAAAGGAATCGCCATTTTTATGATTTGAATGTTAAATTTCTATTTATCCCAAAATACAAGATCTTATCACCTTTAAACAAAACCTCTATCTATTGGGTTGAATTCAGCGGATAAGAAAAAGAGAATCTTGAAAACTCTTTTCTATATCCTGACTTCATTCACTTTTCGTCGTCCTTGAATAACAATCTCTTATTTACCTTTAGATTCTAATACCTGTCGTCCTTGAATAACAATCTCTTGTTTACCTAAAACTAATAACCTATCACAATCTATTACCTAACTAAAAACCTAAAACTTATAATTCTGGTGCAAAGGTACTACTATTCTCGAAATCTGCAATACTTTAGCGCATATTTTTGCATGAAAATAACATTTTTTTTGCTTATAAGCCCCAAATGTGTGCGAACACATACACTTGTTTATTCTTTGAAACATATTTTTAGAATTCGGATTTCAGGAGTTTTCTTAAGGAGTTTTCTTAAGGAGTTAAGACAACAGCTTTGTGGGCTTGAAATTAAACATAAAACTGAGTCCACTTGAAAAAGTAGAAACTCACATTTTTTGTCTTTGTGACTTGTTGATAATCAATAGCTGGTTTTCGTAAAACAGACTTTTTCAGGTGGACTCAGCTCCTTATAATAAAATAATAAAAAAGTCCTGTGCGAAGAAGCACAGGACTTTCTGTATGGGGGAATAGAATTATTTCTTAATCCATTTACCATCGGTGTACCAACCCTTGAGCACAATCTCGAATTTGAGCATTGAGTAAGCAGGAATGGTTAAACTGCTGCTCTGGCTGGAACCATAGCCGAGAGTGTAAGGCATGTAAACCATCCAGTGGTCGCCGATATGAGTCATTTTCATCAGGGCAGTGGCAAATCCGTCGACAACGCCCTTCACAATGAAATTGCTGGTCTGAGCCTTGTTGACATCATAGTCGCCGGTGGTGAAGTTACTGTCGAAGACATAGTCGTTCTTCAGCATGCCCTTGTAACTGACCATCACCGAGTCGGTGTAGAGAGGGCGCACGGCAGAACCTTCGCCCTGCTGCATCACCTGCACCACGATGTTGTCTTCCTGCTCATTGAAGGTAGGAGTGACAGGCTGGTTGTTGAGATCCGTATTTCCCGTCTGGTTCTCCATACTCCAATTGCGGTAGACGTGCCATCCGTTGGCTTCTCCCTCCTGCTTGGCCTTGACGAGAATCTCGGCAAAAGCCGTCTTGTTCTTTGCCTGCCAGTCGTCGTACTCGGAGTCGGTGTTTTCGTCAGTCTCGCTGCATGATGCCAGCACAAGAGCCGACATCATGAGCAGAAACAGATATTTCAAATTCTTCAAATTCATCTATGTGTATTTGATTTTTTATCGTTTAGAAGTCCTTGATCTCCTTGCCAAGCTTCTTCAGTACGCTCGTGATGCTCACACGGTCCTCGATGATGCCGCGAAGCTCGCTGATGGCAACACGCTCCTGCTTCATCGTGTCACGATAACGCAGAGTAACCTTGTGGTCGTTAGGAGTATCGTGGTCTACGGTGATACAGAACGGAGTACCGATGGCGTCCTGACGACGGTAGCGCTTGCCGATAGAGTCCTTAGGATCGCCATAGTGGGTGTTGAAGTGGAACTTCAGCTCGTCAACGATCTCGTGAGCCAACTCGGGCAGGCCGTCCTTCTTGTCGAGTGGGAATACGGCACACTTCACAGGAGCCAATGCCTCTGGCAACTTCAGAACCACGCGGCTCTCGCCGTTCTCGAGCTTCTCCTCGCAGTAAGAGTGGCACATCACGCTGAGGAACATACGGTCTACACCGATAGAAGTCTCTACATCGTAAGGCACGTAGCTCTCGTTCTTCTCAGGATCGAAGTACTTGATAGAGCGGCCGCTGAACTTCTCGTGCTGAGAAAGGTCGAAGTTGGTACGGCTGTGAATGCCCTCTACCTCCTTGAAGCCAAATGGCATCTTGAACTCGATGTCGGTAGCAGCGTTGGCATAGTGAGCCAGCTTCTCGTGGTCGTGGTAGCGATAGTTCTCGTTGCCCATGCCGAGTGCCTCGTGCCATGCCAGACGAACCTTCTTCCAGTACTCAAACCACTTCATCTCGGTGCCAGGCTGGCAGAAGAACTGCATCTCCATCTGCTCGAACTCGCGCATACGGAATACAAACTGGCGAGCCACTACCTCGTTGCGGAAAGCCTTACCTATCTGGCAGATACCGAAAGGAAGCTTCATGCGGCCTGTCTTCTGAACACTCAGGTAGTCGACAAAGATACCCTGGGCTGTCTCAGGACGCAGATAAACCTTGCTGGTAGCATCGCTCGCTGCACCCATCTGGGTAGAGAACATCAGGTTGAACTGACGAACGTCTGTCCAATTCTTGGTGCCGCTGATAGGACATACGATGCCCTCGTCCTCGATGATCTGCTTCAGCATCTCGAGGTTAGGACCCTGCATGGCCTCGGTGTAGCGGGCATGAAGGTCGTCGAACTTCTTCTGATTCTCCAAGACGCGAGGATTGGTGGCGCGGAACTGAGCCTCGTCGAAGCTGTCGCCGAAGCGCTTCTTAGCCTTGGCGATCTCCTTGGCAATCTTCTCCTCGTATTTGGCCATGTGGTCCTCGATGAGCACATCGGCGCGATAACGCTTCTTCGAGTCGCGGTTGTCGATCAATGGATCATTGAACGCATCCACGTGACCTGAAGCCTTCCAAACAGTAGGGTGCATAAAGATGGCTGCGTCGAGACCCACAATGTTCTCGTGCAGCAATACCATGCTCTGCCACCAGTACTGCTTGATATTGTTTTTCAGCTCGACACCGTTCTGACCATAGTCGTAAACGGCTGCCAAACCATCATAAATTTCGCTACTTGGAAACACGAAGCCATACTCTTTGCAATGGCTTACAATCTTCTTAAAAACATCTTCTTGTGCCATGATGAAATCTTATATTTTTCAAATTTTCGGCAAAGATACGCCTTTTTCTCGAATTTTCTTTGTATTTTTGCCTAAAATATATAAAATAAGTATTAAAAGCTATCTATGAGCGACGAAATTAAAGACAAAGACGAACTTCAGAAGGGTGGTGAGCCACAAGATTTGGATGCGGCTGAACAGCATTCCGACTACAAGCCTGTCAACAGGTTTGACGCTTCGGCGGTGCGCCATCTTAGCGGAATGTACCAGAACTGGTTCCTCGACTATGCCTCCTATGTGATTCTCGAGCGTGCCGTGCCTCATATCGAGGACGGACTCAAGCCCGTGCAGCGACGCATACTGCACTCGATGAAGAGAATGGACGACGGAAGATACAACAAGGTGGCGAATATCGTGGGACACACCATGCAGTTTCACCCGCATGGCGACGCCTCTATCGGCGACGCACTCGTACAGATGGGACAGAAAGACCTGCTCATCGACACACAGGGAAACTGGGGAAACATCCTCACCGGCGACCGTGCGGCGGCTTCACGATACATAGAGGCGCGTCTGTCCAAATTCGCGCTCGACGTGGTGTTTAATCCCAAAACAACCGACTGGCAGCTCTCCTATGACGGCCGCAACAAGGAGCCTATTACGCTCCCCGCCAAGTTCCCCTTGCTCTTAGCACAGGGAGCAGAGGGCATTGCCGTAGGTCTGAGCAGCAAGGTGCTGCCACACAACTTCAATGAGCTTTGCGATGCTGCCGTACACTATCTCAAGGGCGAGCCTTTCACCATCTATCCCGACTTCCCTACGGGTGGAGCCATCGATGTGGGCAAGTATAACGACGGACAGCGTGGAGGCGTGCTGAAGGTGCGTGCCAAGATAGACAAACTCGACAACAAGACGCTTGTCATCACCGAGATTCCTTTCAGCAAGACCACCGGAAGTCTCATCGACTCCATCACCAAGGCGGTGGAGAAGGGAAAGATAAAGGCCAGAAAGATAGAGGACGTTACCTCTGCCAACGTGGAAATCCTCGTCCATCTGGCTCCCGGAACCTCTTCCGACAAGACCATGGACGCACTTTATGCCTTCAGCGACTGCGAGATCAACATCTCGCCCAACTGCTGTGTCATCGAGGACAATAAGCCTTGCTTCCTCACCGTGAGCGATGTGCTGCGCCATAGCGTAGACCGCACCATGGGACTGCTGCGCAAGGAGCTGATGCTGCGCAAGGGTGAACTGGAGGAGCAGCTCTTCTTCTCCTCGCTCGAGCGTATCTTCATCGAGGAGCGCATCTACAAGGAGCGCAAGTTCGAGCAGAGCAAGAGTCAGGACGAGGTTGTGGCCTTTATCGCCTCGAAGCTGGAGCCTTTCAAGGACAAGCTCTTCACAGCCGTAGTCGACGGAAAAGGCAAGGTGGAGTATGCATTCCACAGAGAGATAACGCGCGAGGACATTCTGAAACTCCTTGAAATCAAAATGCAGCGCATCCTGAAATATAATAAGGACAAGGCCGACGACCTCTTGCTGAAAATCAAAGCCGAACTGGCGGAGATAGAGAACGACCTCGCCCACATGACTGATGTCACCATCAACTGGTTTGAATATCTCAAGACCAAGTATGGCAAGGCGCATCCACGACGCACCGAGATAAGAAACTTCGACACCATCGAGGTGACCAAGGTGGTGGAGGCCAATCAGAAACTCTACATCAACCGACAGGAAGGATTCGTGGGTACAGGACTGAAGAAGGATGAGCTGGTGTGCAACTGCTCCGACCTCGACGATATCATCATCTTCTATAAGGACGGAAAGTTCAAGGTGACCAAGGTGGCCGACAAGATCTTCGTGGGAAAGAACATCCTTCATGTGCAGGTGTTCAAGAAGAACGATAAGCGCACCATCTACAACTGTGTGTATCGCGACGGCAAGCAGGGCGAATACTTCATCAAGCGATTCAACGTGACGTCGATGACACGCGACAAGATGTACGACATCACGCAGGGAACGCCCGGAAGCCGTGTCATCTACTTCACGGCCAACCCCAACGGCGAGGCTGAAATCATCAAGATAACACTGGATCCAGACCTCTCGAAGAAGCGACAGAGCATCTTTATCGAGAAAGACTTCTCGGATATTATCATCAAGGGACGTGCCGCCAAGGGCAATCTGCTCACCAGGCGAACCATCCGTCGCATTGGTCTGAAGAGTCATGGCCACAGTACCTTGGGAGGAAGAAAGGTGTGGTTCGATCCTGATGTCAACCGTATTAATTACGACGAGAACGGACGTTTCCTCGGCGAGTTTAATGACGATGAATATATCTTGGTGGTTCTCGACAATGGCGAGTTCTATATCACCAACTTCGACCCCAACAACCACTATGAGGACAATATCCTGAGACTGGAAAAGTGGGACGAGCATAAGATATGGACTGCCGTTCTCTATGATGCCGACAACGAAGGCTATCCTTACATCAAGCGATTCACCATGGACGCTGCCAAGCGCCATCAGAACTTCCTTGGCGAGAATGTCAACAGCAAGCTGATTCTCCTTACCGATACAGTTTATCCTCGTATCAAGGTGACTTATGGAGGTGTGGATGCTGTGCGTCCTGCCGAGGAAATCGACGCCGAGCAGTTTATCGCACAGAAGAGTTTCAAGGCTAAGGGAAAACGACTCTCTACCTGGAACATAGGTTCTATAGAGGAAATAGAGCCGACCCGTTTCCCAGAGCCTGCAGATACAGCCGATGCTGCCGACGCAGCCGAGGGCGATGAGACGACAGCCGATGGCGATGCTGCCGACGGCAAAGTGTCGTCCCGGACAAAGGCAAAATCATCCGACGAGAACCTCGACCCTGATGCCGGCAAGAGCCAGCAACAGATTATCGATGAGTTGACAGGACAGACAAGCCTCTTCGACGATAAGAACTTTACTGCGGAAGACGAAAAAGACCGCGACTGGCTGAAGGATCAATAGGGGAGTTGCTTCAGGAGTTAAAGAAGAAACTTCCTTCCCCATAAAGAAAGCCGCCCCAGAAGCTTAAAGCTATCTGTGGCGGCTTAAAAGAAAAGATTTACCCTGTATTATTACTCAATAATAATCAAAACTCTGCGGCATTCCTCCTTTGAACAGCCGTTGCTGTCGCCAATGGCCTTCCCCAACTTGATGTCGAAGTCCTTGATGCCTTGTTTCTTCAGGAAGTTGACAACATTGTTCAGACGACCCTCGCTGAGTTTGTAGTTCTTTGAAGAAACTCCGTCCGACGAAGCCTCACCGATGATGGTAAGCTTGTAGTCGCCCTGTTCCTTCAGGGTGTTGATAAACTTCTTCAAGCGAAGTCTTTCCTGAGTCGTGATGTTGGTCTTGTCTACGGTGAAGAATACCTCGTAAGACTTCACCTTCTTCGACTTCTCGCAGTCGTCGAGCAATGACTGCAGCTCGGCATTGTCCTTGCGGCAAGCCTTCAGACTCTCAGACAATCCGTCGTATGCACGCTGCTTTTCAGCCAATTGCTTTTCGTAGGCTTCCTTCATTTCGGCCTGATCTCTCAGAGCCTTGTAGTAGCGGGCCTTGTTGCTTGGCATCACCTTGCTGACGAAGTTGAAGCGAAGAACCACTCCTGCACTGTACATTCCTTTAGGAGTCAAGTCCTTGTTGAGAGGCAGATAGCTGTATCTGCCGAATACACCTGCTGTCCAGCGAGAGGAAAGGTCGTATTCCAACGACAGGGTGGCAGGTATGTACATCGCATCTACATGTTCGTTGAAGGCATGACTCTTCATGTAGTTGTGAGTGTAGACATTGTAGTATCCCTCACCCTTGGCAACAGCCATCTCTCTGCAAGAGAAGGTAGTGGAGTTGCGGCTCCATCCACGCAGATAACCGACACCGACTCCCAACCAGAGGTTGAGCTGCTGAGCCTTGCGGTTGTGCCAGAACTCCATGATGTTGAAGTCTACATTCAGGTCGGCCATGGCGTACTGCATGGTATAGCGGTTCTGGAATCTGTCCATCTTGGTCTCCAAGGTCGTAGGATAGTTTTTTCCTGTAGAAGGATCTTTTATCTCATAATCCCTGTTCGTTGTGGTAGAGAGCATGCCCTTGTCTGTCGACCTGAGCATGTCGTACTCTAAGTTCAAACCCAGTCTTACCCAGGGCTTGATATTGTATTTCACTCCGACACCTCCGAAGGGCATGATGTGCTTTCTTTTAGCTATCTCGTCCATGCCCCTCATGCCATGATACAGAGTTCCTCCTCCCTGGATGTAAACCGACCAAGTGTGAGTACGCACCGTATCATTGTAGGTTTGTGCTTGGAGTGTGGCAGCCGTCGCTAAGACGGCGACTGCCAAGGTTAAACGTTTTATTCTCATAATTGTAACTGCTTTGAATTTGTAATGCGGTAGCATATTGGCATGAGATGTTCATGCTCTTTCTGCAGATTCTTACTTATTCGGGATACTCGAAAGATGGAGTTCCTGTTGCATCAGCATCATTTTGCAAGTAAAAGTTGCACTTCAAAACCGACATGATGACTCCATCTTTATAGGTAGTCAAGTTAAGCAATGTGTTGCTGACTCCTCCATAGGAGAGGCTATTCTTTCCTTTGGCATCCACGTAAAGGATGTGTAAGATGTTCTTAACGGTTGAAGTAATATTATAATTCATCTGCTCTGGCACTTTGGCTATTCTGATAACCTTCTTGCCGTTAGCGAGTTGCATGGGCTGGAGTGTACCTGCCACAACTTCTGTTGTTGAAACAACTTGCTCGGTATTTACCTTGATTAAGTTGTTGTTCTGTACCGTGCCTGTATAAGCTGAATAGTAGGCGTAGCACAGGATAGTAGGCTTCTGTACCTCAAGCATGTCTGAGATGATTTTCTTCAGAGTTGGGTCTGCTGATACTGCTGCCCACATCGCTGGTTCCATGTATACAGAGGTTTTGTCGGCTGGATCCTGATAGATGCCGTTGTCGGCAGCCATCTTTTCCAACTGCTTGAGCATGGCTTGTGAGTTGGCGTCCTGCTTGTCCTTCAGCTCTTTAATGGCTGTAGTAAGGGCATTCTGCAACTTGGTGTTAGATTTTACTACCTTGCTAACTCCTTTAGCGATAGCAGTGTTGAGAGCTGCGGTCTGTGCGGTGATAGCATCAACCACTCCTGCGATGACAAGGTTCATGTCGGTTGTCTGCTGTGTGATGGCACTCTTTATGCCGTTCTCCAAGCCTGTGATAGAGCCCTTAATCTCGCCTCCCTGTGTGGTGATGGCTGTTCCGATAATGCCGCCCTGTTGGTTTACTGCTGCCACAATAACGTCACCGTTCTGACCGATGGCTGTAACGATCTTGCCGCCCTGCTGCTCTATCATCTCCTTCAGAGCAATGAGCTGGTTCTTCATGCCGTTTTCCATGTTGACGATGGCTGTTGTGTTGTCACTCAACTTAACGGTGAGTTGTCCTGTCATGTCATCGATGCTACCCTTTACTGCTGTGTAGCCCGTGGTGATGTTGGTGTTTACGTTGTCGATGGCGGTCTTAAGGTTGCTGAGTTCTGTCTTGATATCGCCAAGTGCAGAGTTGTTGCTTCCAAGTTTGTTCTCCACTGATGTGAGACGGAGATCGAGCGTGGTATTAATCTTATCGTTAACTACCTCAATCTTTGCCAGTCCTGCACCAACGGTGGTGTTGATGGCGTCAATCTTGCTGCCCAGAGTAAGAGTTTGGCTCTTCAACTCTGCTGTGAGGTCGAGGATGCTACTCTTGAGCTGTGCTGCGATGAGTGAGCCGTTGGCGTCGATGGTGAGGCGGAGCAGTTTGCTCTGTGCTTCGAACGTATCGCTCATTTTACCAATAGCAGTCACGATCTTTTTGCCATGATTGTCAATCTTGGTATTCAGCTTGGTGAAACCATTAACAAGCGTAGTGTTGATCTGAGCAAGACCTGCCTGAGTGGTCTCTTCAAGAAGCTTAATGGCACCTGTATTCTCGTTAATTTCTACCTTGATGTCTGCGAGACCAGTCTGTACTGCTAAGGTGAGTGCATTGAGACGTTTAGCCAGACTATTTGATTGGTCGTTGATTGCTTGGATGATGGCATCAGCCTTAGCTACGATGGTAGCATTGAGGAGCTTGCC
>ERZ1023981.36-NODE-36-length-53174-cov-20.401965_pt1 | contig 53174 bp, 41 predicted proteins | sample MGYA00380435_ERZ1023981 | MGnify/ENA primary metagenome ERZ1023981 (study PRJEB33179, sample SAMN07449057) | human gut metagenome | biome: Human-gut; feature: Human associated habitat; material: Faeces | host: Homo sapiens | place: India:Kasaragod | collected...
TGTATTGCGAGATAATGAGACTTCCTGTCAAACAAAAATCCGCAAGGCAAAGACTCGCCTCGTCTATTAAGACCAACGCCAGCCATCTATTAAGACCAACGCCGGTCGTCTATTATGACCAAAGTCTTCTGATATTCCTCTATTTTTCATACCCCTTATTCTGAATGAGTTTTTTATTCAGATTGATACACTTTTGCGGAATGGGGAACACCGTCGTGTAACCAGACTGTTCGTTAGGCAATGGTTCTCGTAGATCATAAGCCCCAGTGAAGAGGCCGAAGCGAATCAAGTCTTGACGCCTCCAACCTTCCCAAACAAGTTCGAGCAAACGTTCGCGCAAGATATTCTCGAGTGAAGCCTCACAGACAGGCATTCCTACACGCAAGCGCACAGCATCGAGTTCAGCACTACCATCCTCTCCATTGCGCACTTTAGCCTCAGCTTTCATCAAGAGAGCATCAGCATAACGGAAAAGCACAATATCGTTGCTTATCAGTCTACCGTCCATATAAGCAGTACGGTCCACCTCATACTTAGCCATTCTTGCGCCCGCAGTCTTGACATAAGGGCTGTTAGTAAGATTTTGTTTCACCTCAAGAGGTTGATATTCAAGAGCTTTACCATTATCCATCAGAACATTCTTTCCATCAACCTTCACCATACCAGCCACGAAATTGACCTTGCATCGTGCATCCTCATCTGCCTCACCATAATGGTTTGTCCTCATCGTGGAAACCGTAGCACAAGTACCATTCTCACTGCCCCATCCAAAGAGCCCGCCATGCGCATAATGATAAGAGCGGAAGAGATAATGGAACTGATTGACATACACGTTCTTATCCATAGGAATCGTAAAGATATTCTCACGAGAGTTTTCATTGTGAGTAGAGAAATTGGCAGCATAATCATCCTCCAACATATAACCCTCCTCTGCCAATTTATCACAATAGTAGATGCAGGTTTCCCAGGCATTCAGTTGGTAGTTTCCATTGACAACAGGCTTGTCTGCCAATCTTCCGGCAGCATCATCTGCGTTATGGTTCTCTACAGGAACGTTCAGGACAATATCCTTTCCTCGAGGCCGGTTCTGATAACCGGACGTCCAGTCGTCATAGGTATAGATTTCAGCATTCAACGCCAGTTTAGCCAACAAGAAGTTTGCTACAGGCTGTGTGATACGCCCATAGAAATTCCCCTCTTTGTTGCTATGTTCGTCAGGGAGAAAAGGCGAAGCCTGCTGCAACTCGTTAAAGACAAAACGGAAGACTGTACTGCGCGGCACCTGTCCCCAATCCACACCTGACGAAGCCTGTTCGGAAGAAGAAAGAATCAATGGAATCCGCCCGAACATATCCATGGCATAGTAATAGAACAAGGCTCTCACAGCCTTCACTTCTGCCCCATATTCCTGCTGTTGCTGAAAAGAGAGCAAGTCTTTCTTTTCATTGATCACATCCAAAGATTTATTGGCAAGCACGATGACCTTATACAGAAATTTCCATGTATCGTAGAGCGACTGATCGTCAGCAGTCCATCGATGCTGATACATGGCATTCCACAATTCTCCATCATACCAGTCGCCACCCCGTATCGGAATGATCGCCTCGTCTGTGGTCAGGGTATTATAATCATATACTCCCCGGCACGTGCCTTGTATTCCCTCACTCTCATTGGCGCTTCCTATATAGTTGTAGAGCGAAGCCACCGCATTGGTATATATTTCAGAAGCCGACCCATAGATGGCATCTTCGCCAAGTTGGTCTTTAGGATGTTCGTCAAGACAGGAGGTAAGACACATCGCTGCCCATGCTATATATAATAAGGTATAGTGTTTCATATCTGCAAAATGTTTTTAGAATTGAATGCTCAAACCCATAGAGTAAGTGCGATAAACGGGATAAGTCCTCTTATCATCAATACCCATCGTACTGTTGACCACATAACTGTTAATCATCGGTGTCAACCCACTGTAACCAGTTATCGTCGCCAGGTTATTGACACTCAGCGAAAGGCGCAGCGATTTTACCACTCCCTTTTTTATGGGCACGTCATATCCCACGGTGAGATATTCGATATTCAGATAATCACCATTCTCCAGCCAATAGTCAGAGACATTCTGGTCTACAATATTTTTCTCGGGTGCACCCTTCAGCACATTATAGTCTGGGAAACTCGACATATTGGTGTAAGCCAATCCCGTACCATTGAATATCTTATGTCCGAAGGCACCATTCATCTGCAAGGAGAGATACCAGTCGCGATATCTGAAACTGACATTCGAACCCAGTGTGACCTTAGGTGTAGCCTGACCAGCTATATACCGGTCGCCACCATCACTCAGGTCCACCGTTCCATTCCTGTCCAGATCTTCAATATCATAGCGATAATGTCCGTTTCCATCCTCTACCAATCCCTTGCAATGAGGCAGATAGAAGACTCCCAGCGGCTGACCTACAATCTGATAAACCACATTGTTGTAACCTCCATGCTGCCCAGCTCCCGACAAGCCTCCCATAGCCGTCACATCGGCTGCCGACATCTGCATGCCTTCATACTCGCCACTGAGCGACAAGAGTTTGTTCTTCTGCCACGCCAGGTTCATATTGATATTAAGTTCCATATCCTTCTTCTGCACAGGAGTAACCGAGAAACCGATTTCAAGCCCTTGGTTGCTCATCGAGCCTATATTCGCCAGCAATTTGTCGTAGGCGAATGGCGGAACCGGCACATCGTAGGCATAAAGCATATCAGTCGTTTTGGAGTAATAATATTCTGCCGTCATGACCAGCCGATTGTTCCACAATCCCACGTCGGCACCAATGTTCCAGGTGGAACGAGTCTCCCACTTCAAGTTTGGATTATTGTTTCTTATCATGCCCATCGTCACCGTAGGCGAGCTGTTTATTGACACGATACCATTCTGCCGCACCGTATTCATGGTAGTATAAGAAGAAATTCCTCCAAGATTTCCCGAACGTCCATAACCCGTACGAAGTTTCAGCATCGTGATATCATCTATATGGCGCAACCACTTCTCGCGTTTCATGTCCCACGACATCGACAGCGATGGGAAAAAGCCCCAAGTATGATCATCGCCTACCATTGAGGAGCCATCACCACGAACCGATACCGATACGGCATATCTGCCTAACAGAGTATAGTCGGCTCCAGCCATCACCGAGGCCAGCGACGGGTCTTCATAGTTGCTGTCGGTACCACCAAAAGGTCGTGATGCAGCAACACCTATGTTATGATAGCCCATATCGTTATTGGTAATGCCCTTAGCTGAAGTCCAGAATCCCGAGCGCACATCTTTCTGATACTCCGCTCCCGCCATAGCCTTCAGGTCGTGTATTCCCCATACATGCTGATAGTTTGCCTGCACATTGGCAAGCCATTCCTCACTCTTGAACTCACCGCGATACAGATTGCCCTGAGCCCAGACCCATGTAGGACAAAACTGGTCGTTCTCGTTAGAAGCATAGCTGTAAGCCCCAAAACCAGAAACGCTCAAGTCTTTCGAGATGTCATAGCTCAGTTTCAGATGAGCATTGAAATTCATGTTCTTTGTGTCATTCCGCTCAGCCAACAAAGCTCCGGGAGGATTGATCTGCGAAGCCGATCCATTCTTCAGCCAGCTGCCATTCACTCTGTCATATGGATAGGTGGGATTCATGGCATCAGCCGAATAAAAGAGCATCTGATTATCGAAGATATCGTTGTTCTTGAATGAAGATCCAAACACGCCGAAATCGCCCGTGAGCCTGTCGCCGAAGGCTTTCTGTGTAACATCAATCTTTGCCACCAAGTTGCGATACCCCTTGCTTCGGATGATGGTATTGTGGTCTATATAGCCAAAAGAAGCCCGATAGTTGCTGTGCGGAGTACCGCCGCTGAAAGCCAGATAATGGTTTTGCACCTGTCCGGTACGGGTAATTGCCTTACGAAAATTGGTATTGTAGCCTTTATCGTTATACTCGAGTCCTAATTTTTGCGCAGCAGCAATGTATTCTGCAGCATTGAGCATCTCCATACTCTTGCACATGGTCTCAAGTCCGTAGTTCCCCTCGTAAGAGATCTGAAATCCCCTACCCGTTCCTTTCTTGGTCTTTACCTGTATGACGCCCGAGGCACCACGCGATCCATAAAGAGCCGTTTCACTGGCATTTTTCAACACCGTAAAACTTTCAATATCAGCAGGATAAATAGTAGCAAGCGTAGCCACATCCGATGTCACCCCATCGATAATAACCAGCGGATCGTTGCCGCCCATGATAGACGTGGTGCCACGCACACGCACAGAGTTGAGCATGGCCATTCGGTCAAGTCCATTGCTTGTCACGTTCACACCTGCCGTCTGTCCGTTCAAGGCATCGAGTGCATTATTAACCACACCCTTTTTGAGCAGTTCCGGCTCAACAACATTCATTGTTCCCGGCAGATGCAATGTGTCCAGCACGAAAGACTGTTCGCTCTGAGCCTTTACTGCCAAAGGAGCCGACAGCGCCAGGGCACAAATCATTCTACATATAAATTTCCTCTTATGCTTCATATATTGTTTAGGTTAAAGATATGCTGCAAAAATATAAAAAAAATGCGAACTACATAACAAATCTCCCCAAAAATCTTCTTCTTGTTCTTATCAAAATTCCATAAACCTTATTTCCAGTCCAATAAAAAGAAGCCTTAAAACAAAAAACAAAATAAACATTCGATTTATTTTGCAGTATATATCTTTTGTTGTAACTTTGCACCCGGTTAGCAAAATGCTAACTAAGGGGTGCTACCGCAATTGCGGATGCTGAGATCAGACCCATCGAACCTGTCCAGGCAATGCTGGCGTAGGGAAAATGAGAAAAACCGATGGCAGATGCAAGCCTCATGGCTTGCCTGTGTTCTATATCCACACACCTCTTTATATTTTATACATTATATAATAAAAGGAAATGAAAAAAGATTTGTTGCTTTTTGCAGCCTTCATCTTCGGCGTAGCGACTACAGCCGGTGCTGCAAAAAACAAAGCAGGAGAACGCATCGACACTCTGAAGGCAAGACAGCTGCAGGAGGTCCAGGTTATTTCGACACGTGCAAGCAAGAAAGCACCTTTGGCTTTCACCAATGTCAGCAAAAACGATATTCAGGCTGTCAATTATGGCAAGGACATTCCTTACCTGTTGGCACTCACTCCTTCTATCACTCTTACCTCGGATGCAGGTAACGGAATCGGCTATACCACGCTTCGAGTACGTGGCACAGACCCAAGCCGCGTAAACATCACAGCCAACGGAATCCCTATGAATGATGCCGAGAGCAGTTCACTCTTCTGGGTCAACTTCAGCGATTTCGCTTCCAGCACACAGAGCATACAGATTCAGCGTGGTGTAGGAACCTCTACCAATGGCGCAGGTGCCTTCGGAGCTACAGTCAACATGCTGACAGACAATATTGGTGCCAAGCCATACGTTGGTCTTGACGTATCAGGCGGCAGCTATTACTCTCACAAGGAGACTGTTCGCTTCAGCACAGGTCTTATCAACGACCACTGGGGTTTGCAGGGACGACTGTCCAACATCGGCAGCAAGGGTTATCTCGACCGTGCTTCAGCCAAGTTGAACAGCTATTTTCTCCAGGCAGGCTACTTCAGCGACAACACCATGGTGAAGTTCATCACCTTCAATGGTCAGGAAGAAACTTACCACGCATGGAACTACACATCCAAGTATGAGCAGAGCCTTTATGGCCGTCGCTACAACTCTTGTGGCGAGTACACAGATGTAAACGGCAACCGCGCTTACTATGACAACCAAACAGATAACTATCACTCTCAGAACTATCAGCTCATCTGGAACCAGCGCCTCACCAATCTTTGGAACCTCAATGCTGCGCTCCACTATACCCGTGGCGATGGTTACTACGAAGAGTATAAGTGCCATAAAGACTATGCCGAGTATGGTCTGAACACAACCGAACTGAAGAATGATCTCATCCGTCGCAAGCAGATGGGCAACGACTTCTATGGTGCCATCGCTTCCGTCAACTACGACAACCAGAAGAACCTCACCGCTAACATTGGTGGTGGTTGGAACAAATATGATGGTGACCACTGGGGAAATGTGCTTTGGCACAAGGTAAACGGAGATATCGCTCGTGACAATAATTTCGAGTACTATCGCAACAATGCCAAGAAGACCGACTTCAACATCTATGGCAAGGCAAGCTACGAGTTTGTCAAGGGTCTCAGCGCCTTCCTCGATCTCCAGTATCGCCACGTCGATTACAAGTTGCAGGATCCTCGTGACATGTACCTTGGCACAGATTTCACAGATGCTTATGTCATCAACGAGAAGTACGATTTCTTCAACCCTAAGTTCGGTTTGAACTATGACATCACTCCCAACCACAAGGTATATGCATCTTATGCTATCTCTCACAAGGAGCCTGTACGCAACAACTTCGAGAACTACTATGCCGACATAATGAAGGCTAAAGCAAATGGAACTGAAGGAAAAATCAGCAAACCAACCGCCGAACGCTTGAACGACTTAGAGGTTGGTTACAAATACCAGAGCAGTAAATTTACCGCCGGTGCCAACTTCTACTATATGAACTACAAAGACCAGTTCGTACTGACGGGCGAGATTGACAATATAGGTGAGGCCATCACCCGCAACCTCGAAAAGAGCTACCGCCTCGGTGTTGAGTTGGAAGCAGCATGGATGCCCGTCAACTGGTTCCGTTGGGATGCCAACGCCACATGGTCAAAGAACCGTGTCAAGGACTTGACTATCCAGCTGGAAGACAAAAGCGACTACACCATTAGCGGCGAGACTCCATTGAGCTTCTCTCCTGACTTCATCTTCAACAACATCCTCACCTTCCAGTATGCTGGTTTCAAGGGAGCCATCCAGAGCCAGTACGTCAGCGACCAGTACTTGACTAATACAGGTTTCAAGGAGATGATGTGTCAAGACGAGAACGGCAACACCACCTATGAGACTCTGTTGCTGAAGAAACACTTCACTACCAACATCGACTTGAGTTATCACTTCTCACTGAAGAAGTTGGGTATGAAAGATGCCACTGTGGGCGTAACCCTCTACAACATCTTCGACTCTCTGTATGATAACAATGGATGGGCAGCTCCACAATATCGCATGGCAGATGGTAAAGTAATTGCTGTCAATACATGGAATGTACGCGACAGGGATGCAGCAGGTTTTGCTCCATCAGCACCATTCAACTGCATGGCTCATCTCTCTATCAATTTCTAATCATCGACAAAACGACTAAAACATCATGATGGATTTCATCACATCACATGGTTTAGACATCATCACCACGGTACTCGGACTGGTTTACATCCTGTTGGAGTACCGTGCCAGCATTTATCTCTGGCTGATAGGCATTGTGATGCCAGCCCTCGACATTTGGCTTTACTGGGGGCATGGTCTTTATGGCGATGCCGGTATGGCTGCTTACTATACCGTGGCTGCAGTCTATGGATATGCCGTATGGAAGTTTGGAAAGAAGCACAACCAAAAGGCTGAAGAAGAACTGCCGATTACCCGTATGCGCAAATCGCTCTATCTTCCAGCCACCGTCTTCTTCCTTGTGGCATGGGGACTCACCTATTATATATTGGCGACCTATACTAATTCTACGGTTCCACTTCTCGACGGTTTCACCAACGCCCTGAGCTTTGTGGGTCTGTGGGCCTTGGCACGCAAGTACATCGAGCAATGGTTCTTCTGGATCATCGTCGATGTAGTATGCTGCTACCTGTATATCGTAAAAGGTATTCCCTTTAAAGCAGGACTCTATGGTCTGTATGTCATCATTGCCGTAGCAGGCTATTTCAAATGGAAGAAGATGATAAAACAATAAATAACTACTATAACCTCTGAACTTACTTACGAAAGTTCTATAAAACATTGAAGCTGAAAAACTAACTATTCGTTGTTTTTCAGCTTCAATGAGTTTTCTATGCTGGTCAGTTCATCTCTGAAGTCGGCATCCAGCTTCAGTCTTTGCTCTACCTTTGTACAACTGTGAATCACCGTACTGTGATCTCTGTTGCCCACGAGCTTTCCTATACGCGAGGCGGGCATTTTGGTATGCTTAGCAGCCAAGAACATCGTCACCTGTCTTGCCACTACAAACTCACGCTTACGGCTCTTGCTGTGAATGGCTGTAGGAGTGACATTGAAATGATGACATACTTTATCTATAATATCATCCATTGTGAGCGGATGGTCGTCAATCTTCACAGCCCGCTTGATGACACGCTCTGCCAGTCGGATATCGATATTGCTGTTATATACGATACTGTAAGCCAGAAGTCCATTGATAGCTCCCTCCAGGTCACGCACACTTCCATTACAAGTCTGTGAAATGAAAGCCACCACATCGGCAGGAATCTGCAGCCCATCTCTTCGTATCTTGCTTGCCAGGATGTCCACGCAGAGTTGGACATTCGGCTTCTCCAGTTCTGCCACCAGTCCACAAGAGAAACGGGTAAGCAGACGGTCGGGCATATCCTTCAGTTCTACCGGAGGACGGTCGCTCGCCAATATGATTCTCTTTCCGTTACGAAAGAGGCTGTTGAAGATATGAAAGAAGGTATTAAGGGTCTTGGTCTTTCCTGCCCACTCCTGAATATCATCCACGATCAGCATGTCTATTGTCTGATAGAAGTTGATGAAATCGTTGGTGGAGTTGTGAAGCACCGCCTCTATATACTGGTTCTGGAAGAGGCGTGCGCTGACATACAGCACTCTCTTCTTGGGATAAGTCTTCTTGGTCAGCACACCGATGGCATTGACAAGATGCGTCTTGCCACTACCTGACGGACCATAGATAAACATGGGGTTAAACTGAGTGGTATTGGGATGTTCGGCAATAGAATAGCCTACCGAACGTGGCAGCTTATTGCTGGCACCCTCCACATAGTTGTTGAACGTGAGCTTAGGATCAAGCTGCGTATCGATGTCTTCGGGCTGCTGCACTTTAGGCTGTTCGGCCTGTATACGTCTCTGCTCAGCCACATCCACATCATTAGGATCGGCTTCGAGGACTATCGTCTTCTTGTGTTCCAAGTCGGCAACGACACGGTAAGTCAATCTTACTCCCTCACCGAAGTTACGCTGCAGCACCTTGCTCAGCAAGTCCACATAGTTAGCCTCCAGATACTCATAGAAGAAGGTACTGGGCACCCTAAGCAACAAAGTCTTCGTAGCCGGTTTGTACGACTCGAAGACGATGGGCTCAAACCAAGTCTTGTATTGGTCGGGCTTCACTGCATCGCGAATAACGGCGAGACAATTATCCCAGAGTGGTTTTGGACTTGCTAACATTCTCTATATGATATATTTACTATTTATTTTTACTTTACAGGCAGCTCCAAACAAAGCGAACCTGTCTGCAAAGTTATAAAATAAATAGCAAATACACAAATCTTTATTTATCTTTCTTGCCAAAGATTGAAAAATGTACATAGCGCTTAGGATGCTGTCTCAGGTTGACAACCAGCGAGTCGGCATCGCGCATGGTGGCATTGAGATTATGATACAGCTGCGGATCGTTCATCAACAGTCCGAGTGTTCCCTTATCACTATTCAGTTTGTTGGTGAATTCCTCTGCATTTGCCAAGGTACGGTTCACCCTGTCGAGTGTACCCTGCACATCGAGACCGGCCAGGTTGGCAGTCAACTTGTTGGTATTGTCGAGTACACCGTTGGCACGGTTGATCATACCAGGCACCTGCTTGTTGAGACCTGTCATCAGGGTGTTCAGCTCACGGGTAGACACGGTGAGGTTGGATGTGATGGTCTGTACATTGTGCAGTGATGCTGCCAGGGCAGGGTCAGCAAGGAGAGCATTAAGGCTACCCAGTATAGAATCGAGTTTGGGCAGCATCTTCTCGATGGCAGGCACCATATCTGCCACCTTTCCCATGGCTCCTGCATTCACAGCACCGGGGATGATGCCTCCTGGCTCTATGCGTTCACGGGGATTGGAGGCCAGGAGCAGATTCACCTGCAGGTTGCCCATGAGGTCCTTCTCTATCTCTGCCTTACTGCCGGCAGGTATACGCAAAGCCTTGTCGATATCAGCCTTCACCTTGATAGGTCCATCCTGACCATAGTCAAATTCTATCGCGTCTACTGTTCCCACCTTGTAACCATCGGCATAGATAGGAGTAGAGGCTCCCAATCCCTGAATGTCGTTAAAGGTAATGTAATAGTAGTTGTGTGACGAGAAAAGGTTGATGCCCTTCAGAAAGTTGATTCCGAAGTACATAATCAATATGCCCACGACAGCCACAAGAGCTATCTTTATTTCCTTGCTCATTTTCATATCTTATTTGTTCTTGTTCTGTTTATACTCTCTTATTGCCTGACCTACATCATACTTCTGTCCGTTTTTGAAGGCAATGATGAAAGCCTCGGGGAACTTTTCGAGCAGCGACTTGCGCAGTCGGTATATCTCATTATAGTTGGTCGAGGCTCCCATAGTGTATTTCACCATGCCGTTCTCCTGATAGGAATCATATTCGGTCTCACCCTTCAGATGGCTGTCTCCTGTCCGCAGCACCCTGCTGCTTGCCAGAATCTGCACCTTGAACACGGGGGCATCCTTCGTCTGGTTCTGAGCTTTGACCACTTTTTTCTGGTTCTGCTTATGCTCCGGCTCCTCCACCTTTCTCACGGGTGCCGTACGGGGTTGGGCAACACGGGTTGATCGGGTAGCTGGCTTTGCCACTGCCGGTGCCTTTTCTTCCTTATAGTCTGAAGGTACGATGGTAGGCACCTCTGCCTTGTCGTCATCCGTAGGACGGTAAGGCACCGACACGCCCTTGTCGTATCTATCCTTATACTGGGCAAAAGCCTGATAGATGCCACGTGCTATGTCGTCCACACGGTTAGTCGAGTTGAGGAGTTGCTCCTCATCGGGTGTGGTGATGAAGCCCAACTCTATCAGACAGCCTGGCATAGATGTTTCGCGCAGCACCAAGAATCCCGCCTGGTGTACTCCCTTATTGGGTCGGTTGGCACCAGTGCATACACTCTTTTGAATCATTCGCGCCAGTTCCACGCTTCGTTCCATATTCTTTCCCTGTATGAACTCGAAGATGATATAGCTCTCCGACGACCTGGGGTCGAATCCCTGATAGGTTTGCTGATAGCCTTTCTCCATCGAGATAACCGAGTTCTCTCGCATAGCCACATCGAGGTTGTCCTTGGCCCTGTGCATACCTAAGGTATAGGTCTCGAATCCTCGTGCTATCTTGCCCGCAGGCAAGGCATTGGTATGTACCGATATGAAGAGGTCGGCATTCGCCCTGTTGGCGATATTGGCTCTTTCCTTCAGGGGTATGAACACATCCGTCTTACGGGTGTACACCACCCTGACATCTGGCTGGTTGCGCTCCACGTATCGTCCGAAAGCCAGAGCCACCGACAGGTTGATGTCCTTTTCCTTCGAGATGGTTCCCAAGGCTCCCGCGTCATGTCCTCCGTGACCAGCATCGATAACGAGCGTAAAACGTTTGTTGGCCGAGAACGCATTCAAGACCAACAAAAGCCATATGGCCACCAAGGATAATATCTTCTTGCTAAACATATATTTGCTTATGATGGTGCAAAATTAAGCATTTCCAATCAGAAAACCTAAATTTAGCACAAAGTTTTATAATTCATTAAGTGTACTTCTATTCCTGCTCCGTCGCAATCGGCACCAAAGGGCGGATTCACCTTCATGATACTGATGTCGAGACTCTGTATAGCAGGAAACTCGGCAAAGAGGCGCTCCCCTATTCTTCCTGCCACATGTTCCAGCAACTTGCTGGGCACAGCCATCTCCTCTTTCAGCAGGGTGTAGATGTCGGCATAGCTCACTGTGTCCTGCAACTCATCGGTCTGCAGGGCATGGGTGAAATCGCAGTCTGCCACGATGTTCACCACATAGTCATTGCCCACACTGCGCTCCTGTTCCAGCACTCCATGATAGGCATGAAACCTGACATTGCGCAGGAAGATGCGGCTATTCTTTACCTTCATGCTCATCCTCCTTCTCCGACTGTAGAGTCTCCTCGCATACATACTTCTTCAGCGCACGCTCCACGCCCACCTTCCAGGTATTAATACTCTCGGAGGTCAACTGCAGCTGACTCACCAACTTGATGACATGCTCTATAGGCATGCGGTATCTGAGCACGCCCGATATCAGCTTGGCATAGTTCCAGTATTCAGGATTGAAGCGCTCACTCAGTCCCTCAATGGTCATCTTGTATCCTCGCTTGTTGAAAAACTGGAAGTCGTAACGCTTGGTGCCATCGTTGTTCACCTCCTTCACGATTCGGCCTTTCATCACCGACTTGGGCAGCATGATGCCTTCCTCGTCGTCGAGCAAACCAGTAAATATTTCATAAGGATGACCATCGAGCAAGCCGATAAGAGCCACCCACTTGTCTTTATTGTTCTGAAATCTCACCACATCACAGTCCAACACCTTGGGCCGTACTTCCACCACCTCGGGATGGCAAGGCTGCACGTCCAGCTCATCATTCACCCGCTTCACCAATTCACGATGCAGCTTGGCGAAATCTACATCCTCGCCTTCAAAACGCTGCCGGAAAGCCGAAAGGGTATGGTGCACTTTCTCCAACAGCTCAGCCGAAGCCTGTTCGAATGATATATGATCTATATTCTCCATTTACACAGTATGTTCTATGAATATTCTACTAAATTTGGATGCAAATTTAACTTTTATTTCCCAACTATGCAACTTTTTGCAGCACAAATGAAACAAAAAGGAAAAAGAATACACCGAAATCAAGAAAGAATGTGTAACTTTGCATGAACATAGTCGAACGATGACGCATTGATCTGCTGTCATCAATGTGACAGTAAGAGAATTTACACATTATTATATATATAAGAATTTATGGAATCAATAAAAAACAGAACATCCATTCGCAAATATGCCGACCGCGAGATATCAGAAGAGTTGCTCAACAGCCTGCTGCAGGAAGCTGAGCGCACTCCTACCATGGGCAACCTCCAGCTATACAGCGTTGTGGTAACCCGTAGCGAGGAAGGCAAGAAGGCCTTGGCGCCAGCCCATTTCAACCAGCCCATGGTAACACAAGCACCAGTTGTACTGACCATCTGCGCCGACTATCGCCGCACCACAGCATGGGCAAATCATCGCAAGGCTCATCCTGGTTACGACAACATCCTGTCGTTCATGAATGCCGCCACCGATGCCCTGCTCTTCACCCAGACATTCACAGTCCTGGCAGAAGCGGCAGGCTTGGGTACCTGCTTCTTGGGCACTACGGTCTATATGCCACAGATGATTATCGACACATTACATCTGCCCCAACTCGTCATGCCTGTTGCCACCCTTACCGTTGGATGGCCCGACGAAAAGCCTGCACAGACCGACCGTCTGCCACTGCGTTCCATCGTACACAGCGAAGCCTTCGACGACTATACCCCCGAGAAGATTGATGACTTCTATGCCGAGAAAGAGGCACTCGAAGAGAACAAGGAGTTTGTTCGCACCAACCAGGTAGAGACTTTGGCACAGGTATTTACCGACATTCGATATACCAAGAAGGACTGCGAGGCCATGAGCACCGGATTCATGGAGGCGCTCAGAAAGCAGGGATTTATTTAAAGGTAAAAAGGGAAAAAAGTAAAAAGGTAAAAAAAGGGAAAAGGTAAAAAAGTAAAAAAGGGAAAAGGCTCCCAAAAGAGAAAACAAAAAAAGCGTATCAGCATTTATTTTGCTGATGCGCTTCTTTTTTATTGAAGTTTCGCATGTGCGAAAGTTGAGTCATTACTCCACTACGATAGGCTTGTACTTAGGAACCAAAGCCTTCATGATGCACCATCCTACGAGGTAAGCCACACTACAGATGCAGAACACAATCATGTAGGCACCTGGCTTGCCATCGAAGCCCATAAAGCTGAAGGCTGAACCCTGACCCTCTGCGTAGGTGAAGAGCATACCGGAACCCTTGTTGATAAGGAAGGAACCGATACCACCTGCCATAGCGCCAATACCTGTAATGGTTGCTACAGTACTCTTAGGGAACATATCACCAATAGTAGAATACAGGTTGGCAGACCATGCCTGATGACCTGCACCGAGAAGACCGATGATGACAGCTGGCCACCATGCACTGTACTCACCCATAGGCTGGGCTATCAAACCGAGCAATGGGAAGCAAGCGAAGATCAACATCGCACGCATACGGCCGATATATGGATTCATTCCCTTCTTGTCTACGAAGTAGGTTGGCAGATAACCACCACCGATACTCAGTACTGTTACGATAGCATAAAGAGTAAAGATGAGGGCGATACCCATGCTTGAGTCAGAAGAGTAACCATACTGGTCAGAGAAATAAGCTGGAGCCCAGAACAGGAAGAACCACCATACACCATCGGTCATAAACTTACCGACAATGAATGACCATGTCTGACGGAAGGTAAAGCACTTCATGAAGCCGATAGTCTTCTCCTCGGTTTCCTCTGTCTGCTCTGCAGCAGCAGGAGCAGCCTGCTCAGCTTCCTCATCCTGCTCGATATAGGTAAGCTCAGCCTTGTTGACATGCTTGCTCTTTGATGGTTTCTCGTAGAGCCATAGCCAGAGACCCATCCATACATAACCGAGCACACCGATGATGATGAATGCCCACTCCCAACCCATGCTGCGAGCCAGCAATGGGATAGTGGCAGGAGCTGCCAAAGCACCTACCGAGGCACCGCTGTTGAAGATGGCTGTGGAGAAAGCACGGTCTTTCTTTGGGAAATACTCTGCTGTCACCTTGATGGCTGCAGGGAAGTTGCCTGCCTCACCCACGGCAAGGATCAGACGGCAAGAGAGGAACAACCACACGCTGATGGTGGCAATGGCTACTGCTGCATCGCTGCCTGCCTGTACCAGGCGAAGTGCCTCGATAGAGTCATAACCCTCAATCTGCATGGCTACCCATCCACAGCCGGCGTGCATCACAGCACCTGTTGACCATACAAAGATGGCGATGAGATAACCCTTCTTAGTGCCCATCCAGTCTACAAACTTACCTGCAAAGAGGTTGGCTACGGCATAGAAGATAGAGAAAAGACCGGTAATAGTACCATAGTGATCGTCGGTCCAGTGGAACTCTGGTGCGATAAAGTCTTTCCATGTCAATGAAAGGACCTGACGGTCCATATAATTGACGGTGGTTGCGATGAAGAGCAACGCACAGATCACCCAACGGAAGTTGGACATTTTACTTGTTTGAATTGCATTCATTGATATAGTTTTTAAGTCTTAATGTTATTTATTTCAATTCCGGAATTTTCACTACCTGCATATCGTTATAGATGAGGTTCTCGCCTGCCATACCCCAGATAAAGGTATAGTTGCTGGTACCTGCAGCACAGTGGATCGACCACTCTGGAGCGATCACAGCCTCCTCGTTGTTCAGCCAGATAGGACGTGTCTCCTGTGGCTCACCCATTACGTGGAGAATCTTCTGTCCCTCGGGTACATTATAATAGAAATAGGTCTCCATACGACGAAGATGTGTGTGGGCTGGCATGGTGTTCCATACAGAACCCTCCTTCAACTCTGTTACACCCATCTGCAACTGACATGTGCGAACACCTGCCACGCCATCGATAATCAACTGATGGATCACGCGGTCGTTACTCTCCTTCAGACTTCCTGCCTTGATATTGTTAGCCTCCTTGAGCGTTACCTTCTTGGTGGGATAAGACTTATGGGCAGTAGCACTGTTCATATAGAAATGAGCTGGCTTGGCAGCATCCTTGCTGGCAACGGTGATATCCTTGGCACCACGGCCTATATAGAGTGCTTCCTGGAAGCCTAAGGTATAGTTCTTGCCGTCTACGGTTACTATGCCCTCGCCTCCTACATTGATGATACCCAACTCACGGTTGTCGAGAAGATTCTTCTGGTCATTGGGCTTCTCTGTATAGAGAGGTGCGATGGATGTGAGCTTCAATGGTGTAGCTGTAGGAACGGCTCCACCGATAAGGAAACGGTCGAACATGGTGTAAGTCCAGTTCACCTGACCTGGAACCATCACCTTTTCGATGGCGAACTCACCACGAAGACGCTTGGTGTCATAATTCTTTGCGTCACGAGGATTGCTGGCATAACGCACATTGTAGTTGGTATAGGCATTCTCTGCCTTTACCTCATAACCTGCATTCTTGCCGCACTGTGCAAAACCCGCACTGGCAAGGAGCAACATTGCTAAAGATAAGATTGTTTTCTTCATTTTTATTGTTGTTTTTTATTCTTCATTTTTCGCTCTTCTTTCACGATTCTGCGGTTGTTGACCACCATCAGGATGATGGTAATGACAAAGAGTAAGGCCATACCGACATACTGCAACTTGACACCACGGTAAATCAACCAGCCAAAGAGGGATGAGGCAAAGTCGAGTGCGCCTCCCGAGAATCCGTCAGGGATATGGGCGGCATTATCGCCAGTGGCTTTATACACCTGATCGGCAGCCATCGTGAAGTCGGGTGCCATATCGGTAACGAAATAAAGTCCGATGATAAGAGCTATCAAACCGATGATAAGGGTCTTCACCACGTTGCCTTTGGTGAAAGGCAAGATGAGTGGGAAGAGATAGAACATACCTGCCAGCGAAGCCAATGGCAAGAACTCGTTGCCTGGCAGGAATACAGCGATGGCAAGGATGACGGGTATCAGGATGACGGACACCACCAAGGTGGTAGGATGACCGATGACAAGTGCTGGACTCATACCGATGTGTACCTTCTTGCCGTTGAATTTCTTCTTTACCAACTCCTGTGTCTTCTCCGAGATAGGTTTCAGTCCGTCTATAAATAAAGAGGTGATACGGGGAATCAACTCCATCACAGCTCCCATGGTGACACCGAGAAACAATATCTTCTTGATATCAAGCTGGGCTGCCCATCCTATCAAGGCGCCTACGATGACTCCGAGCACCAATGGCTCGCCCAGAACACCAAACTTCTTCTTCAGTCCTTCGGCATCAATATCCAACTTAGAGAAACCGGGAATCATGTCCAAGAGTTTGTTCAGACCAATAGCGAAAGGCATGAAGCTCTGGCAGAAAGGCTGTGGAATGGAAATACCGTCCAGGTCGTAGTATTTCTGGAACTTCTCTGCAGTGAGATCGGCACATATCAATGTGATGATATAGCACACGATAGCAGCGAAATAACCCCACAACAGACTCTCGCCCATTACGAAGTAAGCCACTGCACCGATAAAGGCGAAGTGCCAGTAGTTCCAAAGATCGATGTTGACAGTACGTGTGGTCTTGGTGATGAGCATCAGGAAGTTGACACCCAAGCAGATAGGGATAATCAAGGCTCCCACCGCAGTATTGTAAGCCACAGCAGCTGCTGCAGGCCATCCCATATCGAAGACATTGAGTTGCAGATGATAAATGTCTGAAATCATCTTCAGGGGATCATCAAAGTTTTTAGTAAGCAATGCAGTTACGACACCCAAGCCCACGAAACCGACACCCACGAAGAGTCCTGACTTCAGCGCCTTACCAAATTTCATTCCGATGCACAGACCGATAACCGTGAAGATGATAGGCATCATCACGCTGGCACCCAAGCTAATGATATAGCTAAACACTTGTTCCATATTACTACAGATAATTAATAAAATTGCCTGCAAGAGCACGTTGCCGTACCTTGCTTCTTTGATTTGTTTTTAGTTTAATTATTATTCAAGGAACACACGAAATGATGAATTTTCATTCTTTCATAACAAAATGTACCTTTGATTTTGCAAAGATACACATTTTTTCTGCAAAACAACATTTTAATTGAGAAATATTAAGTAAAAAGGTCCAATAATCTGTCAGACATGTTACAAAAAATAACAAATTTCGGACATTCGACATTTTTTCACCACTAAAAAATATTTTTTCCACCTTATACATTATATAAAATGATAATTTTGCAATCGAAAATGATGATAACAACGATTGTGGCAACACCTCTGTCGTAAGCAACATGGTGGCAACACAATAAACCGTTTCAAGTCTTCAACACAACAACACATTTTTGAAATCTCCAAGGAACAAATCAGCACCTTGGATTAATGCCGTAGCCAAGCTGACAGAGGGATGTGATTAATCAAATCACTACCTCCGGCTTCTCGGCGGAAATAGCACCAATAGTTGGTAATATATCACTTCCCTTTCTGTATAATTGCTGCTTAAATGGCACAAATGTGCCCCAAGCAGGGCACTATTGTGCCATAAGTAGGCATTTTTATTGCAGCAGTATTTATAAAAATTGCAACACTAATTATAAAAATTGCAGCAGTAATTATAAAAATGGATTACGCAAAAACCCTTCACCCTTCATCTATTCGCGCGGAATGCCGATAAACACTGGGGTTTCGAGACTGAATGGCAAATATTAACCCTTCATCACCCTTCATCTCCCTTCATCTTTTTGCAATTTTCGGATTCTGGTTGACTGACGGAGCTCAGGCTCACGCTTCTATTAAGACCGAGCTAAGGCGTCTATTAAGACCTGTCCGGGGCATCTATTAAGACCGAGTTAAGGCTTCTATGATACTTGTGTTTTGAGGCTCAAATCTTTATCGAAATGAAGGGTTATGAAGGGTTATGAAAGGTGGGATTGTACCCATCAACCTCTGAAAGCCCGATAAACACAGGGGATTCCAAGGGATAGATGAAGGGTGAAGGGTTTTATGCCAATTCCTTTTTAAAAAATACGTATTGACCAGATACCATACCTATGAACAGCCTTACCCATTGCAGTGGGCAGTTCTGTCCATCCTTATGGGCAATGTAGTTTATATGCGTTGGGCAAACGTGCCCACTGCGTGGAGCAAGACAGATCACCAGACAATATACGATTAAAGGGTGCTTGTACTCATCGACAAACACCCTTCCTTCATCACAAATATAAATGCAATCTATTAAATTCAACCTTTTTATACATTTTGGGAAGTTAATCCTGATAATATACCCTCTTCACACGATTGCTGATGGTGGTCAGCACTTCGTAAGGAATGGTCTCCAGGATATCGCTGAGAGTCTGGACAGGCAGATGTTCACCAAAGATCTCCACGCTGTCGCCCTCCTTGCAGTCGATGCCCGTCACATCGATCATCGCCACATCCATACAGATGTTGCCTACATACTCTGCCTTTTGTCCGTTGACAAGACAGAAGGCATGACGGTTGCCCAAACGGCGGTTCAAGCCATCGGCATAGCCGATAGGGATGGCAGCGATGACGCTGTCCTTGTCCAGAATCGTCTTGCGGCTATAACCCACGCTCTCACCAGCCTTGATGTGGTGTATCTGCAGGATGGTGGTCTTCAGCGTGCTCACGCAGTTGATGGTCTCATTGTTGCGAGAGTTGATGCCATAGAGTCCCAATCCTAAACGACACATATCCAACTGACGCTCTGGGAAATGCTCGATACCCGCCGAATTGCAGATATGACGCAATATCTTATGGTCGAAGGCAGCCTGCAGCTGCTTGCTGCCCTTGTCGAAGAGCTCGAACTGATGGGCAGAGAACGCATCGAAGCTGTCATCATCGCTTCCCACGAAGTGAGAGAACACGCTGCGAGGGATGATGGCGTTCTGATGTTTCAGTCGGCCTATCAGCTCCTCCATATCGTTCTCGGGATCGAAGCCCAGGCGATGCATGCCGGTATCCAACTTGATATGCACAGGGAAACCAGTGACTCCCTCCTTCTCGGCTGCCTTGATAAGGGCGTCGAGCAGACGGAAAGAGTAAACCTCGGGCTCAAGATCATAATCGAACATGGTCTTGAAGGCGGTCATCTCTGGATTCATGATCATGATATTGCTGGTGATACCGTTCTTGCGAAGCGTCACACCTTCATCGGCAACAGCCACGGCAAGATAGTCCACACGGTGATCCTGCAGGGTCTTGGCTATTTCCACTGCTCCCGCTCCATAGCCGTCGGCCTTGATCATGCAGACCAACTTGGTCTCGGGCTTCATAAACGAGCGATAGTAGTTCAGGTTGGCTACCACAGCATTGAGGTTCACCTCGAGCGTGGTCTCATGCACCTTGCGTACCAAGAGCTCGGTGAGCTGGTCGAAACCAAACTGGCGTGCGCCCTTGAGCAGGATGACCTCATCGCGCAAAGACTTGAACACCTCGCTGTCGATAAACTCCTCCACATTGCTGAAGAAGAACTTCTCTGATATCTGAATCTCATCGCTCTGTGAGCAGAGCTGAGGACCGATGCCGATAAACTTGACCACACCACGCTTGCGACAAAGATCGCTCACCTCGTGATACAGGTCCTTTGCCGACTCTCCACTTTGGAAGATATCGCTCAGTATCAAGGTATGTCGGCGGCCTTTATGGTCGGGACGGCGGCTCATGAAATCGAGCGCGATGTCGAGCGAGTTGATATCCGAGTTGTAGCTGTCGTTGATAAGGGTGCAGCCATGCTGTCCCTCCTTCACCTCCAATCGCATGGCGACAGGCTCGAGCAATGCCATGCGCTTGTCGAGTTCCTCGGCCGAAAGACCCAGGCGGCGTGAGACGACAGCGGCAATGATAGAGTTGGTGACGGAAGCCTCATCGATGAAAGGCAGCGAATAACTGTCTTCCTCACCTTTATATATATAGGTGATGATAGAGAGGTTGCCCTTCTTCTCCACATTCTTCACAAAGAAAGGAGCCTTAGTGTCACGGAACGACCAGAAGAGTTTCTCGCCCTTATAGTCCTTATACTCGTTGACCACTCCACTCACCGTCTTGTCATCGCCATTATAGACGATGGTCTCGGCATCGTGGAAGAGGATAATCTTCTCACGGCACTTAGCCTCCAACGACTCGAAGTTCTCCTGATGGGCTGCGCCCAAGTAGGTAAGCACAGCAATGGTGGGCTGGATGATGTCGCGAAGCGCCAGCATCTCGCCGGGCTGACTGATACCAGCCTCGAAGACTCCCACCTGAGTCTGCTCGTTGAGCAACCATACTGAGAGGGGCACACCTATCTGGGAATTGTAGCTGCGTGGGCTTCGTGTGACAAACATGCTGGGCGAGAGCAGCTGATGGAGCCACTCCTTGACCATCGTCTTGCCATTGGAACCCGTAATGCCCACGATAGGAATGTTGAACTCATCACGATGACGTTCTGCCAGGCGCTGGAGAGCCTCCAACGTGTTGACCACCTTGAGGAAGTTGGCCTCTGGATAATCGGAGGCATATCCCTTAGGTACCTGGGAAACTACGAAATTTCTAACACCACGGCGATACAACTCTGGAATATAGTTGTGACCGTCATTACGCTCTGACTTGAGAGCGAAAAACAGAGTTTCCTCCGGAAAACAGAGCGAACGGCTGTCGGTAAGGATAAACCCTACATTGCCGTCTCTGTCACCATAACGACGCGCACCTATCAGTGTGGTTACCTTTTCAATAGTATATGTCATATTCTATGAATTAAAATATTTCTCATTAAATCTTCTTTCCATTTCCTCCGTCTTGGCAAGGAAGCGCTGATGCGCCTCGCTGTCGGGATGGAAGGGCTTATGACCGTGAGCCTCTCGAATGGGGCGCCAGTCTTCGAGGAACTGTTCTGCAGCCCTGCCGAAATAGGCGGCACGGAAGCGTTGCCAGATAAACTCCACCGCCTGACTGGAAGGATGGAGCATGTCTTCCTCGTAGAACCGGTAGTCGCGCAGCTCGTCGTTCATCAGCTCATAGGCTGGGAAATAGCTCACGATGCCTGGATTCTGCCTCACCAACCGGTCGGCGGCAAGCAGCAGGGTGGCCTTGGAGAGCTGGCTGCCATGAAAACCATACTTGGCGTATCGGATGGGACTCACGGTGATAACGACCTTCAGGTCTTCCCCACTCTGCCCGCTCTTCTGCCTGGCATCCTTCAGCAAGTCGACAGCCTGCTGCAGGTAATCGGCACACTCGTCTACCGAAAGCTCGCGCTCATCGAAAAGGCGTTGCGGCCGCTTCTGGCAGTTGTCCACTATCTCGCCCGTCTCCTTGAGCACATAGACATGGTTGGTGCCTAAGGTGAAGACCGCCACGCGCGGACTGACCTGCAGACTTTTCTCTACCGTATGCAGGATGCTTGCCGGATTGTACATCACCCCAAAGGGATTGACCGTAGCCCGGAAGCGGTTCTCCACGAAGCGATGCCCCAAGCGGTCGGCAAAGCAACTGCCCACAAAGAGCATACGCTCTGCCGGCTGTATCTCGAAGTCGGCCTTCGCTATATCTACCTCTGTCCTAAACTGCATCTTCCTTCTTTCTCTTCTTCATCTCCACTACTATACCTATTATAATAAGGAGTACGAGGATGCCATACCCTACATAAGCCACCGTCTCGGTCTTGCGGAGCGAAGCGGGATGGAAGTCGAGCACCACCGTATGCTTGCCAGGCTTCACCTGAAGGGCACGGAGAATATAGTTCACACGTCCCAGTTCTGCGGTCTGTCCGTCGACAGTGGCTGTCCATCCGGGATAGTAGATCTCAGAGAACACCACAACTCCACCCTTGTTGGAGTTGACCTCGTAGACCAGATTGTTGGGTTTGTATTGTGTCAGTCTGACAATAGATGTATCGTCCTGAGGAACACTCTGTCCCAACTGCTCCTTGAACTTGGCATCAGCCACAGCCTCATGACGCAGGTTGTACTTGCCCACACCGGCTATCTCCTCGTTGGCATTGTTCACATAGTTCACCTTGTCAACAAACCATGCGTTGCCGTAGGCATAAAGGTTCTGCACAGGCACCGTCTGTCCTGCCTGCAGAGGCATAATGAAATACTTGGTGTTGAGCATATTGAGCACAGGGAAGAGGCTGTCGCCCTTCACCTTGGTCATATCGCCTCCAGCCTCAGCCACGCTGTTCCATACCTTGTTCTTCTCGTTGGCGATATAGGCATCTATCATCTCCTGATAGCGGCGCAGCTTGGCAGCGCTATAGCCTCCGATACTCTTGTGATAGTAAGAGGTCGCGTTCTCATTGAAAGTATCCGATGCGAGATTGAGCACACGGTAGTCGAGCGACTTGTCACGACAGATAATCTTGTCGGTCTCCGTCATCTGCTGAGGAGCATCACGCTCAATCTTATCAACGAACATATCATCGTAGAGATAACGCTTGTTCACCATCCACATATCCACCAGACAGAGCACGGCTATACCGGCAATCATGAACTCGGCACCCAGCTTCTTCATCTTGTAAAGCATCAGGAAGGCGAAGCCGATGAGGATAATCCAGAACGAACGCCAGCAGTCGGATGTAAAGATGCTCTTGCGGATTTCTGTTAAATTACTGATTACAACACTCTGATATTCAGCAGGCAACTGCTGCACAACCTGAGTTTCCTGCACGGAGATGAAATCAGGGAAGAATACACCAGGCATGATGGCGAAAAGCAGACAGAAGCCTGCCGTCAGTCCCAAGCTGGCATATACATATTTTATCTTGGTGGTCAGCACCTCAGGCTCATCCACCAGCTTCTTCAGCGCCATCATCGCCAGCAGCGGAATGGTAAACTCGGCTATCACGAGGATGGATGCCACCGTTCGGAACTTGGCATACATCGGGATATAATCCAGGAAGAAATTGGTAAACGGCATGAAGTTTCTACCCCATGAGAGCAGGATGCTCAGGATGGTGGCAGCCAGCAAAGCCCATTTTATCGGACTCTTTACGATAAACAGACCCAGAATGAAGAGCATGCAGACGAAAGCGCCCACATATACAGGACCACTGGTACCAGGCTGATTGCCCCAGTATTGTCTAAACCAATAGCCGTAACTCTGTCCCAGCTGCTGATAAATCTGTATAAAGTTAGGATCAGCCTTCTCCATCGCCTTCTCATTATGAGAAAGCAGTTCTGAGGCTCCGCCCTTGGCATTAGGGATGAGGAGCGTCCAGGTTTCGTCGATACCATAACTCCACTGTGTGATATAGTCGCGGTCCAGTCCGCTGTCGGTCTGATTGGCAGCATTCTTCTTTACCAACTCACTCTTTCCTCGCATGGTCTCCTGCCCATACTGCCATGTATGATACAGGTTGGACAGATTGAGACAGATACCTATGGCAGCACCGGCGATGCAAACCGCTGTAGCCTTGCCGAAACGTACCATCTCCTTCTTGCGGATGGCATCCACCAAGAAGGCAATCACCATGAAGAGGATGATAAAGAGATAATAATAGGTCATCTGCACATGGTTGGCATAGACCTCGAAGGCGGTAAAAATGGCGGTAACGAGCAGACCCCAAAGGTATTTTCCCCTGTAAGCCAACACGATACCGGCTATCATCGGAGGCAGATAGGCCAAAGCCATGACCTTCCAGATATGTCCTGCCGCAATGATAATAAAGAAGTAGGACGAGAATGCCCAGATGATGGAACCCAAGGCTGCCAACGACTGTCGGAAATCGAAAGCCCTCAGCAGGATATAGAATCCTAAGAGATAGGCAAAGACATACCACACATTTTCGGGCAACCACAGATGATAGAAGTTGGAAGCCTGTTTCAGCACCGCACCACTCTTATAGGAAGGTGCCATCTGATAGGTCGGCATACCTCCGAAGATGGAGTTGGTCCAACGTGTTTCCTCACCAGTTTTCTTCTCGAACTGCGATCTCTCCTGTCCTGCGCCCACACCGGCTGAGGCATCATGACGATACAGGATGCGACCATCAATGTCGGCTGGCATAAAATACACGAAAGAGATAACCGCAAACATGACCACTGCTAAAATGTCAAGCAGATATTTCTTCAAAAATTTCATTATCTTATATAAACGTTTATATTTTCTCGTGCAAAGATAGTAATTTTCTCTTATAAGGAATGCCACAGATAAGATATTTTTTGTATTTTTGCATCCTAATTTGTTCCAAATAGCATTTTTACAGTATGAAAATAGGAATTATCGTTGCGATGGACAAGGAGTTCGCGCAACTCAAAACGCTGCTCAGCGACAGCAAGACTGAGCACAGGAACCATAAAGACTTCGTAACAGGCACCATCGGAGACAACGAAGTCATCATGCAGCAATGCGGCATAGGAAAGGTGAACAGTGCCATAGGTGCCGTGGAGATGATAGACGGCTATCATCCCGACCTCGTCATTTCGACGGGTGTGGCTGGTGGAGCCGACATCAGCCTCAACGTTACAGAGGTAGTGGTCTCTACCGAATGTGTCTACCATGACGCCTACTGTGGTGAGGAATGTGCCTTCGGACAGATTCTCGGTATGCCTGCCACCTTTGCCACACCATCTGAATATGTAGAGAAAGCACTCTCTGTCAATGACGATCCGGGCAACATCCACCCTAAGATTCATGCCGGACAGATAGTCAGCGGCGAGTGGTTTGTAGACAGCAAAGAGAAGATGCGCTCCATCCTCGACCATTTTCCACAGGCTATGGCTGTAGATATGGAAAGCTGTTCCATCGCTCAGACCTGCCATATCTATCAGACTCCCTTCATCTCCTTCCGCATCATCAGCGATGTGCCTCTCAAGGACACCAAGGCTCAGCAGTACTTCGACTTCTGGGCCAAAATGGCTGAAGGTTCCTTCCAAGTCACCAAGGCTTTCCTGGAAAGATTATAAGAAGATTTTTCTGAAGCTAAGGAGTTAAGGAGTTAAGACAAATGCTTTGTGGACTTAAAATTAAACACTAAACATTAAATACCAAACATTAAAAAAAGAAATGAACAAGATACCCAGTTTCACTATCAATCACAACAAATTGCTCCGCGGCATCTACGTCAGCCGCAAAGACGAGGTAGGCGGAGAAACAGTAACCACCTTCGACATCCGCATGAAGGTTCCCAACCAGGAACCCTGTCTGCACAATGGTGCCATTCATACCATAGAGCATCTGGCTGCTACTTATCTTCGCAATGACGAAGAGTGGAAAGACCGTATTATCTATTGGGGACCAATGGGTTGCCTTACAGGCAACTACCTGCTGATACGTGGCGACCTGGAGAGCAAGGACATCGTAGAGTTGATGAAGCGCACCTTTAAGTTCATTGCCGACTTTGAGGGAGAGATTCCCGGTCAGGCTGCAAAAGACTGCGGCAACTATCTGCTCCACGACCTTCCTATGGCTAAGTACGAATCGAAGAAATATCTCGAAGAAGTACTCAACTGCATCAAGGAAGAAAACTTGATTTATCCTACTCAGGAATAAAATAAAGGACTGAACTTATCACAGGATTCAGAAGTTAGAGAAGCTATCATAATATAAATGTTCTTTTTAGCCCTAAAAATCTATGTTCTAAACTATCGAACTTATGTTCTAAACTTTCGAACTTAAGTTCTAAACTATCGAACTTGTGTTCTAAACTTTAGAACATAGATTTATAAACTAACAGCAAACAATTCGACCTGTACGGTTGGAATTACGCAGCACGCCCAGAAAGGGCGTCCAACCATACAGTTCGAAACAATTTGTATAGTATTAAAGTAATTGCTCGTGGCTATAGGGGTGCTGAGTTGTTACGATTTCTAACTTCTCATTACCTTTTACCATTTCAGTTTGCCATACTTTTCCTTATACCATAGTTGCCAGCCATTGACCAGGTTCTGCCATACCACATAGGCACCAGGAGCCACGGCTGCCAAAGGATTGAGGAATGTAAGGGTGAGCCAGATACCTACGATTGTATTCTTCTGACCCAAAGCCTGTCCGGCACTGATGCTGGCATCCCAATGACGTCCCACAGCCTTGCCTATGGCAAACTGAACAAGACATACCACCAAGGGAACAATAAGCAACAGGGCAAGTATCCAACCCGAAACGGTGGCATGAAGGAAGTTGCGCAGAGTTTCACCCATGAGTATCGTCAGGTTGAAACACCACATATAGAATCCCAAGTCTTTCACACTCTTCACCTTATCAACAAAACGGGGCAGGAACTTGCGACTTAGCAGGGCAAGCAACAAGGGAACCACCAGCACGGTGGTGACATTGCGGAACACCATCATACTCATATAGAGAAATGACACATCGGCTCCCTTCTCTACCATCGGGAAAAGAGAAGGAATAATAATCATTGTGAAAATATTGGCTATCACGGTATAGGTGGTGAGGGAACCTATGCTGCCTCCCAACTTCTCGGTCACTACCGCCACGGCAGCTGCCGTAGGACAGATGAAACAGATGAAGGCTCCCTCAAGGATGACCTTCGCCTCATAATTCTTACCAAAAAGACAGATGGCAATCACCATCAACAATGCCAAGGAGGTGCGGATGAGCTGCAACACGAAATGCCATGCCTTAGGCTTCATCTCCTTAATCTCTATCTTGCAGAAGGTAACATACAACAGGGCAAAAAGCACCACCGGCATGAGTTCAACAAGGCGTGGACCCACCGCATCACCCAATGGCTGCAAGAAAGGAACATTGGCAAAAATCAAATACCCCAAGGCACCCAAGACGAGGGAACAGGGCAAAGCAAACTTCCTGAAAAACGAAAACACCTTCATCATACGGACATGTTTTAGCGAAAAGAAAAAAATCCTCCTTGGTCAACCAAGGCTGACTTCAAGAGGATTTTTTAACTCCATTTATATTAAAGCTATAGCTTAATCTTTGTTGCTGCGCTTGCGCTCCAAGTGGTCAAGGATAACCTTGCGCATACGCATGTTCTTTGGTGTGACCTCCACATACTCGTCCTCGCGGATGTACTCAAGGCATTCCTCAAGACTCATCACGGTCTTAGGAATCACGCGAGCCTTGTCATCAGAACCAGACGCACGTACGTTGGTCAACTGCTTGGCCTTAGTAACATTGATGACCAAGTCGTTTTCGTGAACATGCTCGCCCACTACCTGGCCTGCATAAACCTCCTCACCAGGGTCGATGAAGAACTTACCACGATCCTGCAACTTATCAATGGCATAAGCATAGGCGGTACCTGTCTCCAGAGCTATCATGCTACCGTTGCTACGGCGACTGATCTCGCCCTTATAAGGCTGATACTCCTTGAAGCGGTGTGCCATAATGGCCTCGCCCTGCGAAGCTGTCAGCACATTGGTACGAAGACCGATGATACCACGTGAAGGAATATCGAACTCGATATCCACACGGTCGCCCATGTTGAGCATGGAGGTCATATCGCCCTTACGACGTGTCACCATATCAATCATCTTAGAGGCAAACTCCTCTGGAACATTGATGGTCAACTCCTCTACAGGCTCACATTTCACACCGTCGATCTCCTTATAGATAACCTGTGGCTGACCTACCTGAAGCTCATAGCCCTCGCGACGCATTGTCTCAATAAGCACAGAGAGATGGAGCACACCACGTCCGCTGACAATCCACTTATCAGTAGTATCCTCGTAAGGCTGTACACGAAGGGCAAGGTTCTTCTCCAACTCCTTGTTCAGACGGTCCTGAATGTGACGGGAGGTACAGAACTTGCCTTCCTTACCGAAGAAAGGTGAGTCGTTGATGGTGAAGAGCATACTCATGGTAGGCTCATCGACAGCAATAGGAGGAAGAGGCTCAGGATTCTCGAAGTCGCAGATGGTATCGCCAATCTCGAACTTCTCCAGACCGACAACGGCACAGATATCACCTGAATCCACATGATCGGTCTTCTGGTGTCCCATACCTTCGAAAGTGTGGAGTTCCTTGATCTTAGTCTTCTCCTGAGTTCCGTCGCGATGGCAGATAGTGATATTCATACCATCCTTCAAGGTACCACGGTGTACGCGGCCCACTGCAATACGACCCGTATAAGAGCTGTAATCCAAAGAGGTGATGAGAAGCTGAGGTGTACCCTCCAACTGTTTAGGAGCAGGAATGACCTCTACAATCTTATCGAGCAGATAGTCGATGTTGTCGGTAGGAGTCTTCCAGTCTTCAGCCATCCAGCCATTCTTGGCAGAGCCATAGACTACAGGGAAGTCGAGCTGTTCCTCAGTAGCGTTGAGGTCGCACATCAGGTCGAACACCATCTCGTAAACTTCCTCAGGACGGCAGTTAGGCTTATCCACCTTATTAACTACAACGATAGGCTTCAAACCCAACTGCAAAGCCTTCTGCAGCACAAAACGAGTCTGAGGCATAGGACCCTCGAAAGCATCGACAAGAAGCAGACAGCCGTCCGCCATATTGAGTACACGCTCTACCTCGCCACCAAAATCAGAGTGACCAGGAGTATCGAGGATATTGATTTTAATACCTTTCCAATTAATAGACACATTCTTTGAAAGAATGGTTATACCACGCTCACGCTCCAAGTCGTTGGAGTCGAGAACTTCGCCACTGTTATCCTGGCCATCACGGAAGAGTTTGCCAGCGAGCATCATCTTGTCTACCAGGGTAGTCTTACCATGGTCTACGTGTGCAATAACTGCAATGTTTCTAATGTCTTGCATTTTTTTACCTTAAGTACTTTATGAATTTGGGTGCAAAATTACAAAAAATATCGGAAAAGTTTGCATGAATAACAAAAAAGTTGTAACTTTGCACCGCATTTTTAAAATGCACAATATTTTATTCAATCAATTATTAAGTTTTTAAGCAATGTATTTAGACAAAGCAAAAAAAGAAGAGATCTTTAGCAAGTACGGAAAGTCTAACTCTGATACTGGTTCAGCTGAGAGCCAGATAGCATTGTTCTCATACCGTATTGCTCATTTGACGGAACATGTTAAGCAGAACCGTAAAGATTATACTACAACACGTGCATTGACACAGCTTGTAGGAAAGCGTCGCGCTTTGCTCGACTACTTGTACGACCGCGATATCAATCGCTACCGTGCCATCATCAAGGCCCTCGGTCTCCGCAAGTAATCTTGAGCAATTTGCAAAAAAGAACAAAACCTCCCATCGTTCGAAAGAACATTGGGAGGTTTCTTTGTTTTATATGATACAGCCTATCCCATCATTCTCGCCGAGACTAATGGAGTTTTTCAATTTCTGATTTACCGATCTTTACATAGGCCACCAATATAAAAAATGCAAATGTACACAAAGCTGTACATGTTAACATGATAGCTAATATCCATTGACAAACTCCAAATTCCATATTCAAACGGAAAGGCAATGCGCAGGAAGAATATCCCCATGACAAACAAATAATAGTATATATAACCTTAGCCGCCATATTGCCTTTCATAAAAAAGCCATTTAGGAAGGATAAAAAACCAGCATAAGAACTTACTATCATACAAATAAAGCCTAATGCCAAAAAAGGGTACAAAAGAAGCATTATCCAAGAGGCATTCATCACATAAGGTGTGATCCACTTAAAGAACAGCCAAAAAAGAAAAGATGACAGCATACTATAAGCAACTGTCATAAGTACAAATATAAAATTCTTCATTTTCTAATATAGAATAAAACATTACTAAAGTAAAACATCCAAAATGCGAATAACTTGAAAAGAATCTTTTCAAATCTTCGCTGCTGCACATATTTTTAAAAGTTAGAATTTAGCAGCAAACATAACATATAAACAACTTTTCTGCAAACCTAAGCATTTAATCACAAATAATCTTTATTTAAATTTTTATAAATGTTCTCCAAATTAGTTATGTCTACAAATGTTTCACATCTATTTCTTATGTATCTACCAGGTTCCCTATAAGAAACTACTGTTGCTGGAACACCAGCGACTGTGGCTCCTTTTGGAACATCCTTTACTACAACAGCACCAGCTCCAATTATTGCAGAGTCTCCAATGATTACATCTTCAACTATACAAACAGAGGGACCAATATAGACATTATTTCCTATTATGGCAGCTTTACCGTCGTTTGACCCAATGGTCGTAAAGTGGCTAAGATTACAATTTCTCCCAATAATAGCATTAGGATTGACGATTATATTAATACCATGCCCTAAACATAACCCAGGTCCAATATCCGTTGTTGGATATATTTGGATACCATAGATTTTAGACAATCGCTTGTGCATGATAGAAGCAATCCAATAAAAGGCATTCGGTAAAGAAGCTAAACGCAACCAAAAGCAGTAGCTAAAACTATGATTGCTACTTGTTATTATATCAGCAACAATATTCAATAAAGTTGGTGATTTTCCATAACGGGCATAATCACATTTTATGTAAGTAAAAATTTTCTTTAAGTTTTTATTCATTTTTAATAATCTTTCCCGTATAGTATTGTAGAGGAAAATGGTTTTACACAAATTTGTTGGAGGCTATCTGCTGCTTTTCTATCTCCGGACAACACGTCAGTATAATGTTCGTAACGTAAAAAATCCTTTATATTAACATCAAAACAATTATAACTTGGATTGACAATAACAATAATTTCCTCGGTATTTTTACACACCTCATCTATACTTCTGCTATTATATCTTTTGTATATCAAAAGCTGACTATCATCATGCAATAGAATTTGCCATATTCCATCAGCTAACCATTTGTTTTCTCTTCTAAAATGGATTAAGCATGAATATACATTTCTTAATTTTTCACGACCTTCCTTTTTGAATGGCTCCCAATAATTTTCATCCCATTCCATACATCTACGACAATCAGGATCTACATTTCCTTCCATTCCTATTTCATCACCATAATATACCATAGGAGTACCTAACGATGTAAACAACAGCACTACAGAAATAATACATTTGCTAATTTTTTCATCATAGTTTTGTTCACTTTCTATTTGGGTCATTATACGCGCAGTGTCATGATTACTTAAGTAATTTATAACACCTTTATAAAATGTTGAAGGATAACGCAACCATAAAGATAACAAGTGTTCTACAAATTCTGTTGAGCACCATTTTCCTGTTATGAATTTGATTACAATTTCATGCCAATGATGGTTAGTTATTCCTGACAAGAGTTCATTATCTAACCAATGTTCACCATTATGCAAAATCTCTCCTAAAAGCCATTTATTGGAAAATTTTGAACTCAAAACATTTTGAATGTTTTTTATAAAAGTATCACCCAGTTCGTTAGCAACATCAAGCCTCCATCCATCAACATCTATTAGCTTAGTCCAATATTCTATAACATTTAGCAAATAAGCAACACAGTCTTCGTTACTGGTATTTAAAATCGGTATGTGTAAAAGATTGGCAAACCCTCTCCATTTTTCATTTGTCTCCCATTCGAACCAATAATAGTATGGTGTTTCTTTACCACACTTTTTTATTTCATCGACCAGATGGATAACCTTACCTCTATTATTTTGAATTCTGATTTTTTCACTGCAATGATTAAATACTCCATCCAAGACGACTTTTATATTATTTTCATGCGCAACTTCTACAAGGTTTATCATGTCTTCTTTGCTGCCAAATGAATTGTCTATAGAAAAATAGTCTTCGGTATCATATTTGTGATTCGAAGGAGAAGTAAATACTGGCGTAAGATAAATTCCTCCTATACCCATTTTTTTAAGATATTGCCCATCAAAAATAATTGCATGAATTATGCCTTGCAAAGTTCCTCCATAAATGGCATGGTGATAAAAATCATTTGTGGGTGGCCGGGTTTGCCAAGAATAAGAGCCTATAGTTTCCTTGTGCTTTCTATATCGGTCAACAAATATCTCATAAAAGGTGCATCCATTAAGCCAATGAGGTAATTGAGGTAAATAACGTTTGTAATCTTTTTCTCTTATCATCGGGATTGTAAAAGCAAAAGGAATGGCTTCTTCCTTATTTTTGTGACAACCGATTTCCGAATGCCAAAAATATGTTTTACTTTCAACCTTAACGATAAAGTTTATATCACATTTCCAAACATTAATAACACACTCCCATATGCTTTTTACATTTCCTCTATATATTGAATGACAATTCTTATGATAAAAATCAGCATTACAGTCATACCTATATTTCCAAAGCACTTCAACGGATTGCAAATAATCGTACAAAATAGCACAGACTATTTTTATGGTTTTCTCATCCAAAAGATAAGCAGAAACCAAAACTTTGTCACTATTGGCGTTGCGAATCAGAAAATAAGACATTTATCTTGATTTCAATACCAAAGAGTCCAATATTTCATCGGAATTTTCACATGACTTCATTATACTTATCAGTGCTTTACGCCCAAGAGTACATCCCTTGCAGGGTATGTCTAAGAACATTCCTTGTTTTACTTTTTGTCGCATAGCTTTTGCTCTATCAGAATTCCAAATTTGCTCAAAATCATTCTCCAAGAGATTTCCAACAATTGGCTTATAAGTAAAACAGCAGATGGACACATCTCCATTTGGACGTATAGTAGACATTGACCACAACCCAAAACAAGTTGTAGGAGTTTCAGAAGATTCTTCTATATTCAATTCGTCAATATATTGTTTCAGATTGTTGTCAAAAATGGAATTGTAGGTACCTGCCAATGCTATATTGTACTTATTTGCCTTTTCTTTGAAACGGTTAATTGATTCCTCAACTATTAACTTGTCTTTTGGTGTAAAAAGCATTTCGTGTGGTGCAAAATCCCATGGATTAATTATTGCACCGCCCAATTCGCCTACTCCCTTTTCTTTAGCAAAACCAACCATGGAATCTAAATTATCTATATTGATTTTAGAAATCACACTATGAAATCTAAGCAGCAAGTTACTTCGCCTATATTTCTTTATCAAATTCAACGTTTCCATAATTTTAGCATAGGAACCTTTTACTCCCCTCGACTTGTCATGTTCCGCTTCAATATGACTGTCCAATGATATCGTTATTATATCAGCATTTTTTATAATACGTTCTGCATTTTTCTCATCGAATAACGTGCCATTAGTCCACAAATGACATTTTATTCTATTTTGTTTAATACATTCCATGATAATGGGTAAATCTTTACGACATAGCGGTTCACCACCACCTATCAATAAGATTTGTTTTACCCCCATCTTTCCCAAACTGTTGATGTTTTTCAACAACACATCTGTTGGTATTTCATTCAAATGCTTAATATAATCTTCTTTGTGCGTTCTATCACACATAGGGCAACGCATATTGCATCTGATAGTAACTTCGATTGAAACTGTAGCAGGAGCTTTAAAACCAGTTTCTTCTGTCCATGATTTGTATAACTTATTCATCATAAACTCTAAAAAATATTTATTTCTGATTAATTCAAGTTTTAATTACTGAGCCCTCTTTAAAATCTATTATTTCTGGTGACATATAAACAACGACCTTATCCCCTGACAATTGAAGGTATAATGCAATAATAGACACACATGAGCCTTATCCATTAGTCCCAGCCACATGTATTATATTTAGTTTCCGCTGTGGATTGTCAAGATATTCACAAAATTCATTCATTTTACGTAGTGGCCATTAATGATGCCTACCATCCTCCGTTTCATAACTCGGATGATGAAGTGAATGAAAAATTTCCACAAAGCTAAAATATAAGCTTTGATCCATATTACTACAAATTGTCAATATATTGTTTAATCTTGCAAACAAGTTGCTCTTCTGTTACATAACATACAGGTTTGTTCATCGACCCATTTTTTGACAAACACAAATAAGCACAACTTGCAGTACAAGCTGGCAGCCTGTTACATTTCTTGCATTTGTCGAAATGGAATGGAGACCATGTTCTTTGATTGTAATATTCCGAGTTTCTTTTCAACAAACCGTCTGCTATTTTTCCAACAGAATACTTCGATTGGCCAATGAGGTTATCGCATTTGTATACATCAAGATTGCAATCCACTATATAACTATTACCGCTATTGAGAGCACAAGAATGTTTCTTTCCGAAGGCTCCATAGTGTAATTGCTTTCCATACTTTTTAAAAAGAGGTTCTATTTGAGGTCTGTATTTCAAAATATAATCATTGTCAGAAATACAATCAGAGAGGCGTCCCTTATTATTTCCTGCAGCCCTCAATAATCCAACATAGATATACCCAACTTTGTCATACACATCAGCAATAACCTCTTCTAATGTGTCGATATTATTCTTGTCAACATTTATTCGTAAATCGATGCTGCTTTTAAGTCCATAGTCATTTATAAGATTTATTGACTTAAGAATTTTATCATAAGTTCCAACCCCGGTTTTATAAATACGTCGTTGATCATGAAATTGCCGACAACCATCCATCGTTATCTGTATTCTCATATTATTTGGAACAAACAACTTTTGTACAATCTCAGATGTAACCAATACCGCATTTGTTGATATTTTTGATTCAAATGCAATTCCTACCTCTTTGCAGAGTGTATGTAAAGCATCGCACAACATTATACATTCATTAGCACATAGCAAGGGTTCCCCTCCAAACAACACCAATGATAGCTTTTGGTAATATCGATTATTACTTAATTGATTCTTAGTGAACTCAATTATTTGATATACATCTTTTTTATTAATTATTTTATTATTTGAACATTCTTCAAAACAATATATACATCTAAGATTACAACTATATGTAGGAACAAACACAATCCTTAATTCATCTTTGAAACCACCATATTGAGACTCGTTATAGTAACATTCATAAACAGAAGTTTCATTAAGTTCATCATCAACGATTATTCCTTGTTTATAAAGTTGGCTCTGCAAGTCTGTTGAAATCGTGTCTGTTTCCGATTTTTGTAACAACAAGAAAGTCTTTTCATCTAATACAATCAACGATGTCGTGAGCGTATTATAAACATAATTCTTTCCTTTATGTTTAAAATAAATATTATAAAACGAAGTTTTCATTGTCAACTATAATTTAAAGGTAGGGGCAAGATTTCACCCCCACCACATTAATGCCTAATCACACATGTTGTTGCATGGGTTGCAATAGTCAATGCGACACACAAACTGAGAATCAGTTTTTTCGTAGGCAACACTGGGCTTAATTACTTCAACCATATCTATTAATATTAAAACATTAGTTCCTACTCTATTAAAGCTTTTCGGATTCCGCTTGTTGCTTTTATACAAATGTGGTTATGTTATCATCATCCTCATCATTACCTGGAGCAGAGAGTTTTTAATAACAGGCGGTGACAACGTAACTACTCAGCCCCCAGGGCATGAGTAGTTACATGTCCATTATTTCTCAGTTGGATCACATAGGTTGGACTTCACCTAATATGATTTTAAAATCTCATTTTTCGGATTCTACCTCTTTGCATCACGTAAAAACTTTAATTATTCCAATCTTGTGGTTTCTTCTGCAAAAAGTCACCCAAAGCGAGAAGCAATTTTCCCACGATTTTCTGAATTAAAGCCAAAATCCAAAGGATTACATTCTTCACTACATCCAATACTTTCATTAGTTTTTCCATAAAATACTCTATTAATGATTAAACTTGTATTATTCTTTCGAATTTTCAATTAAGCGAACATTATCAATCCAACTACTATCAAGAATGCTATCAGAGTATAGATATTCCAAACTACCCAACGGAATAACCAAAAGGCAATACCGAATATCACTATAATAAATGAAATAACATAAAAACCGATATAACCTACAATACAACTTAAAACTAAGCTTAGAATTCCCATGCCCAGTCCGTCTTGGATAAAAGTGGAAATAACAAGAACTACCAAATATAACAGGCCACCACCCAAAAATAGTATTGCCACTGCACTTGTCAATGCGGAATAAATACCATCATACCAATTACCAAAACGTCTTACCATATTATCCAAACGTGTCCACCAACTTCCGCTCGGAGTATTGTCATCCTGTACACTGTACGATGTCCCTGCTTGATAATGCGGCAAAACTCTACTCGACTTTTTAAAGATTCGTCCAAATTTAGCAAAAAAAGTTCCTCTCTTACTTTCTCCATCTTCAGAACTTGAAGAAATTGTGAATAACTCGTCAAACTTTTTAGATTCATCAGGAATGCCTATAACTACATTTACAGACTTTGTGGTTATAAATGCACCATCGAAGGTTACTGTCCAATCACCACCATCTTTATAACACGTACCATTAGCATTACCATAACCAATACATTCATACTCTCCAGAGCCATTAACAAAAATATTACAAGAATGTTTCATTGTAGTACCAGCCCATGAGTTAAATGTAATATTCACTGTAATAATTCCAACATGTTTGGTGTTTAAAGTCAACTTTGGTGTCAAAAATTGCACCCCACCAGGCAACGCACTCGTATAATCATTTAATACTTGCCCTGAATTAGAATAATTTGCAAAAACAACATTGGTTATTTCGATTGGAGCGTTAGCCTGCAAAGATGGATAAATTTTCAAAGGAACACGGATCAATTCCGCATTTTGATAGGAAACGCAGTAAGTAAAATCTCCAGGCTGCTTAAAGAAAGTCCCCCGTGAGTTTCCCCAACCAGTAAGTTCGTACACTTTCGAACCTGAAAGATTAATATTTTTTATATCGTATTCATCGAATATTTCACCTTTCGAATCGAGTATTATGATATGGAATACCTGGTTAGAAAGATAGAAGTTTGTATCAATAGTCATTCGTGGAGTCAGATAATACAAACCGACTCGCATAGGAATTCCATAATCATCAATAATTTTATTATCATTATTAAAATTGGCAAACTCCACACATTTTATCTCAATCCTTGGGATATTCTGTTCCTCTCTTTTTTGCTCAAACTCTGCCAGTTTTGTTTTCAATAATTTTGCAAAAGCGGCAAATACAACAGCATCACAAAATCCGACTTCGCGAGCAACACCTGTCAATTGCTTACTATTTGTTTTGATATCAAGATTATTAGGATGAAGATTTTCCGTACCTTTCAGAAAACTGACAGCATTTTCCAAAAGTTTCTTGTCGTCTTGATTTATTTGATCATTCACCAACACGCTAAATATAGCTTCTATTGACTTCACTTCTTGTTCAGACAATTGTTGCTGTACCCTTGGGTTAGATAAAAAAAGATAAGCATCTAAAAAATTCGTAACATACCTATTAATAATAATAGGATCTACGACAGGTTCCTTTGAAGTTTTATTATTCTCAGGTGCTTGTTTCTTCTGTTCGGAACGCTTTTTGTGGAATTTTTCTAATAGTTTTCCTTTAAATTCCTCATATGTAGCCTCATCACTAGTAAACATATCACGAGCTACCCCCGTGAGTTGTTTGCTATAAGTTTTAATATCTAAATTATTCGGATGAAAATTCTCACATTTTTTTAATATATCAATAAACTCTCTTGCAGTATCCTCAACCTCATCCTGAACATAACGTTTATTCCAAAGGTTACTTAGCCCTTCAATTGCTGTCCATTCTTCTTGGTCAAGCTGGTCCTTGATTTCTGCACTTTTTAAGAACTGGCATGCTTCCACCCAATTCTTTACATTACGATTTAATATGATTTGATCCATCCTATAAAGATTAATAGTTTTAGAAGGGACCATTTTCTACTAATAGCCCCTTCACGTTTTTGCACAATCACAAACTATTCGATATTCATTGAAGCTAAAAGAGTTTGGGATGTCAGCAATTCTTCTTCGCTCTTCACACCTGTCACTTTAAGTTGAAAATCTATATCATCATGTTCCACTTGAGCATGAACAGATAACATGCCTTCGTTATCTATATTAAAAGTAACATGAACAGGAGAACCCTTTGGCCAATCTTTGTTTAACAATAATTTCGCAGGTTCAGAGGTAACTAAACGGCAAAATTTATCCTCAACGGTAGAATCAGTTTCTGGATTTGTAAAATCGCTTTCCCAAATAGGTAAGGTCAGAACATGCTGATTTTCATAAGCTGTACAGAATTCCCGTTTAAAAGAAAAAGGAAGACTCGTATTCGCAAATATCATATTTCCCACTTTATTTTCAACAAGCCCTAAACCATAAGTCTTGCTGGTCACATTCATGACACGGGCACGGTCGCCACGAATAGGAGCTGGCCGATCATCTCTATCACCTTCCTCATACTCTTGTACGGCCTGAGAATAAGCTTCATTCATTGCATAGATTGCCGCACCCTTAGCAACAACCTCATCAACATCACCTATTCTTGCATCAACCCCATACTCTTGATCAATTCTTGCCTTAACCTGTGGCATACGGCTACTCCCACCAACTAACAAAAATTCATCAATTTTTTCAAATCCTTTCTTACGAGCAATCTCCAAAATTGAATTCGTAGCATCAATAGTCTCATTCAACTTACTAATAGTCAAACTATCAAACAATTCACGAGTTATTTCAAAGCGAGCAGATTTTCCTTCCCAATTGATGTTAACATTTACCTTATTTTTACCTGTTAGTAACTTCTTTTTATTTTCTGCCATATTAAGAAGTGTATTCTTAAGCATCGTGTCGCCGTCAAAAGAAAAGTTCGTATCATTTGCACTATTAAATGCATCTAACATATAAGAAGCCAACTCAGTATCCCAATCTACACCGCCCAAATGATGATCACCACCAGTAGCTATAACCTTAATGGCTCCCTTGTTCACTAATATTATAGTAACATCAAATGTGCCGCCGCCCAAGTCATACACCAAAATGGTTTTTCGTTCATCTACTTTTGTTCCATAAGCAATTGCTGCAGCTGTTGGCTCGTTTATGATAGACAACACATTCAAGCCAGCGATGATACCAGCTTGCTTCGTCTGCATACGCTCCTTATTACCAAAATAAGCAGGACAAGTAATCACAACATCTTTAATAGGCTCAGGAAAACCATTAGCATCATTGGCATCCTTAACCAATTTCTTTAATATCAACGCTGATATTTCAGAAGGATCCAGATGATAGGGAGTGGTATTTAAAGACTTGTCAAAAGCTGCATCATTACCCATTTCTCGCTTGATAAAAGACACAGCCTTTTCTGGTTCTGTTTCCAACATAGCTTTTGCATCCTTACCAACCAAGACATTATTTTCATCCTCAAAATAAACTACAGAAGGAGTGGTTGCATCTCCTTCAAAATTACGAAGTACTATTGCTTGATCAAACTGATCTACCTGAGCTATACAACTATATGTTGTACCCAAATCGATTCCATATACTGCACGACTTTTATCCATAATTATATTGATTTAATAATAAAAATAACTAAAATAAAAAGAATATACTCTCTACTTATTGTACTTATAAACATCTACTACAGCTGGACGGAAGTACACTTCTCGTTCAGCACCCCTTGCAGAATCAAAAGCCATATAAGAGAAACCACACTGACAAACCTTGGCAATTACATTATTTAGCTTCTCATCCGTAGTTGGTATCAATCTGTTCACCCTATGCTGCCCCTTTGCAAACAAAGTACCTACTTCTGGTACATAGATATTCAAATCATACTCATCACTCAAGGTATCTGTTATAAGAAGCATAAAATGATTTATCTGCCCAATCAGTTTGTCATAAGCCCCCACTTCAGCCTTAGCTGCCTCAGTTTTATAATATTCATAGGTACGCGCAATACTATCATAAATCATAACGATTGAGTTTTTATATGGTTTCAGCATCTTAGCATAGAGATTGTTTTGTAGTTTCTCTAATTCTTTATGCATATTCTTCATGACATCATCTCGTTGTTCAAGCATCTTACAAGATTGTGCCACTTGAGATAGTTCTTGAGACAAAACACCAAAATCAATACTCGTTGCAGGAGTTCTATGTTCAGGTCTTTGATTATTTTTTTCTTCGCGCAAAGTATTCAATTCTTGTACTTTAACATCAAGTTCTGCCTCTTTTTCTTTTAATTTTTCCTCTATTTCCTTTTTTTCAGCCAAAACTTTGTCTAAAGATTTTTGTCGTTCTATAATCTCTGCTTGAGCAATAGAATAATCATTCCGTAAATTCTGCAATTCAGAATTCAATGAATCCAATTGCTCTTGTATCTCTAACGACTTTGTTTCCATTTCTTCATTAATCTTTGACTCTGCTTGTTTTTTTATCAATTCACTAAGTGTCGCTATTTGTTTTTTTAAATCAGCAACATTTTCATTAATACTTATTCCGAAAAATCCCATAGTTATTGTTTTAAGTAAAAAAAAATTAGCACATCTTCTCCAAATAATCTTTAGGAATATATGCTGTAAAAATCGTTCCAACACCTTCGATTATTAAGCCAACTCTTGTCTGTCCCTTGATTCGACAAACTTTACCTTCAAAGCCAACAAACTTTCCTCTGACAATTTTCACCTTGTCATCCTTTGTAAACTTAAATTTGGCGTCAGGAACAAACAACTTATCCTCTTCTTCTACAGCATTCCACTTGATAAAAAAATTCATTTGCTTTGCTGGTATCACCAAGGGTTTGATGCCTTTCCTGCCAACCATTCTTCCTGTTTCATCCCTATAAGGTACATAATAATGATGAAAGAAACCGAGCTCACCCTTGCCCACATATTTTTTCATTTCAGCCTCTGTGCTCTTTACAAACAAGAAGTTAGGAATTAAGGACACCTGTTTGTTTTTACGCTTACCATTCTGCACAATACATTTATCTTGCACTGGCAAGAAAACCTCTATTCCTTTCGCCTCCAAAAAATCCTTCGCTTTCTTCTCTTGTCCATACGCAGCCCTCATCAAAAACCAAACCGCCTCTTCCACATTTGCTGCAGAAGAGGCGGTTTTTATATTGTCTGTAGAACATTTTGCACTCAGCTTTGAAACATAAGTAGGGGTCACCCCATTATGTATTTTATAGGGAGACATGGCTACATTTTGTATGCCACTTTTAGGAGAGTTAACTCCTTTGTTTTGTCCTTTAAACAAAGAGACAGGCCTTTTATTATTAGGCATAGATTTAGAACAGTTATAACATAAAAAAGAAAAAGCGGGGATCATGCCTAGTTACCCGTTCTACAAACTGAGGTCCTGAGATTACCCATCATCGCTGAACGAGCAACCACAGACCCCACGCCGATATGAATTATATACATCATGATATAATCACACAACGTGACATCTGCTAGTTGCCATGTTCTTGACGATGATTTGAAATTTCTCAGGTTTCAGTTTGTCATGAACAAGCGCGTAGCAAACGCCCTTCCAAATTTATATTTGTCCCACTCCCTTGCTGTCCCCTGCATTATTCATGCATTCTACAGCTATCGGCATGGGATATATTTGCAAAAGTACAAGAAATAAATGGAACTTCAAAACTTTTTCCAAAATATTTTTCAAAAAAGATAAAAACAGATGTGTTTATGCATTAGATGATATGCGTTGTTAAGAAAAGTAGAAAAGAAGAAAAGAATGACAAGAAGAAACAAGTTTTAGTCATTCTTTCAAGCATAAATATACTTATTGGGGAAACAAAAGAGCATCACCTATAAAGAAGACTCCACACTAAAGTTTCCTTTATAAAGGAAATTTTCAATCATTTTCTTTTCCCTATAAAGGAAACTTGAAAGTATACACCGATATTTCAACCAACATCATATAATATTAACTAGAATCTTGCAAAGTTATTAATAACATTCACGTCATACCACTTTGGAAGAAGCAAATGAAAGGGATCTAAGACTCGCACACCCATAAATAGAAGCCCTAATTAGATAAATAGCGACTATATTCCTAAAAACAGGTCAGCATCAGCCTGACGTGTTTCCTTGGAACGTTTAAATCTACGGGCTATTTGCAGTTTCAGCACCCTGTCAACAACAACCTTACATATAGCCCAAGCTACCAAATACCCCATGGCTAAACGGTAGTCGTAAACAGCCCATACCAACACTGCCAACATCCACATCCATTTTACGATGAGCATGAGAACCTTACAGTTTCTCGCATAACTACTCTCACGCTTATCAATGGGATTATTATAAGACTGGTGCTTGCCCTGTCCATCTGCTATAAAGCTGTAGCGATGATTGTTGTATGTGTAATAAGTGAAATAGAAGGGAACATAGAGAAGTTCACCTTGGTTGGTTAGTTCGATGTTGGTAGAAGTCTTTAACTTGCGCACCTTTTGATTGCCAATCTGAGCATGCACGCTGCGCATCGCCAACTCATCCGTATGTGCCTTGCCCCACTTCTTCCATACATCCTCTGCACTCATAGTAGACAAGGCAGTGAGAATATGACTATCAGTGGCATCAATGTTGTCTGCCACAAAAGGACTCAGAGCCTCTGCATCGTAAGGCAAGCAAGCAGTAAAGTCGCGAAGTTCCTTGGGAAGTTCACCCTTGCCATCGTTGGCTAAGAACAAGTAGGCGATCTTGCCTGTTGCTTTGCCATGAAGCTGCTGCTGATTAGCGCCATTGCCGCTCCACGCCACCTGATAGGTACCCTCATAAAGATACATAGGCAGATAGATACAGAATACCTCCTCGGCATCAATGGTCTGGAAAACATCGCATGGAACAAAGTCGATATCAACCAAAGTTTTCGCCATCAAGTGCTTAAAACCATCTACATCAATGGTAGGCGACACATAACGCAAAGGCATGTGCGCTTCAACCGTCTGAGGTACATGGCTATTCATACGGTTATGACAAACAGGGCATGTTATAACCTGGTCAAATTCAAAGAAGTATGTTAGCTTAGCATTGCATGCCGGGCATTTCAACACTTGCAATTTACTTGTCTCTTCCATATATCTTCCTATTTTAATATTTTTCCTATGGTAATTCTATTATAGAGACATGATTTCCCTTAAAGGAACCATAACAAAATCTCTTTCCTCCATCAGGGGATGAGGAATCTTCAGGTCGGGCTGGTCTATACGAAGATCATCATACAGTAGAATATCTATATCTATAATGCGGTCGTGATATTCACCATTCACCGATTTGAGCTTACGGCCCATCTCTTGCTCCACCTTCTGAGTAGCCTCAAGCAACTGGCGAGGCGCCAAAGGAGTGAGCACACAGGCACATGCATTGATAAAGTCGTTGGGCGAAGAATAGCCCCACGGTTTAGTTTCGTATAGAGCTGACTGGCGCTCTACGTCGCCAATCAGCTCTCCTATCTTTTCAAGAGCCTCACGGATGTTACGCTTGCGATTGCCTAAATTGGATCCGAGACTCAGATATACTCTATGCATGTATACATAAATATGTTATTGAACGATGCTTCGCCTAAAACAAACGAAGCCATTTACTGCCTCAACTATCACAGATATTAGTCGTTGAGAATGAGCAGAGAGTCGCCGAAGCAACCAAACATATAGCCATTCTTCAAAGCCTTCATATAGGCTTCATATACAAGGTCGTAACCTCCAAATGCAGCAGTACTCATCATCAGTGTAGATTCTGGATGATAGAAGTTGGCCACCATGCAATCGGCCAGCCCGAACTCATAAGGAGGGAAGATAAACTTATTGGTCCATCCGTCAAACTCCTTCATCATTCCATCTGTACCCACTGCAGTCTCTGTAGCCTTGACCACACTTGTACCGATGGCACAAACATGATGACCGGCACGCTTGGTGTCGTTGACCAGTTCGCAAGCCTCCTTGCCGATATGCATCTGCTCAGAGTCCATCTTGTGCTTGGTAAGGTCTTCCACCTCGATTTCATGGAAGTTGCCCAATCCACAATGCAAGGTAATAAATGCAGAGTTGATGCCTCTGATCTCCATACGTTTCATGAGCTCGCGCGAGAAATGAAGCCCTGTGGCTGGCGCTGTTACAGCACCTTCCTTCTCAGCAAACACGCACTGGAAGTCTTCCATATCTTCCTCTGTGGCATGGTGTACCTCGCGATTATCGATAATATAACGTGGCAATGGAGCCTCGCCCAAAGCAAAGAGCGAGCGTTTGAAAACATCGTGCTGACCGTCCTCGTCATAGAGGAAGCGAAGAGTACGTCCACGGCTGGTGGTATTGTCGATTACCTCAGCCACCATCTCGTTGACATCATCAAAGAAGAGTTTGTTTCCTATACGAATCTTACGGGCTGGTTCTACGAGCACATCCCAGAGTCGCATCTCCTCATTCAACTCTCTGAGCAGGAACACCTCAATCTTGGCATCGGTCTTCTCCTTCGTGCCATAGAGTCGTGCAGGGAACACCTTGGTGTTGTTGAATACAAACGTATCTCCCTCATCGAAATAGTTGACGATGTCCTTGAACTCAATAAACTCGCCTTCGATAGGATTTCCGTTAGCATCTTTGCGGTACATATCTATGGTTTCCGACTTTTTGTGTAGAACCATCATACGCGCCTCATCACGACGGGTTACCTCAAAGGTACGTTCCTCTCCGGTAGATGTCTTGACGATACGCTTGGTCTTGTGGGGATAAAGCGCCACTTGTGCCTCAGGCAACTTAAAGTTGAATTGTGACAGTTTCATGTTATATTTGTCTCCTTTCTAATGGTTACTAATTATATTCTATTACTATTCTGGAAATATCAAACTTGATGGATGTCTTCTATTTCCTGTTGTTCGAGCCATTCCCTGAAATTTTCGAAACTCACACAGTTGTCGACAGTAAAGTCGCCCACTCGGGTTCTTCTCAACTCAGTAAGAAAGGCTCCGCTTCCAAGTGCCCGACCTAAGTCGCGAGCCAAGGAGCGTATGTAAGTTCCCTTACCACATACTACGCGCAAACCGAGTTGCTTGGTCTCGTCGTCGTAATGGGTAAGTTCTATCTCGTCTATACGAACGCTCTTTGGTTTGAGCGTCACATTCTCTCCCGCCCTGCGCAAGGCATAGGCTCTGTCGCCATTGACCTTGACAGCACTATAAGTAGGCGGCACCTGCTGAATGTCACCGACAAACTGAGGCAACGTTTCCTCTATGAGCTGTCGAGTAATATGACGGGTGGGATAAGTATGATCGACCGTATGTTCAAGATCATAGCTGGCTGTCGTGGCTCCCAACTGAAGTGTCGCCGTGTACTCCTTAGTATGAGTCTGCAGCTGTTCTATCTCCTTGGTCTTCTTTCCTGTGCAAAGCACGAGCACGCCTGTAGCCAAAGGGTCGAGCGTACCTGCATGTCCTATCTTCACCTTATGGTGCAAAAACTTAGAAAGTACATATCTGATATGTGCCAAAGCCCCAAAACTTGACATACGATAAGGTTTGTCGATGGCAATGATTTCTCCTGTCTGGAAATTCATGTCTGGCAAAAGATTTGTCGTTACTTATTAAAGAAGAGAGAAAAGAATGGTGGCTAAACCTGCTATGGCACAATAGACGCCAAAGTAGATGAGTTTGCCTTTCTTAACAATATTGATCATCCATTTGCAGGCAAGACAGCCTGAAATAAAGGCAGCCACAAAGCCAATAATCATAGGCAAGGTATCAACACCTCCAAGTGTTTCCTCTCCTTTCAGTCCTTTGATTAGGTCGAGCAACGCCTCGCCAAGTATAGGAGGAATGACCATGAGGAAAGAGAATTGTGCCATCTTCTCCTTCTTATTGCCCAACAGAAGACCTGTTGCGATGGTGGTACCTGAGCGGGAAAGACCTGGCAAAACAGCCAAAGCCTGGCCCAGACCAATGACAAACGCATGCCAAAGGCTTATGTTCTCACGCTGACGTGGTTTAGCATAATAAGAGAAAGCAAGGACCAGAGCAGTTACGAGCAACATGCATCCTACTATGAGCAGTCCAGAACCGAAGATTTTTTCTACTTCATCCTTGAAGAAGACTCCAACGACGCCAACAGGAATCATGGAGACTACAATATTAAGCGCATACTTAGTCTCCTCGTTCATCTGGAACTTAAAGAGTCCTTTCAAAATCCAGTCGATCTCTTTCCAAAGTACTACCAAAGTACTCATGACTGTTGCTACGTGCACCAAGATAGTAAAACCCAGATTAGCCTCACCGTCAATACCAAACAAATAGGCACCAATAGCCAAATGACCGCTACTACTAACTGGCAGATATTCTGTAAGTCCCTGAACAAGACCTAACACCAAGGCTTCAAACCAATTCATTGATAAATACTATTTTTTTATTATTGAATAATGTGTATGTATCGGGATATAAATATTACTTATTGTCTTTTGGCTTACGAATGACAGCATAAATAATAGAAAGAAACCCAAACAGAGTAACTACTGGTGCTACTACGATACGGCGTGTGCTGAAGATATCGGTATCGAAAGTATGCTCGTCTGAGCCAGATCCGCTCATCAAGAGAAAACCGATGATGACTATAGCCATCCCCACAGCTAAGAGGATGAAGTTTACTTTGCCGAATGCTAAATTTTTCTTATCCATTTATTATATATATTAATAATGTGTAATGTTCGATATTCTAAATCTTATACAAGTCGCCAGCCTTCATCTTGAGGAATTTGTTGACAGAGATGCTGGCACAGATGGCAGTTATGATGACTCCAAAAAGGAAAACTGAACCACCCGTTATGGCAAGTTCCTGCCATCCCATCACCATGAGCAGTTCTGGCTCATGCACATACCATGCATAAAGACTGCCTCCCAAAAAGCCGTTGGCAATCAATGCCGACAACAATCCAATCAGTATGGCCCTTTTCACAAAGGGACGTCGGATGAATCCCCATGAGGCTCCAACAAGTTTCATCGTGTGTATCGAAAAACGTCGGGCGTAAATGCCGAGCCTTACGGTATTGTTGATCAGCGAGAAAGATATAAACGTGAGGAGAGCCGCCACGATGAGCAATCCGATGCTTATCTTGGTCAGCATTTGATTCACCTGCTCTATCAGGTCATGCTGGTAAGACACCTCTGTAACACGCGGATAGGCTTTCAGTTCCTTGGCCACCCATTTCAGAGAGTCATTATTGGCATAGTCGGCCTGTGCTGTCAACTCGATAGAAGGCTGGAAAGGATTGACTCCGGCAAACTCACTGGGGTTTACTCCAAGATCGTGAGTAGCCTCCTTAAGAGCCTTCGCCTTCGAAATATAGTTGATTGACTTGACATAAGGCTTGGCTTTCAGCTGTTTGCACATCTGAACGACCTCAGAATTGGTCATATCCTGTTCAAGCATCACGGACACGACAAGGTTCTCCTTCACATAGGAGGAGAGATTTCTTCCCATAAGTACGGAGAATATGACCAGTCCGAGCAAAACGAGCACCATGGCGGTGCTTATACATAGAGTTACCACCTGCAATCCTCGGTGACTGCTGGGCTTATATTGTTTCTTTCTCATTTACCAAAAGGGTATAATATTCCAAATTTGGTGCAAAGTAACAAAAAAATGTGCGAATAAACGAAAGTTTAATAGACATTAACACAAGAAAGGAGAGTCACCCCATGGGTCAACCCTCCCTTTGTGTATAAAGAAAAAATCGTTTATTATAACTTTCGCAACTTACATCTTGGTGATGACACCTTTCTCTGTACTTTCGAGGAACTTGATGATATTGCGCACTTCTTCTCCGTCTGGCACCTGATCCTTGATCTGATTGATGGCATCAAAGAGAGATGTCTGACCGTGGAAGACAAGTCGATAAGCATTAGCTACATGCTTGCGAACCTTCACGTCTATATCGGCAGCCTCCATGATAATGCTGTTAGGACCCGCATACTTCACAGGCTTACCACCCGCAATAATATAAGGTGGAATATCTTTGGAGAAAGTTGTTCCTGCCTGTATCATCGCCAAGTCGCCAACTCTGGTCTTGGCATTTTCTACTACAGATGTAGAGTAGATGACGCCATTACCTATCACACAGTCGCCAGCTATCTTAGTTCCATAACCGAACACGCAACTGTTGCCTATCACGGTATCGTGAGAGATATGGGCACCTTCCATAAGAAAGTTGCTGTTGCCAAGCACTGTTTTACCACCCTTGTGAGTACCTCGGTTGATAACCACATTCTCACGGATAGTATTGTTATCGCCAATCACTACTTCACTCTCTTCACCAGTATAGTTGAAATCCTGTGGGAGGGCAGCGATAACGGCAGCCTGGAATACCTTATTATTATTACCCATGCGAGTACCATTCATGATGCTCACGAATGGATAGATGGTACAGTTGTCACCGATAACCACATCGTCCTCAATATAGGCGAATGGATATATCTTGCAGTTGTCTCCTATCTTAGCCTTTGGAGAAACCTCTGCCTTTGGACTGATTATACTTGCCATAATAATCTAACATTTTACATTTAACACTTAACATTACTTGGCTCCACCACCCAATGCATAGTATAGGTTGACCACTGCCTGCATTTTGTAGAAGTCGTCAGCCACCTTGGAGAGCTGTACATTGAGCAATGATGACTGTGCCTGGATAACCTCAAGATAAGAACCACCAGCCTCGCCCATCAACTTACGGGTGTCTTCTACGTTCTGCTTGAGTACCTCGATCTGCTGTGCCTCGATTCTTCCCTTCTCGTCGGAAGAGTTGTAGAGTACGAGGGCATTGCTTACTTCGCTGCCAGCCTTCAACACAGCATCCTGCCAAGTGTTGTAAGCCTGCTCGTACTGCATCTTAGCCACCTTGAGTCCTGCTATGAGTCTTCCATTCTGGAAGATAGGCTGAACAAGTGAACCCACAGCAGAGAGAAGCCACTTTCCAGGATTTACGATACCAGCTCCAGCTGAGTTGGTAAAGGCACCAGTACCAGAAATAGTGATAGAAGGATAGAACTTGCTGCGGGCAGTCTCCACTCCATAGAAGCACTGCGCCAAGTTCATCTCGGCTGCATGTACGTCAGCCCGATTGTTGAGCAACTGCAAACCTACTCCTATAGAGAAGTTGGCAGGAAGACTCTGATCATCAAGTTTGCCCCGTGCGATGGCATGAGCCTGCTCGCCAAGAAGAAGGCTGAGCGAGTTCTCTGTCTCACGAATCTGCCGCTTCAGGTCTGCTTTCTGTGCAAGAACAGAGTAATAGTTAGACTCTGCTGCCTGCACCGATGTTGAGCGATAACCCATCTTGGCATCCTTGAGCAACTGCATTGTTTGCCATGTGTCCTTGGTAAGACCTTCCATATCGTTCACTATCTCAAGCTGCTTGTCGAGCATGAGGAGCGAATAGTACATATTGGCAATATTCGCAACGAGGTTCGTCTGTACAGACACCTGGTAGTCCTTTATCTGCAACAGCGCCATCTGAGCACCGCGCTTCTGTGAAAGAAGATTACCAAAGAGGTCAACACTCCATGACGCATTCACTGGCAGACTATAGGTCTTTGTCGCTTTATTACCGTCCCAAGAAGAGATGGTTCCCTGTGGGGTAAATGTAAAAGAAGGTATGAAAGCCAACTTGGCACACTTCAACTGCTCCTCAGCCATCTTTACGTTCAAAGCAGCATTGAGGAGATTGGCGTTATTGGCAAGTCCCTTCTCGATAAGAGTCTGCAACTGTGGATCGGTGAAAACGCTGCGCCAAGGAATATTGGCAAATGATGTAGTATCCTTCACAGCCAACGTATCGGATATAGAAGCTGAATCGCGTACGATACCATTAGTTTTCACATCAGGACGCTCATACTTTCCGTAGAGAGTCTTGCAGCTGCTCAATGAGAGCGCTGCGAGACCCAATATGATAATATTTAAATTCTTTTTCATTGTTTCGTTTGAAGTTACAACGTTATTACTTCTTCTCGATACCTTTTCTGCGATGAGCAGCATTGGCATACTGCTCCAACTCTGAGACAGCCTCGGCATTGAATTCGTCCTCAAACTTCAAAGGAGTAAGCTTCTCCTGCAACCACTCGAAGACGGCGAAGAGAGCTGGGACGACGAAGATCTGACAGATTGTACCGATCAACATACCACCTACAGCGGCAGCACCCAAAGTCTGGTTACCATTCTTGCCTACACCTGAAGCGAACATCAGAGGCAGCAGACCAATAACCATCGCCAGAGAGGTCATCAGGATAGGACGAAGACGGGCTCCAGCACCTAAGATGGCAGAATACTTGATAGCCATACCCGTACGACGACGCTCAAGGGCGAACTGTACAATCAGGATGGCGTTCTTAGCCAACAGACCGATCAACATAATCAACGAAATCTGCATGTAGATATCGTTAGAGTGACCGAAGAGGTTGGTGAAGATGAACGAACCTGCCAAACCGAATGGGATAGACAATACCACAGACAGAGGCAAGATGTAACTCTCGTACTGGGCACTCAAGATGAGGTAAACGAATACGATACAGAGTGCGAAGATCAAACCTGTAGAGTTGCTTGATTCAGCCTCAGAACGGGTCAAACCAGAGTACTCATAACCATAGCCTTCTGGCAATGTCTCCTTGGCTACCTCAGCAATCGCCTTCATTCCGTCACCGGTAGAGTAACCGGTGTTAGGAGTTACAGATACATCCATAGAGGTAAACAAGTTGAAACGTGTAATGTTAGACGGACCATAAACCTTCTTCAAGTTCACGAACTCGCTTACTGGAGACATGGTGCCATCTGCACAACGTACATAAATCTTGCTCAGATCGTCTGGACGCATACGACTCTCAGGTCCAGCCTGAATCATCACACGGTAGAGCTTACCGTAGGCATTGAAGTTAGATGCGTAGAGACCACCGAGATAACCCTGCATGACAGACAATACTGTTGATGGAGAGATACCAGCCTGCTTGGTCTTGGCAACATCTACATCCACCATATACTGAGGATAGTTAGGGTTGTACTGAGTCTGAGCGGTCTGGATTTCAGGACGCTTGTTCAACTCAGACAGGAACTTCTTCACATTATCATAGAACTTGTTCAAGTCACCACCGGTCTTATCCTGCATAGTCATGGTGATACCATTCTGTACAGAGAAACCGGAAATCATAGGTGGAGCGAAGGCAAGAACCTGTGCATCCTTGATGGCAGCAGTCTGCTTGTAAATCATACCCAATACAGAAGTAGATTCCATAGGGTTGACAAACAAAGCCTCTATACCGCCACCCGTACAAGCCTCCTTGATACGGTGGAAGAATCCACCCGGACGCTCCTCGAATGGCTTCAGCTTCACGATGATGGTACCCTGGTTAGAACCGGCACCTCCGATGAAGCTATAACCCATGATGGCGTTACGGGTTGCGATGGCTGGGTTGTTAGCCAGCATCTTATCCACCTGCTCCACTACCTCGGAAGTACGTTCCTGAGTTGTTCCAGGAGCGGTAGAGATACATGCGAAGATTGTACCAGTATCCTCATCAGGCACCAGACCCGTCTTGGTAGTACCCATCAGGGCAACCAAGCCCACGATGCTGACAGCCACCAAGCTACCAGCGATAATGCCATGACCGATAACCCACTGTACACCTTTCTTATATTTATTGGTAATCTTATCAAACTGATAGTTGAACCCAGCATGGAAGCGGTCGATAAGCGACAACTTCTTCTCGCCATGCTCCTCATCATGTGGTTTCAATAACACCGCACAAAGAGCAGGAGACAAAGTCAACGCGTTGACAGCAGAGATGACGATTGACACCGCCATGGTAACACCGAACTCACGATAGAAGTAACCAGATGTTCCACCGATGAATGATACAGGAACGAACACGGCTGACATCACCAATGTAATAGAGATGATGGCGCCAGAGATTTCATTCATCGCATCAATAGAAGCTGTAAGGGCGCTCTTGTAACCCTGGTCGAGTTTAGCATGAACCGCCTCGACCACCACTATGGCATCATCGACCACAATCGCAATGGCCAACAACAAAGCGGAGAGCGTCAGCAAGTTGATAGAGAATCCGAACACCCACAGGAAGAAGAATGCACCAACCAAAGCCACTGGTACGGCAATCATAGGAATCAAGGTAGAACGGAAATCCTGCAAGAAGATATATACCACGATGAACACCAATACCAAGGTGATAATCAAGGTAAAGATTACCTCTTCAATAGATGCGAACAAGAACTCGGTAACATCCATCAGGATGACATTCTTCAATCCAGGAGGATAACTCTTCTCCAGTTCATCAAGCGTTTTCTTTACGTCGCTGGCAATCTGGGTAGCGTTAGAACCGGCAATCTGCTGAACCATACCCATCACGGCAGGCTGACCATCATTGAGCAGGTTTACGTTATACTGCAAACCACCCAACTCAACCTTGGCAATTTCGCCGAGGCGGAGAGTCTGACCGGAAGTATTGCTCTTGATGAGAATGTTCTCATACTCCAATGGAGTCTTCAAACGACCCTTATAACGCAAGGTATATTCATACTGCATATCAGAACTCTCACCAAAGCTACCAGGAGCAGCCTCGATATTCTGCTCTGACAAAGCCTGAGAAACATCAGAAGGAACCAGTCCGAATTCCTTCATCTTCTCTGGCTTCAACCAGATACGCATAGAGTAGTTACGGGTAGAAG
>ERZ1023981.37-NODE-37-length-51598-cov-19.317444_pt1 | contig 51598 bp, 34 predicted proteins | sample MGYA00380435_ERZ1023981 | MGnify/ENA primary metagenome ERZ1023981 (study PRJEB33179, sample SAMN07449057) | human gut metagenome | biome: Human-gut; feature: Human associated habitat; material: Faeces | host: Homo sapiens | place: India:Kasaragod | collected...
AAAAGGGACGTGAGGAAGGTCTGGCTAAAGGTATGGAAAAAGAAAAGATAGCCACAGCTCGCCGCCTTCTGTCAATGGGCTTTTCTGAAGAGCAAGTATCAACAGCCACCGAACTTCCGCAGGAGGAAATCCAGAAATTGAGGAAATAAGCCTGAATCTGGCTGAACTTTCTTGCAGTGTAAGTTGATGGCGTTATGCGTCCTGTTACACTTATGACGCACCCTCACCTTCTGTCGTTATTGTTAAGTCTCAATAAAGTGCTTTGATCATATCTGCCCATGGCTTTGGGCATCTTTGCCCATAACAATGGACAAAGATGTTCATCGTTATGGGTAAACTTGCCCATCGTAGTGGGCAAGTTGTATAGTTGTACGTCATCACTCATCATCATCGTCATCTTTCTCGCGTGTACCTTATTATATATTTACTCAACTGAGTCCACTTGAAAAAGTCGAAAATCGTATTTTTTGTCTTTGCAACTTATTGATAATCAAGAGTAGGTTTTCGTAAAATTGACTTTTTTAAGTGGGCTCATCCTTAAAAAAAAGAGTTCCAAAGATGAGAAAAATGTTTCTTGTAACATATTTAATACGTAATGAACGATTTTTGCGTTTCCTTTTGAATATGTATTTATACTTTTGCGGCATCATTTTGGTGAAAATCATCGAAAATTAACCTAAAAATATTAATTATGAACCAAATCTCTACATTTTTAACTCTGTTTCTTTTGTGTTTAACAAGCAATTCCTTTGTCAATGCACAAACTGTCGGTTTCTATGCTCCTTACGAGGATATGGAAAACGAATGTAAAAATTCTAACCTTTATGGTTCCTATGCATGGTTTGTAGATAACTATGTAAAGAATGGTAAAGGTATTGTCGTTACACCAAGTACTCTTGACAAGATAAAAGACTTGAAGACTCTCTGGGTTGCTTACGATGAGGATAATTTACAGAAGGGTTGGAAATATCTTCCAACTTCTATGACCAATGCTGATGCCTTGACTGCTATTAAGCAACATGTAAAAGATGGTGGAAGCTTGTTTCTTTCATCTTTGGCTACTCAGCTTCTTGTAGGTCTGGATCGTATTGATGCAACCTTGACTCCCAACATTTTCAATACAAGTGTAGGTAAGAAAAACTTTGATTTGTGGGGAGTCAACCCAATCATGGGAAAGGCAGTAGGTGATGTTTACGACCATAGCGATCATGCTATCTACAAAGGATTATTTACAAGTGAATATAAATATCCTGACAATACTGACTGGAACCATATATTTTATCCGCTGATTAATGCTGCTGATAAAGCAGACCATAACTGCATCTGGGATTTAAATGGTTTGAGCGACCTCAGCGACAATCCCAACAAGTTTGTTGATTTTCAGTCAAAGACCAATTCTGTTATCTTAGGTACTTGGCAGCATGTTGTCGACTATGCCGTAGCAGGAGTGGTGGAATTCCAACCAACGGCAGACTTCAAGGGTACCATACTTACCAATGGTATGGCTGCCTACGATATGTCGCTTTATCCTGACGGCGCACAGAATAATGATTATATGGTCAACCTTTATAAGATTACAGAGAATACTCTCGAATATCTTAATTCTAAAGCCGATGAGGTTTCTACAGAAATCAAGGATATAACTTTTGTGGGTGTCAACAAGTCTGATGATGCCTATTACACCCTGCAAGGTGTTAAGGTGGCTTCTCCCTTAACAGCAGGTATCTATGTCCATAACCACAAGAAAGTAGTAGTTAGATAAACCGTTTTATTTAGCTATAATATCAGTAGTATTTGTTTTTAGGTAGTTAGATTTTTGGATAGGGTGGGTAGGTATACCCACCCCAACCAAAAATAAACAATCCCAAAAATGAATACGATTTACTATCCCTAAACGACATTAACTTATAACTATTATATCCTAATGAAGAAAACATTACTCTTGATTCTTTTCTTCGTGTGCACAGCATTGTGTTCTGCAGTCCAGGCAAGGGTTGGTATGTTCATCGGTTATGACCGTGTTGCCGACATTGTGGATGATGACGAGCGCGCCGCTGCACAGTGGTTTCAGAATCATTATTCGGATGGTATCATCTTTACCCCTGCAAACATCTCTGATATCAATCCCAAGGAGGTTACAGCCCTTTGGATAACCATTGACCGTGTCGGCATTGCCCACGGATTGGACAAGCTGCCTGCACCTTTCTGCAGCACGGAAGCCCTTGCTGTGCTGCGCGATTACTTGAAGCAGGGAGGAAATCTGTTTCTTAGCAATCAAGCCACACAGTTGCTTGTTCCATTGGGACGTATTGACGCAGCTTATGCGCCGGGAATCTTCGGCAGTGGCGAAGGCGGAGAAAATCCAGACAACTGGGGAGTAAACGGATGGCTTGGTATGGCAATGAGTCCTTCTTACGACCGTCGTGGTCATCAGGTCTTCTCAGGTCTGAGTGTCGATGTCATCAATGGACATGAGTTTTTCCCATTCATAGGCGCAGGAAGAAAAGAAGACCACAACTGTATGTGGGACTTCAATGCCATTGCCGGCTTGCAAGATATTCCCAACAAGTTGGCTGACTTTGAGTTGAAGACAGGTTCCGTAGTTCTTGGAACATGGCAGCATGTTGTGGATTGTGCTTGTGCTGGCTTGATAGAGTTCTTGCCTACAGCTGAGTTCAAGGGACGTGTCATCGCCAATGGTATAGCTGCCTATGAATGGAACCAGAACAACGGCACGAATGTTTTCCAAAACAACATAGAGCGATTCACCGTCAATACGTTGGAATATCTACAGAGTGCCCCTACAGGTCTTGGTGCAGCTTTGCCTTTAGAGAAAGTGGCAAGTCTCGACATGAGTATATTTAAGAAGCGCGGCTACTTCTATGTCAAGGACGTTGCTGCACAACAGAATGTGTTTCTTTCGCAGATAACGACACCAGCCAACTTGCCTGGGCCTAAGGGCGATGCCCTGCGCTTCGACGGTTATTCAACCACTTTAGTACCTAAAGTAGACTTGGCAAGCAAGAATCACAATTCCTTTACCTTCTCCATGTGGGTGGCTCCTGAGGCTTATCCTGCCATGAACATCGACAGAGACGAGAATCGTTTCACGACGATGGCTGGCAACCTGAACCATGAGGAAAAGGCTGGATGGGCTTTCGAACTGAGCAACCGTGGCAACTATCGTTTCAGTTGCTATACTGGCGGCTACCTGACTGTTATCGACGGAAACGGCATGTTGCCGCGTTATGAGTGGAGCCACTTGGTGGCAACGGTGGATGCCGACAACTGTAAGGTGACTTTCTATCGCAACGGTCAGGTGTTGGGTGCTGCCGTTTGTTTGCCTACCTTCAATGCTGGCGCTGCTGCCGTCAACATCGGACGCTCCAGCGAGAAGGTCAAGGAATATGGTTATGACCTGAATGTCTTTGACGGACTGATCGACGATATTGAAGTCTATGCAGGAGTTCTTCCATACGAAGACATCAAGGAAACGACTGACCTCGTGCCCGATATGAACTATCCCGCAAGCCATTATGCCGAGGACATCTATCGTCCTGCTTTTCATGGTATGCCTACTGCCAACTGGACCAACGAGACCAATGGTGCGATTTATTACAATGGCAAGTTCCATGTCTTTTTCCAGAAATGTCCTACGGGCAACTATCTTGCCCACATGAACATAGGACACATATACAGCGATGACCTCATCAACTGGCGTGAAGACCGCACAGCCTTTGCACCTACATCCTGGTACGACCTCAAGGGATGCTGGTCGGGATCCGTGTTCCAGAATCCAGACTTCAACGACGGAAAGCCCACCTTTGTCTATACAGGAGTCAATTTCGAAAGGGCTTGCATCGCAACAGGTTCTTCTCTTGATGACAACCTGACTAATTGGGTAAAGCAAGGACCAGTCATCGACCATCGCCCGGATGGTTTGAGCGATGACTTCCGTGATCCTTATTTCTTTAGTCATCATGGTAATAACTACTTGATCGTTGGTGGACGAAAGGGAGATGCAGGTGTAGCCACACTCCATCGTTTCGACAAGAACTCCCGTACATGGAGCAACGATGGAACACTTTTCTTCGAAGGTGCAGTAGGACAGTTGAATGGTGTGTACTGGGAGATGCCTAACGTAACACCTCTTGGTGACAAGTGGCTGTTTACTACCACCCCGATGCAGTCTACCCGTGGTGTGAGAACCATCTACTGGTTGGGCGACATTGCTGACGACGGCAAGTTTGTTCCTACTTCGGGCACAGTGGAAGAACCACAGACCGTAGAGCTCTCTGGTGTTGCCAAGGACGGTTACGGACTTCTCTCGCCCAGCATCTTCAAGTACAACGACAAGACGCTTCTCTTGGGCATCGTTCCCGACAAGGGAGGCATCGACAACTATATGCAGGGATGGGCACATACCTATTCTTTGCCTCGTGAGATTTATCTTTCGAGTGACGGCAAGCGTATTGAGCAGCGTCCTTATTCTGGTTTGGAAGCCATGCGCACAGCAACCAAGTTCTCGCAAACCAACTTCGATTTGGACGGTTCTCTTTCTTTGGCTCCTGTTGCCGGCAGAAAGGTGGAAATCTTTGGCAGTTTCAAAGTGGGGAAGGATGAGTTTGGCTTGAAGTTCTTTGGTGATGGCGAGAAAGCTGCCAAGTTGTATTTCACTCCCAAATATAATGCTGTGACGCTCGATATATCCGAAATAGACCGTCTGGTCAACGATGACAGTAGCTTCGGCGGAAAGTACAACAGCCAGTTGCCCGAGAAGATCAATGAGGGTGATGTTGTTACCTTACATATATATATAGACAACTCCATTGCCGACATCTTTATCAACGACAAGTGGGCTTTCTCGGTCCGTATCTATGCCACCAATACTGCTGCCGATAAGGTTGAGGCTTATGCCTTGGGTTCTACACATGTCAACAGCATGAGAGCCTGGGTGCTCGATCCTCATTCCGATGGTATTTCTACAGGCATTGACCATGTGATGGTTTCATGCAATAAGGATGCTGAGGCTCCGGCTTACAATATGGCAGGTCAGCGTGTGAACAACAGCTTCCGGGGCTTTGTCATCCAAGGTGGAAAGAAATATTTGAAGAAATAAAAAAAATATATATATATACAAGTCAACAGTTCCCTTCTTGCTGCCGACGTAAAGATGGGACAAACTAAAAAGTTTAAGGAAATGAAAAAGTTTAAGTTTTTATTCTTGTTGATTTCTCTGCTTGTTTGCTGTGGTCAACTGTCAAAAGCCCAGACAAAGGTGGGAATCTTTATTGAGAAAACTACAGGTCTGGACGACGACGAACAAGCCGCTTATGACTGGTTTTTCAGTGATAAGTATAACCCAGGCAATGGATTGAAAAAGGTAGAGTTTACACCAGATAACATCAACTCTCTGAGTGCCAAGGATGTCAAGGTATTGTGGATACCGATTAACCGTCAGGGAAATAATATAGCAGATGTACAGCCTTCGGCTATCTATGACCATAAGAAGACCTTGGAGGAATATGTCAAGAGTGGTGGTAATCTCTATCTCACCAATCACGCCACCTTGCTGGTTTCTGAAATTGGTCGTATTGACGAGCAGTATAAACCTAATACCGTGACTTATGCAGCAGCGGCAGGAAACAGTGATGCTTGGGGTGTCAATCCTCGTTTTGCGGATATGGATTATCGTGGACATGTGCTTTATAGTGGCTTTGAAGCAGGTTCGGAGGAGCTTAACTACTTTCTGAATTCAGGCACTCCAAAGGAAGACCACAACTGTTTGTGGACAAATGTTTCTGATTATAAAAAATTTATCGAAAATACGACTTCGCATATTCTTGGTAAATGGTCGTATAATGGAGAAACAAACAACTTCGGTGTGGTTGAGTTTATGCCAACAGCAGAATATAAAGGAACTATACTTTGCAATGGCTTGGCTGCCTATGAGTGGAGCTGTGAAGGCAATAAATACGTAGACAATATTAAGAGATTCACCGAGAACAGCATCAGCTATCTGGCAACCATAGACAAGAAAATCGGTTTCTTGGTTCCTGAAAGTAACTATAGTCAGAAATATAAAGACTGGGGAGCAGACGATGATGCTAAGGCTCTGGAGTGGTTCCAGACTTTTTATGGTGCAAAGGCAAAGTTGGTAACTCCAAATGATCTGGCTTCGTTGAACCCTGCTGAGGTTCCTGTATTATGGGTGCCCATAAACCATGATGGAGTCAGTGCTTACGAAAAAATCAAAGAGGTTTACCGTAACTCAGTAGATGACCTTAAGTCTTATGCTCAGAAGGGTGGAAACCTTTACTTGACTAACTATGCCGCTTTGTTTGTCGAAAAGATGGGGCGCACGAACGGCAATGCCCTTGCTGAAAATATCTATGCAAATCAGTATGAAATAAAGAATGATATTATCACAGAAGTTGACTACAACAGCAAAGGAAAAATAGATAATGGTATCCGTTATATTATAAAAACAAATGAGGTTACAGGCTTCGATAAGTCAGGCTTCTTCCCTTATGCAGGTTTAGCTGATGCCACAGGAATACTTAAGACATCTCAGTTTGGCTTGAAGGAGCATCATGGAATCATGTGGAAGTTGGAAGGCAATATTGACAATAAAAACTCAGAGAAGTTTAAGAAGTTTGAGGAAGGAACCCATTCTGTTATTTGGGGCTTGCCAGACCTCATTGAAGATTATGCCCGTGCCAGTGTGATAGAGTTCCAGCCTTATAACGAGTATTTAGGAACTATTTTTGCCAATGGTGACTTCTCTTACGAGTGGGATGAGACGGCTCGCGATGGTGATGGTAATCCTCAAGGTGGTACAGGCAAGAATATCTACCAGTACAATATTGAACGTTATACCAGCAATATCCTTAATCACTTGCTGGAAACAGCTCCTGCCAACTGGACTTACACTACCACAAAGGCTCCTATCAATGTGGATGGCAAGGGTACTACTTATTGGAGTACTTTCTATGCCAGCAACAACCGACTCTTGCCAGAGGGCGTTACAGCTTATGCCGTGAAATCAAACAACGATGGCAGGGCGCAGTTGGTAAAGGTTGCCGAAGGCGGACAGGTTATCCCTGGCGGTCAGGGCTACTTGCTCAGTACTGCAAATGAAAATGGTTTCTGCCTGACTCCATCTGACGGCGAAGCCGTTGCTGCACCTGTAGCAAACCTCTTGACGGGTTCTGACGAGGCAAATACTTTTGAAGGGGAAGGCTGTAAGTATTATATATTGGGTAAGTCGGGTAGTGATTTCGGCTTCTATTGGCAAAAAGGCACAGGTGGAAACAGTGTCAATAATGCAGCTCATAAGGCCTTCTTGCGAGTTTCTACTTCAAGCGGTGCCAAGTTCCTCAGCTTTACCTTTGGTGAAGAAACTACAGGTATCAATGGCATTACTGCCAGCGATGCAGAGCAAAACGGCACAGCACTTTACAATCTCGCAGGTCAGCGAGTAGCTAAGGGCTATAAAGGACTTGTCATCAAGAACGGCAAGAAGTATCTTGTGAAGTAATAGACAAAATTAAGAATCCGTAAACATAGATTTAGTATGAAAAAGTCATATATTCAACCATCAATAGTCAGCATCCTTGCCGTGGGGGGGCAAATACTTTCTGGTAGTATTAATGTGAATGATAAAGAATCTGAAACAGAACAGTATTCCAAAAAACACGATCAGTTCTCCTTCGTGGATGATGAATCTGAGAACGGTTGGCCTAAAGCCACTTCCGTTTGGGATAAGTAAATAAACAAAAGGTAGCAATTCTCACTCTCTGTATAATTGCTACCTTTTTTTTGAAATCTCGCAGGTAGACATAAGATATTACATGCCAGGAGTCATCCTTTTTGCGATATTTTGAGAAAATACGTTCATATAGGTGCAATTTTGCTACAATGCAACAATTTTATGGCTCTATGAACGAATATTTATATCCAGTTTATTTGATTTCTGTTAATTTTGCTTTCGATTTCAAAACCCATTTAATCTACAAAAACTCTTAAACCGTAAACAGTTTATTAGTATGGAAAAAATTAAAGTAATTATGATGAGCATTCTGATGATGCTCGTTAGTTCGGTAGCTTTTGCCCAGGACAATTCTGTCAGAGGTACAGTTACTGACAATAGTGGAGAACCTATTATAGGTGCCACTATCAAAGTTAAAGGTGGTGCTGCCACTCTGGGTACCATTACTGATATTGATGGTAACTTCAATTTAAAGGTAGCACCTGGTTCTACACTCGTTATTTCTTATATTGGTTGCGAGACAAAAGAAGTAAAAGCTGGCGCCAATATGAAAGTTGTGTTGAATGACAACGCAAAAGAACTGAGCGAGGTTGTCGTTACTGGTTACACCACTCAGCGTAAGGCCGATTTGACAGGTGCAGTTTCTGTGATGAATATGAAGGAACCTGTCAGTGCTTCAGATCCTAACATGCTGAACTCTATGCAGGGTAAATTGGCTGGTGTACAGGTTGTGACAGATGCTGCACCTGGTGGTGGCGGTTCTTCTATCCGTGTGCGTGGTATGAGTACTATCAACGGCAGTAGCCCTCTCTTGATTATTGATGGTATTGCTTCTAACGAGAACATGAATGCCATCAATTCTGCCGACATCGAGTCTATCCAGGTTTTGAAGGATGCCTCTTCTGCATCTATCTATGGTAGCCGTGCTGCCAATGGTGTCATCATCATCACAACCAAGCAGGGTAAAGGCGACAAGTTGACTGTCAATGTCAACTATGCTGCCAGCTTGCAGACGGTAGCCAAGAAGTACGACATGCTTAATGCAGAAGAGTGGGGAAAGGTTTACTGGCAGGCTTGCAAAAATGCCAACATCCAGCCATCTCATGATCTTTATGGTAATGGTGACACACCTCAATTGATAGAAGGTGCTGCCAATACTGATTGGCAAGATGAGGTTTATCATTCTGCATGGACCAATAATCTTTCTGCCAGTGTGTCTAATAGTGGCAAGAAAGGCAGCATGATGTTCTCTGCCAACTATCTCAACCAGAATGGTTTGATCGATCAGACTTTCTATCGTCGCTATTCAGCACGTTTGAACTCCAATTACAACATTTCTAAGTATGTGACTGTAGGTGAGAACCTGATGGTAGCCAAGTGGTTTGACCGTGGTTGTGCTGCCGGAAACGACCGTGGTATTCCTTTCCTTGCTGCCAGCCAGCATCCTGGTCTTGCAGTACGTAATTCTGATGGCAGCTTCATGAGTCCTATGACAGCTATCAAGTCTGACTTTGCCAACCCTGTTCAGCAGATTTATAATGAAAGTGACAACTCAAACGAGAGCTGGCGCATCTTCGGTAATGCTTATTTGGAAGTAAAGCCTGTCAAGGGTCTTACTTTGAAGACAAACTTTGGTTTGGAACATTCTCAGTACTTTAACAGAGTGCTGAACAGAAAATATTTGCCAAGCGATATCAACTCTATGAGCCGTGCCTATGGCCAGGGTGACACCTATACTTGGACAAATACAGCCAACTATATGTTTGATATCAACGGCGACCACCACTTTAACGCATTGGTTGGTACCGAGGCCATCAAGTACACTTTTGAGGGTCTTTCTGCTGCTCGCAAGAACTATCTGTTCGAGAGTGACGACTATATGCATATTGATTCTGGTGATCCTACGACAGCAACTAATGGAGGCGGTAAGTCTCAGTGGGCTTTGTTCTCTGTGTTCGGAAAGTTGGATTACAACTATGCAGATCGTTATCTCTTCTCTGCCACCCTGCGTCGTGATGCAACATCTCGTCTTTACAAGGAGCAGAACTCTGGTGTATTCCCTGCATTCTCTGGTGCATGGCGTGTTTCTCAGGAGAAGTTCTATCCTAAGAATAATATCGTCAACGATGCCAAGGTAAGAGTAGCTTGGGGTCAGAACGGTAACTCTGCAGTAGTAGGCAACTATGCTTCTTATTCTACCTATACCCACGATGCAGGCAATGGCGGTTATGATCTTGGTGGTACCAATAACGGTGTTACAAGCGGTATCATCGTTTCATCAACAGGTAATAAGGATCTGAAGTGGGAAACCACCACCCAGACCAACCTTGGTTTTGACCTTTATATGTTTAACAGCAGTCTGAGTGTATCTTTCGATTATTTCTGGAAGAAGACCAAGGATATGCTTACCTATCCTCCTACATTGTCTGTTGCAGGTCAGAATGCTCAGAAATGGGTCAACTCTGGTGATATGAAGAATACTGGTTGGGAAGTAACGATTGGTTACAACAGCCCTCAGTATGGTGACTGGTCATGGAATGGCAGCCTGAACTTGTCTCGTTATAAGAACGAGGTGGTTAAGTTGAACAACTCTATGAAGTCTATTGGCGGAGATATCCGATTGATGGAAGGACAGCCTATGGGTGTTTACTATGGTTACGTATGCGACGGTATCTTCCAGAACGAAGAGCAGGTTGCCAACCATGCTGCTCAGCAGGGTAAGGGCTTAGGTCGTTTGATCTTCCGCGACCTCGACGGCAATGGTGTCGTTGACGATAAGGATCAGTGTATTATTGGTGATCCCAACCCCGACCTCAGTATGGGTCTGAACCTCAGTGTGACATGGAAGCGACTCACTTTGAGTACATTCATGACAGGTGAGTTTGGCTTTGACATCTACAACCACACCAAGCGTATGCTTCAGTTCATGTCATACAATGCCCCATTCTCTAACCGCAGTACCGACATCTTGAATGCTTGGACTCCAACCAATACTGGAGCTTCAATCCCTGCAGTAAGTACAACAGATAATAATAATGAGTCTCGTTGTTCTACCTATTTTGTTGAGGATGGCTCTTACATGAAGATGAAGTTCATCAAGTTGTCATACGACTTGCCTACAAACTGGGTAAAGAAGATAGGTGCATCTGCAATCAATGTTTATGGTCAGATGGAGAATGTGTTTACCATCACAGACTATTCTGGTCTTGATCCAGAACTTCCATTGGGTGCTTATGGTGCTCGTTATGATGGCGGTCCTTATCCTCGCTCACATACATTTACAGTGGGTGTTAATCTTCAGTTCTAAGTGTTACACATTATAATATATACCAAGATGAAAATTACAAAGAGTATCAGATATATGGCAGTTTCTGCCGCTATCCTTGGTTCATCTATGACTTTCGTTTCATGTAACGATTTCTTGGATTTGAAGCCACAGGGTTCATTTACCGAGGCTCAGCTTGACGACAGTTCCATCAATGGTTTGATGGCTGCTGCTTATGCTGGTTTGGAGTCTCATTTCTTTGGCAATAACGAGTCATTTGCCGGTCCAATTACAAGTTGGGTGTTCGATGTTCGTTCTGATGATGCCCTGAAGGGTGGTGGTGACGTTTCTATGGAACAGAATATTCATCAGCTCGAAATCTCCAATATCACCAGCGACAATGCCACAGCACTTTTCAAGTGGAGAAATGACTATTATGCCATCTCACGAGTACACAAGGCTATGAATGCCATCGAATTGGCAGACAATATTGAAAATAAAGCAGCCTTGTTGGGTGAGTTGAAGTTGCTTCGTGCCTATTATTATTTCGATTTGATTCGCATTTTCAAGCAGATTCCTTACTTCACAGAGGCAGAGGATCCTAATGGTAAGCGTGCGGATGAGTATAGCCGTGAGCAGATCTTTGATTTTATCAAAACCGATCTGAAGGAAGCATACTCGGCTTTACCTGAGCATCAGAGCGAGGTGGGTCGTTTCAACAAGTTTGTTGCTGCAGCTGTCATGGCTAAGGTTTCAGCTTTCACTTCTTCATGGGCTGATGTAGAGGAATATGCAGGCTATGTTATCGACAGTCATCAGTATGAACTGTACGACAACTTTGGCGATATGTCAAAATTGGAGTTTGATAACAAAAAAGAGTCTGTGATGGCCATTCAGTTCTCTGTTACCCCGGACAATGCCCATATCAATTGGTGTAATCTTCTGAATACAACCTATTCAGAGAACAACCTTTTCGGTAATGGTGACGACTTCTATTTGGCAAGCCAGAACTTGGTGAATGCATTTGCAACAGATGAGAATGGTCTGCCTTATCTCGATGGAGCACCAGAAGGCTTGTATGTAAAGACTACAGTTTTAGGTTTGAATGATTATCAGGGAAATGTTGACCCACGTCTCGACTTTACTGTAGGCCGTTTGGGAATGCCGTTCCGTGGCCATACTTACAACATGCAGTGGTGCCGTGCCTATGATATTTACGGAGAGTATTCTGGCAAGAAAGGCTTGATAGATCCAAGTTCTCCTGACATGGTTAATGGTTTCCCATGGGGTGCTTCAGCATTGAATTTCAAGTTGATTCGTTATGCCGACATACTCTTGCTCAAGGCTGAGGCTCTTATCGAGCAGAACAAGAACCTGGATGAGGCCCGTCAGTTGATTAACTCTGTACGCGAAAAGGCTGAACGTAGTGTTGACGGCGACTATACTCCTGTAGACCTTGATCCTTCTAAGGCAAACTATGATGTAGGCCTTTATCCTAATGACAGCAAGTGGACTCAGGATTATGCCCGTAAGGCAGTTCGTATGGAGCGACGCTTGGAGTTGGCCATGGAGGGTAATCGCTGGTACGATCTTGTAAGATGGGGTACAGTGGTTGATACTGTCAATAAGTATTTCCAGACAGAGCAGCAATACCATTCTTATTATAGGGGTGCTGAAATTACTGACGATGAGATTTACTTCCCTGTTCCTTATGAGGAAGTAAACAACTCTAATGGTCTTTATAAATAAAATAATGTCTTAAAAGAATTTTTCAGTCATGAAGAAATATATAAGAAACATAATGGCAACGTGTTTGGCAGTTTTTGCCTTCACTTCTTGCTCAGATGTCAATATACCTGACTCTGTAGAGGCGCCTAAAGCTACTGATGTTGAAGCTCAGGTAGATGGTAGGAATGTTACACTCAACTGGACATTGCCTGCTGATGAGGATAAAGTCGGAGTGGATGTTTATCGTAATAGTAAACTCCTCGAAAGTCTTGGTTTGGTAAACACATATTCGGTAACGCGTCAGCCTACTCGTACTGATTTGTACTATACCGTGAAGGTGAAGTATGGTGACGGCCGAGTTTCTGAAGGTACTTCAGTGAAGGTTTACATCGATCAGGAACCTCCTAAGGTAGATATGCTGATTGCTGCCAACAGTGAGGCAGAACTGGAGGATGACGACGAAATCGCTGCTGTGAATTGGTTCAAGCAGACTTATGGTGATAAGGGTCAGGTTCTGACAGCTGCTGATGCTGCCAAGATTAATCCTTCTGATTTTCCTATGCTCTGGATTCAGATAGACCGTGTGGGTATTGGTAAGGGCATGAACAATCTTCCTGCTTGCATCAATTCCGGTAGTTTGTTGGCTAAACTGACCGAATATGTAAAGGATGGCGGAAACCTCTTGCTTACAAAGCATGCTACACAATTGGTTGCCGGTCTCGGTCGTATAGAAAACAAGTTTGATGTGACTATTTTCAGCGATGGTAATGGTGGCGAAGGTACAGATATCTGGACAACAAATGCTGTGATTGGCAGCAGTTGTTCTCCTGCATACGATCATCGTGGACACTCAATTTTCAGTGGTCTTGAGGTTATGCCTAAAGGCGTTCAATATGATCACGAAAGCTATCCTCTTGAGGGTCCTGGTATGCGTGAAGACCATAACTGTATGTGGGATTTGAACGCTTATGGTTTGCCAACATTGGCACCTGACGCCAAGAATGTGGTAGATGCTTTTGAGCGTATTACCAATTCTACAGTACTTGCCACATGGGGTCATGTAACTGACTATTGCTGTGCCGGTATCGTAGAGTTCAATCCTACCACCGAGTACAAGGGACGCATTATTGCTATTGGTTTGAGTGCCTATGAGTTTAACCAAAACTCAGGCATCAATCAGTACCAAAAAAATACGGAGACTCTGACTAAAAACAGCATCGATTATCTTGCTGAGTAATATATTTGAATAATTATAAGAACAGGGAGGTCTTCTTCAAAGATGGTGTTTCATCGTCTTTGTGGATAACCTTCCTTTTCGAGGTTTTAAGCTAAATCTGTAAAACATGAAACGAATTTACAAAAATACGATTTTATCCATGGCAGTTTTTTTGCCAGTTCTTTCACAGGCTCAGCTTGTGAAAATGCCAATGGATGTTGCTCCTGACGGAACGACTTATGAACAGGTGAGTGGAAAATCATTCAAAGTGAATAGTGCGCTTGCTCCTTACTGTGTGCAAGGTGCCAAAGGCAAGGCTTGGCGACTGGATGGCTATTCTTCCTATTTGCAGGCACAAATAGACCCTTCTGTGATTTCCAACAAGCAACAATTAACTTTTTCTCTTTGGGTTGCTCCAGAATCTTATCCTATGATGAAGTTGGATCAAGATGGTGAATGGTTTACTACGATGTTGGGCAATGTAAAACTGGATGATAATAATACGATATCTGGTGATAAAGGTTTTGCTTTCCAGTTGGGTTCTCGTGGAAGTTATAAATTTATTTGTTATGTTGCTGGTTGGCCGGTTAAATGTGAGCCTACAGCGAAGTTGTCCCGTTATCAATGGAATCATCTTGTAGCCACTGTTGATGGTGTAAACAAAAAGGTTACTCTCTATAATAATGGAGAAGAAGTAGCAAGTAAAACCTGTACAAAAGGAAAAATCACCCCTGGTGGCAGTACCCTTTATGTAGGTAAGTCGTATGTAGAAGATAAGGTGGATGTCTTTTATTTGAACACATACAATGGTTTGCTGGATGATTTTGAGATTTATGATGGCATCCGTACAGATATTCTCAAAGAAAAAGCAGAAAACGCTCCTGTTCTGACTTATTCTCCAGAACGATATGCTGGTGACATACTGCGTCCTTCCTTCCATGGTATGCCCACCGCAGGATGGACTAACGAAACTCATGGAGCCACTTATTACAATGGAAAATATCATGTGTTCTTCCAGAAGAACCCCAATGGTCCCTATATGTCTCGTCTGAACTGGGGACACATCGTTAGTGATAATCTCTATAAGTGGGAGGAAGACCCCACTGCCGTCAGCCCTGAAGAAGCTTACGATAAGAAAGGATGTTGGTCAGGTTGCGTCTTTACTGATGACGAACTGACAGGTGGTAAGCCTAATATCTTTTATACAGCTGTAGATTATGGAAGAGCTACCATAGCTCAGGCACAACCTGCCGATGATGACTTGCTCACTTGGACTAAGAAGGCTGGCAATCCGGTAATCAACGGACGTCCTAACGGATTGACTGATGATTTTCGTGACTGTTTTGTTTTCCGAAATGGCACTGACTTGTATATGATAGTTGGCTCGTCCAAAAACGGAGTTGGCGTTACAACCCTTCATAAGTACGATAAGTCGACCAAGACTTGGAGCAATGATGGAAAACTGTTCTTCTCGGGTTCCAATAGAAATCAAGATGGAACATTCTGGGAGATGCCTAATGTCACCAAGATAGGTGATAAATGGTTGTTTACCGCTACTCCTTTGAATACAGGTGTTGGTGTTCGTACCCTTTATTGGACAGGTTCAATCAATGCAGATGGAACCTTTGCCCCCGACAGCCGTACTCCAAAGACCGTAGAGATGGCTGGTTTCTCAAAGGATGGTTATGGCTTGTTGTCACCTACTATATTCCAAAAGGATGGCAAGACATTGATGCTGGGTATTGTGCCAGACAAGTTAGCAGGTTCAGAGAACTACAAAATGGGTTATGCACACACCTATAGCTTACCACGCGAAATTAGTCTCGACAGCAAGGGTAATCTGATACAGAAACCATTCTCTGGGTTGGCAGCCATGCGCTCTGAAACATCTTTCAAGATGACGGACTTCGATCTTACTGCCGAAAAAGATTTGGATCCAGTGCATGGTAGAAGTCTTGAGTTGTCTGCAAAGTTTGTTGTAGGCAATGGTGATTTTGGCTTCAGCTTTTTGGGTAATGGCGATAAGAAAGTTACGCTTACCTATCAACCCAATAGTGGTATGTTGTCGTTGGATATGAGTGGCATCAACCGTATTGTCAATGATGGTGTTTTCGGTGGTGTCTACAACTATGCCTTGCCAACTCCTGTTGCGATGGGTGAGGAGATGACCTTGAAAGTTTTTGTAGATCATTCCATTATAGACATCTTTGTAAATGACACCTATGCAGCTTCTGTCAGGGTATTCCCACGTGATGTGGATGCTGTCAAAGCTACGGCTTTTGTCAAGAATGGGTCTGTGAAAATGACTTCGTTGGAGGCTTATGTACTCGATGAGACAAGGGTGGCTTCTGGTATTTCTTCGGCAGTAAGCGAAGCTGAAACGAATGTGATCTATGGCTCAAAGGGCTTTGTCAATTACAATTTGGCATCGCCTAATTGTACCTTATATATTTATGACATTGTAGGAAGATGCGTGAAAGCACAGCAGATTTCCAATACTACAGGGAAGGTACAAGTAGCCAACCAAGGTTTGCTCTTAGTCAAGATAGTGGATAATAAACAGAAAGTGGTGGGGCAATACAAGGTTATTGTTTAGTTATCTCTTCTATCTGTTTGTATCGTGCACTACTTATCTCATTCTGTATGACCTCTTGCTCCTACTATAAAAAGAGTTCCAAAGATGAGAAAAATGTTTCTTGTAACATATTTAGCATGTAATGAACGAATATTGCGTGGAAGAATAAGATATGTTTGATAAATTTGCAATCGAAAATATCAATAACGCATTTAAAAACAAAACCCAATAACAAAGTAATGAGAACAATCAGAAAAACTGTGTTGAGCATGATGCTCCTGTTGGCTGGTATGACAGCCTCAGCCCAGGAAACTCAATTCCTGAGTAACAACCATTGCCTCTATCGTATTCACCAGAGTGAGAAATATCTCCTGATACCTGTTCAGGAGAGTGCCGAACTGAGTCATGTCAAGGTGATAGCCAACAACCAGCAGTTGAAGACTTTCAATGTCCGCCTTGCCAATACGCACGTAGATTATTACGTGCCTCTCGACTTGGAGGCTTACAAGAGCCAGAAGGGACTGATGCTCGATATTCATGTCGACGGACAGGCTCGTAACGATGGCGGTATTGCCAACTTCGGATGCTGGAAGGGAATGAAGTTCTCCGACAGCTTCGACATGAAGAACCGTGAGCAGTATCGTCCTCTCTATCATCATACTCCTGCCTATGGCTGGATGAACGACCCTAATGGTATGTTCTATAAGGATGGCGTGTGGCACCTTTATTTCCAGTACAATCCCTATGGATCGCAGTGGGAGAACATGACCTGGGGACATTCTACCTCTACCAATTTGGTAAATTGGAAGTTTGAGGGTGAAGCTATCGAGCCTGATGTGATAGGAACGATATTCAGCGGCTCTGCTGTTGTCGACAAGAAGAATACCGCTGGTTTCGGCGAGGGTGCTGTCGTAGCTCTCTATACCTCGGCTGGTGAGAACCAGACCCAGAGCATGGCCTACAGTACTGACAACGGAAAGACCTTCACCAAGTATGAGGGCAACCCTATCATCACAAGCAACGTGCCCGACTTCCGCGATCCTCACATGTTCTGGAACGAGGATATCAAGAAGTGGAACATGATTCTTGCTGCCGGTCAGCAGATGAACATCTATTCTTCTGACAACCTGAAAGACTGGACTTACGAGAGCTCTTTCGGTGCAGAGTACGGCAATCATGGCGGTGTGTGGGAATGCCCAGATCTGATGAAATTGAAGGTTCGCGGCACCGACAAGGAGAAGTGGATGCTTCTCTGCAACATCAATCCTGGTGGTCCTTTCGGCGGTTCTGCCACACAATACTTCATTGGTGAGTTCGACGGACACAAGTTTACTTGCGAGAGCAAGCCCGAGGTCACCAAGTGGATGGACTATGGCAAGGATCATTATGCCACCGTCACTTTCGACAATGCTCCCGACGGACGCCGTGTGGCAATAGCATGGATGAGCAACTGGCAGTACGCCAATCAGGTTCCTACCCAGCAGTACCGTTCTGCCAATTCTATAGCCCGCGATTTAGGACTCTTCGAGTACAAGGGCGAGACCTATTGCAGTGTGACTCCTTCTCCCGAGATGACAGCTGCACGCAGCAAGAAGACATCAAAGGCTCTCTCAGAGGCTTGCGAGGCTGTGGTCAATGTGAAGGGCAATGCCACTATCACCCTGAGCAACGACAAGGGCGAGAAGGTGGTGATGACCTATAATGCCAAGGCTGAGACTTTCGAGATGGACCGTACAAAGAGCGGCAAGACCGACTTCAGCAACGAGTTTGCTGCTGTCACTAAGGCTCCTACCTATGGAAAGATCAGCCAGTTCAGAATCTTCATCGACAAGAGTAGCGTCGAGGTCCTGGATGCTGAGGGCAAGATGGCGATGACCAACCTCGTGTTCCCAAGCAAACCCTATAATAAGATTGTTGTGAAAGGAAAGAGAAAGGGTAAGTATCAAGTTTACAAACTTGGAAAATAACAGCTAATATTCACTTCAAAAAAAATAACTAACAATATGAATAAGTCAATGAAATTGACCTTAATCCCTGTGATGCTTTGTTTCTTCGCAATGGGATTTGTGGATTTGGTGGGTATAGCCTCCAACTATGTGAAAGAAGACCTCAACCTGAATGATGCTACAGCCAACCTGTTCCCATCATTGGTTTTCTTCTGGTTCCTGATTTTCTCTGTGCCCACGGGCATGTTGATGAATAAGATAGGTCGTAAGAAGACCGTGCTGCTCTCACTCTTGGTGACAGTCATCTCTCTTCTTCTGCCTTTGTTTGGCGAAACCTTCGGCATCATGCTTGTATCGTTCTCCCTCTTGGGTATCGGTAATGCGCTGATGCAGACATCGCTCAATCCGCTGGTTTCTGTCGTCACATCCGGTAAGAACCTGGCTTCTACGCTTACCTTCGGTCAGTTTGTGAAGGCTATTGCCTCATTTATGGCTCCATATATTGCCATGTGGGGTGCAGTGGCAAGCATTCCTGAGTTTGGATTGGGCTGGCGTGTACTCTTCCCCATCTATATGATTATCGGTATGTGTGCAACGCTGTTCCTGGCAGGAACTCCTATTGAGGAGGAGAAAACCGAGGGCAAGGCCTCTGGCTTTGTTGACTGCTTGGCTCTCTTGGGCAAGCCTATCGTGCTGCTTTCCTTCATCGGCATCATGTGTCATGTAGGTATCGACGTGGGCACCAACACCACCGCTCCAAAGATTCTGATGGAGCGTCTGGGCTGGACACTCAACGAGGCTGCCTTTGCCACATCGCTCTACTTCATCTTCCGTACCATCGGATGTTTCACAGGCACCGTCTTCCTTCGTATGATGAAGCCCCGTGTGTTCTTCACCATCAGCATCGTGATGATGGCGCTGAGTATGGCAGGCCTCTTCTTCGGCGAGAGCAAGATGATGCTCTATATTGCCATTGCCCTCGTGGGTTACGGCAATTCCAATGTGTTCTCCATCATCTTCTCGCAGGCTCTTCTCTCTGTACCCGAGAAGAAGAACGAGGTGAGCGGTCTGATGATCATGGGCTTGTTTGGCGGTACGGTATTCCCACTCATTATGGGTGTTGCCAGCGATGCCATCGGACAGATCGGTGCTGTATTGGTGATGGCAGTAGGCGTGCTCTATCTGTTCTCTTATATTAATAAGGTGAAGATGTAAACTTCTGAACTTGCAAAACTTGAATTAAAAAACAAAGATTATGAAAATAGAAGATTTAGATAAGAAATATTGTGTAGGTTTGGGCGAGATCCTTTTCGATGTTCTACCTACAGGTTCTCAGTTGGGTGGCGCTCCTGCCAATTTCGCCTATCATGCCGGTCAGCATGGCTTGCATTCTGTAGCAGTCAGTGCCGTAGGCAGCGACTTGCTGGGCGACGAGGCTCTCAGATTGTTGGACGATAAGCACCTCAAGTACGTGATGCCACGTGTGGACTTCCCTACAGGAACCGTACAGGTAGAGCTCGATGCAGAGGGTGTTCCTACTTATGACATCAAGGAAGGTGTGGCATGGGACAACATCCCCTTCACCGACGACATCAAGGAGGTGGCAGCCAATGCCGGAGCTGTATGCTGGGGCTCTTTGGCTCAGCGCAGCGAGGTAAGCCGCAAGTCTATCTATCAGTTCCTCGACCATACTCCCGAGGACTGCCTGAAGGTTTTCGACATCAACCTGCGCCAGAACTTCTATACCAAGGAGGTGATCTGTGAGAGCTTGAAGCGTTGTAATGTCTTGAAGATCAACGATGAGGAATTGATTACCATCGGCCGTCTCTTCGGTTATCCCGGTCTTGACATCGAGAACAAGTGCTGGCTCATCCTCGGTAAGTACAATCTCGACATGCTCGTGCTCACCTGTGGTGTGAACGGCAGCTATGTCTTTGCTCCAAGCTTCAAGTCGTTCCAGGAAACTCCTAAGGTAGAAGTTGCCGATACTGTAGGAGCAGGCGATAGCTTTACAGGTACTTTCTGTGCCAGCATTCTGAAGGGCAAGAGCATTGCCGAGGCTCACAAGCTGGCAGTAGAGGTAAGTGCATACGTGTGCACCCAGCATGGTGCTATGCCTGTGCTTCCTGAGAAATATACGAAGTAAGTTTCGTTTTTAGTATTTGGTAGTTGATATTTTGATAAAGGACTTCGCTTTACCTGGTCTGTGATGACCAAGGGCGGCGAAGTCCTTTTTGTGTGTCTTTGCTATTAAAAGATATTAATTTTTGTTTGTCTTATTTGTGGGTTTTCATTTTTGTTTATATTTTTGCATATTACTATTGTGTAAACAAAAACGATACAAAAATGAAAACCGGAAAGAAGCACATTATATTATATGTAGTCCTTTTGTTGCTCGTCTTGGTGTCCTGTTCCGACAGGCGCACTGTGATAGGTGTGTCTCAATGTAGCGACGATATTTGGCGTCAGAAGGTGAACCGCGAAATTAAGATTGGACAGTATCAGTATAAGAATGTGGACGTGGTCTTTGCCTCTGCCGACAACAATGGGCAGCGCCAGGCCCGGCAGATAGACAGTTTGGTGAAAACCAAGGTCGACCTCTTGGTGGTGGCCCCCAGTGATGTCAAGACTGTTGCGCCAGCGATAGAGCGTGCCTACCGTGCCGGTATTCCCGTCATTCTTTACGACCGCATGATAGAGTCTACCCACTATACTGCCTATATCGGAACCGACAATGTGGCGATAGGCAAGGAGGTGGCTGATTATCTGGCACACCAACTGCAGGGCAGGGGAACGGTTGTTGAGATAACGGGCGAGCGTGGCTCCACACCTGTTGCCGACCGTCATCGCGGATTTATGCAGGGCATGAAAGCCTTTCCGCAGATACAGGTGGTGACGTTGGAAGGCGACTGGAACCTGGCTGGTGCCAAGAAGTTGATGCGTCAGTATATGGATGCAGGCAAGCCTGTTGATGCAGTCTTCGGACATAATGATGCCGAGGCTTGGGGTGCGCAGCAGGCAGCCAAGGAGAAGAACCGCGATAAGCAGATGCTCTTTGTGGGTATCGACGGACTGCCTGGTGAGAACCAGGGAGTAGACCTTGTGGACAAGGGCGTGATGACAGCCTCGTATATCTATCCTACCAAGGGCGAGGCCATCGTTCCCTTAGCGATGAACATTCTGCAGGGCAAGCCCTACAAGCGCATGAACTATTTTCAGTCGGCACTTGTCACAGCCGAGAATGCTAAGTTGATAGACATGCAGTACAAGGAGATAGAAGACCAGACCGCCGACCTGAATACCATCTATTTGAGCATCAACGAATATATGAAGATGTACCGATGGCAGAAGATCATCAGCATCCTGGCTGTTGCTGTGGTTGTGCTGCTGCTCATCATGATATTCTATCGTCGTAAAGTGCGTCGGGAAAAAGAGAAACTCAACAAGCAGCGCAAGCAGATGGCAGACGAAAAGATAGCCTTCTTTACCAATGCCAGCCATCAGTTGCGTACGCCCCTTACCTTAGTATCAGGACCTTTAAGCCAACTGATGAAGGATGACAACTACACCGATGAACAGAAGATGCTACTGCAGGTGGTGTCGCGCAACGTGGGACAGTTGGAAACCTTGACCGCCGATGTGCTCAACTTCAAAGATCAGGTAGATGTGATGAACCAGGCTTCGACGGATGAGGCTTCCGAGAAGGAACTCTCTCAGCATGTGCTTCGCGACAGTCGCCATCAGATGTTGTTGCAACAAGATGTAGAGGAACTCTCCACCATCCTTGTTGTAGATGATAATGAAGATATTCGCACCTATTTACGTGTTTTGCTTTCTGATCATTACTACGTCATCGAAGCCTCAGATGGTCAAAATGGTTTACGTCTGGCCAAGGAGAGTGTGCCCGACCTGATCGTCAGCGATGTGATGATGCCTGTGATGGACGGACTCACCTTCTGTTCGAAGATCAAGGAGGATGAGGTAACCAGTCATATTCCTGTTATATTGCTCACCGCTCGCAGTGAGGAGTCACAGCGTATAGAAGGGTATGAGCATGGAGCCGATGCCTATCTCACCAAACCTTTCAGTGCCCATCTGCTATTGGCTCGTATCTCCAACTTATTGCAAGCTCGTCGACAGAGAAAAAATATGGATGCAAAGAACGTGCTTTCGGCAGAGTTTATACAGGCAGAGGCACCAGGAGAGCGGATGTTCTTAGAACGGTTTAAGAAGGTTGCTAAGTCGCATATAGGAAATGCCAACCTACGTATGGACGACTTAGGCTCCGAACTAAGTCTTAGCAAGGTGCAGATGTATCGCAAGGTAAAGGCATTGACAGGAAAGACTCCTGCAGAGGTGCTTCGCGAGATGCGTATGCAAAAAGCCTATTCGCTCCTGAAGCAAACCGACAAGACCATCAGTGAGGTTGCTGCCGAGGTGGGCTTTGCCATTCCTGGTTACTTCTCAGCTTGTTTCAAGAAGCAGTTCGGCATCAACCCGACAGAGTTGAGAGACTGACAGGACTTCTCTCTCTCAACTTCCTTCTAACTTCTTTTATAACCCTGCTATTCCAACTTGTGTTGATTATTCAAACTCTCTGAAAAACAGAAGTCATATAAATGAACGAAATACTATAAAATAGTTGCATGTAACATAATTGCCATGTGATGAACGAATTTTTCTCTGTTGTCAATAAGAGTTTTGCTATCTTTGCTGCCAGAAATTTGAATAAACAATAAATAGAATTACTATTAACAAAACCTTTATTTACATGGAGAAAATGAAAACTCTCTTGATGAGCATCTGCTTGTTGCTCGTCAGTGCGGTATCATTCGCCCAGGTCGAAGAGGCAAGTGGAAATGTTACCGACAACAGTGGAGAACCAGTTATTGGTGCCACTGTCACCGTAGTGGGGGGACAAGGAAATGCAGGTACTGTTACTGATATTGATGGTAACTTTACGGTGCAGGTTCAGTCCGGTTCAAAACTTTCTATCTCTTTTATGGGGTATAAGACTCAGGTGGTGAAGGCTGCCAAGGGTCTGCGCATCGTTCTCGAAGAAGATGCCAAGTTGCTTAACGAGGTAGTTGTTACTGGTTATACCACTCAGCGCAAGGCCGACCTGACAGGTGCCATCTCGGTAGTCAGTGTTGACGAGATAGCCAAGCAGAACGAGAACAACCCTATCAAGGCTCTTCAGGGCCGCGTTCCTGGTATGAATATTACAGCTGACGGTTCTCCTTCGGGAACAGCCACCGTACGTATTCGTGGTATCGGTACGCTGAACAACAATGATCCTCTTTATATTGTTGATGGTGTGCCAACCAAGGCTGGTATGCACGAACTCAATGGTAATGACATCGAGAGCATTCAGGTGCTCAAGGATGCTGCATCGGCTTCTATCTATGGTAGCCGTGCTGCCAATGGTGTCATCATCATCACTACCAAGAAGGGGAAGGAGGGCAAGGTGAAGGTCGACTTCGATGGCTCTATCTCGGTTTCTACTTACGCTCATAAGATGGATGTGCTCAATGCAAAGGAGTTTGGTCAGGTGATGTGGCGTGCCTATATGAACGATGGTATGGATCCTAACACCAATGGTCTGGGCTACAGCTACGACTGGAGCTATAACGAGCAGGGCAACCCTGTGCTCAACGGCATCAGTATGAAGAAGTATCTCGACGATGCGGGTACAACACCTGCTGCTGATACTGATTGGTTTGATGAGACAACTCGCACAGGTGTAGTACAGCAGTATAACGTATCTGTTAGTAAGGGCTCAGACAAGGGTAGTAGTTTCTTCTCTTTGGGTTACTACAAGAACTTGGGAATTATCAAACATTCAGATTTCAACCGCTTCTCAGCTCGTATGAATACAGAGTACAAGCTCTTGAAGAATAATTGTCTTACTGTAGGCGAGCACTTCACTGTCAACCGTACTTCTGAGGTTGCGGCTCCTGGTGGCTTCTTGCAGAATGTGTTGCAGTTCAATCCATCTCTGCCTATCTATACTGAGGATGGCAACTATGCAGGTCCTGTAGGAGGTTATCCAGATCGTTATAACCCTGTAGCAGTGTTGGAACGCAACAAGGACAACCGTTATACCTACTGGCGTATGTTTGGTGATGCTTATGTAAACCTCAACCTCTTCAAGGGCTTTAACATCCGTTCCACCTTTGGTCTCGATTACTCACAGAAGCAGCAGCGATTCTTTACTTATCCTGTTACCGAAGGTAATGTGGCTAACGACAAGAATGCAGTAGAGGCCAAGCAGGAACACTGGACCAAGTGGATGTGGAATGCTGTGGCTACATATAACAAGGAGATAGGTCAGCATCGCTTCGACCTCATGGCAGGTATGGAGCTTAACCGCCAGGATGACATCTACTTCTCTGGTTACAAGGAAGGTTTCGCAGTACTCAACCCCGATTATATGTGGCCTGATGCAGGTACTACCGGAGCACAGGCTTACGGTGGAGGATCAGGCTATTCGCTCGTGTCTTTCTTCGGTAAGGCCAACTACAACTATGCCGACAAGTACATGGCTTCGTTCACTATCCGTCGTGACGGTAGCTCTCGTTTCGGTAAGAACAATCGTTATGCCACCTTCCCATCTGTATCTGCAGGCTGGCGTATCAATCAGGAGAACTTCCTGAAGAAGGCTTCTTGGATTGACGATTTGAAGATTCGTGCATCTTGGGGACAGACTGGTAACCAGGAAATCGACAACTTGGCTCGCTATACCATCTTTGTTAGCAACTATGGAGTGGGTGAGAATGGTGGTCAGAGTTATGGTACCTCTTACGATATCGCAGGAACCAATGGCGGAAGCACATTGCCTTCGGGTTTCAAGCGCAATCAGATTGGTAATGACGACATCAAGTGGGAAACAACCACACAGACCGACTTGGGTCTCGACTTCGCTTTCTTTGGCAATACCCTCTATGGTAACTTCGACTGGTACTTCAAGAAGACCAAGGACATCTTGGTTTATATGCCTGGTATCGCCGTTATGGGTGAGGGAAGCTCACAATGGATCAATGCAGGCGAGATGGAGAACCGCGGTTTCGAGTTCAACATCGGTTATCGCAACAAGACCAACTTTGGTCTGAAGTACGACATCACCGCCAACATTTCTTCTTATCGCAACGAAATTACAGCGCTGCCTACTACTGTAGCAGCTAATGGTACCTTTGGTGGTAATGGTGTGAAGAGTGTTATCGGTCATCCTATGGGTGCACAGGTAGGATATGTATGCGATGGTATCTTCAAGAGCCAGGAAGAAATCGACAACCATGCCACTCAGGAAGGTGCAGGCTTAGGACGTATGCGCTGGAAAGATTTGGATCATGATGGTAAGATTACTGAGCTTGACCAGACTTGGATTTATGATCCTGTGCCCGACTTCACTTATGGCTTCAATATCTACTTGGAGTACAAGAACTTCGACTTCACAGCTTTCTTCCAGGGTGTACAGGGTGTAGACATCATCTCTGACCTGAAGAAAGAGACCGACATCTGGGCTGGTCTTAACATCGGCTTCTTGAACAAGGGACATCGTCTGTTGAACGCATGGTGTGTGGACAATCCATCCAGCAATATTCCTGCTGTTACCCTTTCCGACAATAATAACGAGAAACGTGTATCTACTTATTGGGTAGAGAATGGTAGTTATCTGAAACTGCGCACCATCCAGTTGGGTTACAATTTCCCAAAGAGCATCGTCTCCAAGCTCTCTATGCAGCGCTTGCGTATGTATGTCAGCGCACAGAACCTGTTCACCATCAAGAGCAGTAGCTTTACTGGTGTAGATCCTGAGAATCCAAACTATGGATATCCTATACCACTTAACATTACATTTGGTCTTAACGTAACATTCTAAAAGAGTCAAAATATATGAAAAAGATATTATATTCAGTCCTTACCGTTCTTGCTTTGGTGGGTACGACAAGTTGTTCTGACTTCTTGGATGACCAGAAACCGCAGGGCGTGCTCGACAGCGATATGGTGAAGGAGCCAAGCAATGTGGATAATCTTGTTATCTCGGCTTACGCTGTCTTCACAACAGCCGAAGATGTCAACTCTTCCTTCTCGATGTGGAACTTCGATGTTCGCAGCGATGATGCCTATAAGGGTGGCAATGGAACCAGTGATGGTGACGTATTCCATCAGTTGGAGATAGAGCAGGGTGTGCTTACTACCAACTGGAATATCAACGATATGTGGGTGCGCCTTTACAACTGTATCTCACGTGTCAACTCAGCCATCTCTGTGCTTGAGACCACCAGTGACAGCTATCAGCTCAAGGCTCAGCGTTTAGGCGAGATGAAGTTCTTGCGTGCCTACGCCCACTTCCTGTTGAAGCGTCTCTACAAGAACATTCCTTTCATCATGGATGCCAACCTGAAGCAGGAAGACTACAATACCCTTTCCAACACTGAGTTCAACAACGATGAGGGCTGGCAGCAGATTATCAACGATGTGGAGTATGCCTATAGTGTGCTTCCAGTGAAGCAGACCGATAAGGGTCGTCCTTCCAAGGCAGCAGCTGCAGCCTTCCTCACCAAGGCTTATCTCTATAAGGCTTATCGCCAGGATGATCCTTCATCCAATCAGGTGACCAGCATCAACAGAGAAGACTTGCTAAAGGTCATCGAGTATAGCAATCCTGACATCTATAGCGCAGGTGGCTTCGATCTCGAGGCTGACTTCCACAACAACTTCCGTCCTGAGACACAGTACGAGAATGGTGTGGAGAGCATCTGGGCCATGCAGTATTCTATCAACGACGGTACCAAGTATGGTAACCTGAACTGGAGCTACGGTCTTATCGTGCCTAATATCCCTGGTGTTACCGATGGAGGTTGTGACTTCTACAAGCCCAGTCAGAATCTTGTGAACGCCTATCGTACCGATGCCGATGGTCATCCTTTCATTGACACCTTTAATAATAAGGACTACGACTTGACACAGGATGCTGACCCACGTCTGTTCCTCACTGTAGGTCTGACGGGTCTTCCATACGAGTTCAACAGCAAGTACATGATGGACGCCAGCTCCACATGGAGCCGTTCTAATGGTCTTTATGGTTATTATGTAACCTTGAAGCAGAACGTAGATCCAGACTGTGGTTACATGGTAAAGGGCTCTTGGTGGGGTACACCTATGAACCGCATCGTGTTCCGTTATGCCGACGTACTCTTGGAGCGTGCTGAGGCTTATGCACAGTTGGCCATCAAGGGCGAAGGCGATGCCAAGCAAGCTATCAACATCGTTAACGACATCCGCAAGCGTGCTAAGCAGAGCACGGGCATGATAGCCAACTATCCAAGCGACTATGGCGTGAAGTTCAACATCTCTACCTATGACGGCAACTACAGCGCAGAAGAAACCTTGAAGATTGTCAAGATGGAGCGTCGTTTGGAGATGGGTATGGAGAGTGAGCGCTTCTTCGACCTTGTGAGATGGGGTGAGGCAGAGAAGGTGCTCAACAAGTACTTTGCCGAAGAGGCCAACAACTGCTCTATCTATGGAGATGCTCACTTTACAGCCAACAAGAATGAATATCTGCCAATACCTTTCTCACAGGTAGCGGCATCCGACGGACATTACACACAGAACATAGGAGGATGGTAATATGAAAAAGTTATTATATCTATTGATGGGCATTCTTGCCCTCACAGCCTGCAGCGAGGACAATGTGTCCGACCTGCAGCTCACAGGAGGCTGCTCTGTTACAGAGTTGGCACTCGATGATTATGAAGGAACTGTAGACAAGGCTGCACGTACCATTACCGTACGTGTGCCAGAGACCTACGACATCAGTCAGATGACCTTGAGCAAACTCACACTCAGCGATGGTGCTGTGTGTGATGCCAAGGTGGGCGACAAGATGAATATGCTCCTTGCACAGACCTTGCGCGTGAAGAATGGCGATGTGTTCCTCGACTGGACTCTCGTTGCCAAGCGCGATGAGGCAAAGATTCTCTCTTTCAAGGTGAATGGTATCTATACAGGAGCCATCAACGAGAGCAACAAGACCATTACCATTAATGTACCACAGACGGTGGACATCACCAAGCTGATACCTTCTATCAAGGTGAGCGAGAATGCTACTGTCGCACCTGTTTCGGGTGCACCAGTCGACTTCACGAATCCTGTGGCCTATACCGTAACCAACAATACGGCTACAAGCACCTACACTGTAACCGTCAATCAGATAGGCAAGCCTACTGCTGTATTCGCAAGCTTGGCTCTGACGATGGACGAGCTGGTGCCTGAGGAGAAGGCTGCCTGCGAGTGGATGCTCGCGAATGTGGACAACTCTATCTATGCTTCGTTTACTGATATCAAGAATGGCAATGTAGACTTGAGCGAGTGTAAGGTGATATGGTGGCACTTCCACAAAGACGGTGGAGTGGACGGTAAGGCGAAATTCGAGCAGGCTGCTCCTGAGGCTATTGCCGCACAGGCTGTGCTGAGAGACTACTACAAAGCTGGTGGCTCCTTCCTCTTCACACGTTACGCTACCAATATGCCAGGCGAGTTGGGTATCGACAATAATGGATTGGTACCAAACAACTGCTGGGGACAAGTGGAAAATGACGCCGAAACTTGTGGAGGTCCTTGGGACTTCAAAATGGGCAATGATGCCGCAGGTTCTCATTCCGACCACGCCCTCTATCAGGGACTGGTGAAAGGTGATGACGCCAACAGTGTATACACTACTGATGCCAACTACCGCATCACCAACTCTACTGCTCAATGGCATATTGGAGTCGACTGGGGTGGTTTTGACAATTATGCCGTATGGAGAGAGAAGACTGGTGCCATCGACCTGGGTTACGGTGGTGACGGTGCTGTCGTGGTATGGGAGTATCCTGCCAAAGAGAATTCAGGTAAGACCCTCTGTATAGGTTCTGGTTGCTACGACTGGTACAGCGTAGGTCCTTTCACAGAGAAGTTCCATGCTAATGTGGCCATCATGACCAAGAATGCATTTAATTATCTTATGAACCATTAACAATAAACAAAAATGAAGACAATGATAAATTCTATAATATTGGCGTCATGCCTCGCTTTGCCTCTCGCTTCATGCAGCGACAGCGATGCTGCCCCCGAGCAGAAGGACTGGTCTACCACTACTTATTTCAACTCATCCGATGCTGCAGCACAGGATACTTATTACAAGCCTGCTGTGGGCTATGTAGGCGACCCTATGCCTTTCTTCGATCCAGTGGCTGGCGATTTCAAGGTGTTGTATCTGCAGGACTTCCGTCCTAATCCTGAAGGAACTTACCACCCCATCTGGGGTGTAAGTACCAAGGATGCTGCCCACTATACTGCTTTGGGCGAGTTGGTTTCTTGTGGCACCCTGAAGTCGCAGGATGCTGCCATCGGTACTGGTTCTACCATCTACGATGAGGCAAGCAAGCTTTACTATACATTCTATACAGGTAATAAGTATAAGCCTACAGGTGACGAGAGCGCACAGGTTGTGATGGTAGCAACTTCTGCTGATTTCAAGACCTGGACCAAGGACCGTACGTTCTTGCTCAAAGGTCAGGACTTCGGCTACGATAAGAACGACTTCCGCGACCCATTTGTGTTTAAGGGTGATGATGGCAAGTTCCACATGCTCATTTCTACCAAGAAGGGTGGCAAGGGTAGCTTAGCTGAGTTCGTATCTGATGACTTGAAGAACTGGACTGACAATGGTGTGTTCATGACCATGATGTGGGATCGTTTCTACGAGTGTCCAGACCTCTTCAAAATGGGCGACTATTGGTACTTGGTGTATAGCGAGATTCATCATGCTGTACGCAGAGTGCAGTATTTTAAGGGAAGAACACTTGACGAGTTGAAGGCTTGTACCGCCAACGATGTGGCCAGATGGCCTGATGCTCACGAGGGCTTCCTCGACAGCCGTGGTCTTTATGCCGGCAAGACTGCCAGCGATGGTACCAACCGCTATCTGTGGGGCTGGTGTCCTACCCGAAGCGGTAAGGACAATACTGCTGTGGGTGCTTCTCCTGCAGAGCCAGAGTGGGCTGGCAACTTGGTTTGCTATAAGCTCATCCAGCACGAGGACGGTACATTGACACTCGGACAGGTTGATGCTGTGAGTGAGAAGTACAACCAGGATGTTGCTGTAGAGGTGAAGGAGAGCCAGAACATGACCGAGGCTGATGGCACCTATACGCTTGCAGGCAATGCCGAGCAGCCTGATGCTTACATGCTGATGGGTCGTCTGGGTAATCACAACAAGATCAGCTTCACCGTCACCACTTCCAACGAATGGGATAAGTTTGGTATCTCTATGGTTCGTGGCTCTGACTCCAAGAAGTATTACACCATGGTTGTCAATCCAGAGAATGAGAACAACCGCAAGGTAAACTTTGAGGAGCAAGGCGTAGAGGGTAAGGGCTTCATTGCCGGTATTGATGGCTACGTGTTTGCCCGTCCTGCCGACAATGTGTACAACGTCACCATCTACACCGACAACAGTATCTGTGTGATGTACATCAATGATGTCTGCAGCTATACCAACCGCATCTATGGTATTCAGAAGAACTGTTGGAGTATCAATAGCTATAATGGCGCCAACGTCAAGATTAGCAATCTGAAGATCAGTCAGTATTAATTGAGAAAGTAGATCAGACACATCGTTTTTTCAAAACACCATAACTTTGCGAGGCTCATCTCCCTTTTGGGGGATGGGCCTTTTTCGGTTTTTAGGAATCTTCCCCATTTACGAAAAGGAGAATGATAAAATACAGCTACATGAACTCATATTCGGAAAGTTAGGAGCAGACTCCTGAATGGACTTCAATCAATACGGGGAACTACTCATCCCATTCCTCGAATTCCAATTCCAGTTCCTTGTACTCGGGTTTGTGGGTGCTGTTCTCACGGTCTTCTTTCTTGGCTTCTTCGCTTGTGGCATTGCTCACTGAGAGGCCTATGAGGCGGATGGGGTGGGCGGAGGAATACTCCACCTGCTTGAGCAGAAGTTTGGAGAGAGGCAGTATGTCGGCCTTGCTCTTCAGAATCTTGTCTTGCGAGATGCTTCTTGTTATCTGGGTGAAGTCGGCAAACTTGATTTTCAGGGTGAGGGTGCGGCCTTCGAACTCGCTGCGGGCTATGCGGGTAAGCAACTCCAGGACGGTGTGATAGAGTTGTATGATGACGGCAGAGGGAGTGTATATATCCTCTAAGAAAGTCTGTTCGCATCCCACAGACTTCCTTTCGCGATACGTAACGACGGGGCGATTGTCGATGCCACGTGCAAAATGGTAGAAGACATGACCAGCCTTGCCAAAAACCTCGACGAGATGCTGTTCGGAAACCTTACGCAGGTCGGCTCCGCGGTAAATGCCCATGTAGTGCATCTTCTGCAGAGTCTTCTTGCCTACGCCCCAAAAATCTTCCACGGGCAGTTGAGAGATAAAGTCGAGAGCCTTGTCGGGGTGAATGGTGCAGATGCCGTCGGGCTTGCGATAGTCGGAAGCCACCTTGGCGAGAAACTTGCAATAGCTGATACCTGCCGATGCGGTGAGTCCTGTCTCTGCTTTGATGCGTGCCTTGATTTCGCGTGCCACATCTACAGCCAGCTCTATACCTTTCTTATTATGGGTGACATCGAGAAAGGCCTCGTCGATGGAGATAGGTTCTATGAGGTCGGTATAATCCTGGAAGATGTGGTGAATCTGCTGCGACACCTCTTTATAATGTTCGTGTCGGCAAGGCACGATGTGGAGGTCGGGGCAGAGGCGCTTGGCCTGTGCGATTGACTGTGCAGAATGTACTCCGAAGCGACGTGCCTCATAGCTGGCAGTAGACACCACACCACGTGGACCGTCGAAGCCTACCGCAATGGGTTTGCCCCGAAGTTCAAGATTGTCTCTTTGCTCTACTGCCGCAAAGAAGGCATCCATATCAATGTGTATGATTTTTCTATTCTCCATTCTCATGCAAAAATACAAATAAATCCTTGTTTATGCAAATTTCATTTCTATCTTTCTCAACTTTCGCTGGGTTCAGGAGTTTAGATGATAAAGGAGTTATCACTCCCTTCGGTCGTTAAAAGTTATAACCATCAGAACGTCGTTTTCGCATCCCTCAGGCAGTCTTGATTATTTCAAGTCTGCCTGTCTTATTTTAAATACTTTTGCTGTGTCGCGATTAAAGCTTGAGGTACAGATCTTCATAAAGTTTTCATGGAAAAAAGAATCGAATAATCCAAGTATTGTAATAAAATTGTTATCGCAATAGGGGTAGTTCTATAGCTTTTTTTATTTGCAATAAGGTACCTGCTATTCTATTTGATAATGTATATTCCGTCATGTTCTATTTCTTTAAGAAGGTATGGATTGATACGTTTGTGTATTCTTACTATATCGACTGAGCATTCCAGTAAGTTTTCTAAAAAGCGCTTAAGTCTGACAACAAGAAACATTTTCGGTTCCATATCTACACATATATCAACATCGCTACCTTCTTTCTGTTCATTTCTTGAAACAGAACCAAAGAGACGTAATGATTTTACTCCGAAGTTACTTTTTAGTTCTTCGGCGTGAGATAAAATCAGTGAAATGTAGTATTCTCTAGACTTCATATTCATTGTCTTTTTATTCAGGTATGGATAATGCAAATCGAATGCATAGCGTCAAGCTTGTTTGAACGTTTTGCCGAGTGCAGCTTATCTTCTGCAAAGATACAAAAAATATCTATTAATGCAATAGTAATGAATGAAAAAGTACTGATTTTACTCAATACGACTATTTTAACGGAAAATACAGAACTCGGTGATGAAGGTGGGTGTAGATAAAATTAGCTGATATAGAAAAAAGAATCGAATAATCCAAGTATTGTAATAAAATTGTTATCGCAAAAGAAATGACTTTTATGTTGAATCTTGGGATTGATGGAAAGGAAGCCGTCAAGATAGAAAAAAAAGAGGGTGCGTCACAGACTTATGACACACCCTCTTATTATCAACGAACAGGATTACAACGTTTTACTGCGCTATTTTTCCTTTGGTTTGCACCGTCTCCAATCGTACAGTGTATGGTTTGAGCAAGAAAAAACTCAGAAGGCATACCATCAACTATAGATATTGAATTCTTAGAATTAAACGACAATCCCTATATAGTGGTGTAAAGCGCCATATTTGTGCTCGTCCATGCTTCCCGGGAAAGAGAACTTCGTGCCTGTCAGAGTTGTACATGTATAAGCCTCTGTAGGGCTGCAAACTCCTTCGGAAACGCCGCGTTATCGTGTTACCTTTCCATTGCGGGAAAGGCGAAGTGGGTAATGTCTCATCAAAGTCGAAATGTTGTCGGTAGAGATGCGGATGGTCAATGGAACGTAGCGCATCCGGATTTAATTCGATTTCTCCCTTCTTTTCCAACAACCCTTTCAATTTCTGGAAACTTGTTGCCCATTTGGCATGGCAATACCCAATGGACAACAAGGAAGCGAATGACAGAGAAACAAACTTCTTTATGTTCTCTCTTTTCAATGCGAACTTCATATTTATTTTTTTGAATTTGCCTCAAAATCGGAGATCAAATATTTTTCGCGTAATTTGTGTGGCATTAAGGAGCTGTTCCTTTAAAAATGTCTGAATTGGCGGCAGGCAGTAAAATGCCATATAGCGTAACACGGTTAGAATGGAAATTGGGGTTTACTGATACAGAAGCCATATAGCTGTTTTTAGGTAATGATATGTCCACTGTAGCTGATAGCCCCATACCAGAGACACTCATAGTAAACGTGACATTCCCTTTCTTATCCGTCTTCAACTTGATATTGGAAGCCTGTCCTTCTAATGTTATCCCCCCGACACCGTTCGGTCCCCCTCCATGAAAAGGTGCTATCTGTATGACGGCCTTGTCATCCGAGAGGGAGACGAAATTCGTGTTGGAAGTGACATACGCCGTTTCACCGCGTTTGAAAGAGAGTCGGTTGGCTTCCAGCACAAAGTCCAGTTGCTCCAAAGCGGCGAAGGCTTCCACTGAGCGGATGGAATCCTGTATCGCCTCGATGCGCTTTTCAATCTTGTGTTTCTGTGCGCTTTCCTGTTCCGCTTTTGTATAAATGCGTCGTTCAGTCTGCGCTTCGGTTGCTACTGCACTGTACAGTAAGGCTATTATTAAAATCAATCTTTTATCCATAATCATAAATTTTATTGTATGGTTACATTATTTCCGTTTTCATCTGAGATTTCAGTTCCCTTGTTATTATCGGATGATGTATTGTAATACCCTCCGTCCTCCCATGTTGCGATAGTACCGCGATGTGTATACCACTGCCAACTGAGCCGTACATATACCTTGGAATCCTTTCCCTCCATTATATCCTTCATATTGAAAGAAGCAGTGGCGGCTCCTACTTTCGTCCGTATTGTATCAGCAAAAGCATTATGCCGCAGGGTTAGGAAAACGGTGTCCGCGTTGCTTTTCACATCATCATAAACCACATTCACCAGATGCGACGTTTTCGAGGAAGGATTGTATTCCAATCCGAACCTCATGTTAAGATAACCTCCACCGAACCATGCGTCCTTTACCTGTATAGGATTGTCCCCTAGTTCTTCATCCTTTACTTCGGAGCTGCGGACAATATCCTTTGTCAAGAGCTGGTGATACCTGTTTATCCTCACACGGTAGGTGTTTTCATCCTCACGTTCCAAAATGTTGCTACTGATAAACACCCGTTCACCGTCCGTCAGGTCATGTCCGACGGAAGATTTGTCCGGAATCAGTACATTCCCTTTGTCCGTTAGGATATTTCCACCATCTGCAACCCCCATACTGACCGAAACAGTATGGGCGGGAGAAACGTACACATATTTCTCGTCATCTGAGCAGGAGAACAATACAAGCGGCAATGATGCCATAGCGAACAGTACCATGCCTAATCTTAAGATTGTTTTACATTCTTTATAGTTCATAATTATTTAAATTAGAGTTAAACAAATGAATTTTCTTTTATGATTTTCTTCTCAGTCCTTAGGAACAGCCAGACAGCCAAAAGGAGAGACAAAATATCCGCCACTGGCTGTGCCGCCCATGCTCAGCACGGCGGGAACCGCATTCACCAACACCGCCTTTGCCACCGACATATTCTCAAAAGTCTGTTTTGCATCCATTATAGTTTCTTATTCGCTCCCTCCGCCAAGGGCTTGATAGAGGCTTATTACCCCTTCTATCTCATCATATTTATCAGAAACTTCTGACAACTGCGCATCCAGAAGTGTCTGCTGAGCAGTAAGTACCTCAAGATAGTTAGTACTGCCATGCGTCATCAGAAGCTGTGTACTGCGTAGAGCCGTATTCAAAGCCTCAACTTTCTCATGATCCAGTTTCAGACTTTTCCGTGCAATCTGCCACTGGGTCAATGCATTGTTTACTTCAGCTCCAGCATCCAGCAGTTTTTGTTGGAAAGCAACCAGGGCTTCCTGTTGCTTCGCTTGGGCTATCTTCAGGTTGGCTACATTATTTCCTTTATCAAAGAGCGGCTGCACCAGCGATCCCAGCGCAGTGAGCAACCATTTGCCCGGATTAACAATACCAGCACCAGAACTGTTGGTCCATCCGGCAGAACCGCTCAAGGTAATCTGCGGATAAAAGGCAGAGCGCGCCTTATTGGTTGCATAAAATGCCTCAGCCAACTGCCATTCTGCCTGTCGCACATCAGGACGCTTACTGAGCAACTGTACAGGAACTCCAACCGACCATTTTTCTGGGAACGAAAGTTCCAGCAACTGCCCCCGTTTAATATCTGAAGGTGCTATGCCTACCAATGTAGAGAAGGAATTCTCCAGTTCGTGCATCTGTTTTTCCAACGACAGTGCAGAAGATTCCGCATCCAGTCTGTTAGCCTCCGCTTGTGCCACGGCAGCTTCATCCTTTTCTCCGGCACGTTTAAGAGCCTTCATTATACGCACATTCTCTCCCCACTTACGTGCAGCATCCCGAGTGATAGCCAGTTTTCTATCCAGCGCAAGGAGCGAGTAATAGGTTTCAGCAATGGTAGCCACCAGTTGTGTCTGTACCGCCTGCTCGTATGCCTTACTGGCTTCCAGTGCAGCCAAGCTTCCTTTCTTGGCATTGCGTAGCCCTCCAAAAGCATCAATCTCCCATTCTGCCGTACCTCCCAGCGAATAGGTTTTCGATGGTTTTGCTCCACCGAAACTACTCAGTGAGCCTTCTGGCGTCAGCGATACTGATGGCAGAAAAGCCTGGCGAGAGGCTTGCAACGATGCTTGTGCCTCTTGCGTGAGAAGCCGTGCCGTCTGAATATCACTGTTCTTTTCCAATCCCACCTCTATCCATTTTACCAGCTGAGAATCAGTAAAGAGTTCTCGCCATGAAAGATTGGCTATAGAGGAAGTATCCTGCAGGCATCCCGGCACATCCCGGTAAAGGCTGTCAACCGTGAGTGTTTCCGAACGCTGGTAGTTTGTGTATATTCCGCAGCCACAGAACAACAACAAGGCCGGCAGGAAAAATATTATCCGTTTATAGTTCATATTTTCTTCTATTTAATTAATTCTTTTCCTCTAAAAGAGGTTCTGTCCTTATCTCCTGTTCTCTATGTCGCCGTTTAGGCATTACCCTCTCTTCTATAGTCTGGAAAACGATGAAAAGCACAGGAACAATAAACAGTAAAGCAACCGTTCCTATCAGCATACCACCTACAGTACCCACACCAAGCGAGATATTGCCATTGGCTCCCGCACCAGTTGCTATTACCAATGGGAAGAGACCGATGATCATTGTCAGGGCAGTCATCAGAATAGGACGCAGGCGGACAGCAGCAGCCGAAAGAGCAGCCTGAACTATGGTCATACCATGGCGGCGGCGCTCGGAAGCATACTCCGTAACAAGGATGGCCGTCTTAGCCAACAGTCCAATCAGCATGATGAGTCCCGTTTGCATATATACATTATTCTCTACACCGAACATCTTGGCGAACAAGAAACTACCCATCAATCCGAATGGAATGGAGAGCATTACCGCCAAAGGAACGAACAGACTTTCGTAGAGAGAACAAAGGATGATATAGATAAACAAGACACAGATAACGAAAATGACAACAAAGGATGTGCCCGAAGAAGCCTCCTCACGGGATGTACCTCCAAACTCATATCCGTATCCTGCAGGCAGCGTCTTCTTTGCCACTTCGCGCACTGCCTCGATAGCATCACCCGAACTGTATCCCTGGGCAGGTGTAGCATTCACCGATATGGTGCTGAAAAGATTAAATCGGCTCAGAATCTCAGGACCATAGGTTTTGGATAAAGTAACAAACTGTCCAACAGGTGCCATGCTTCCAGAAGAGGAACGCACGTACATATTATCCAGAGATTCCTTGTTCAATCTGTATTCCGGTTTTGCCTGTACCATCACACGATAAATCTTAGAGAAACGGTTTATGTTTGAAGCATAATTACCGCCCACATAACAAGACAAGACATCCAGCACATCCGATGGAGAAATACCAGCACGCTTGCAACGTGCCGCATCCACTTCCACAAGATATTGAGGGAAACGGGTATCAAATGTAGTTACTGCACTTTGAATTTCCGGACGTTTGTTCAATGCCGCAATGAACTCTTTGGTATGCGAATAGAGCGTACTGATGTCGCCACCTTTCTGATCCTGCACGTAGATTTCAAGACCATTGGTCATACCATAACCCATAATCATAGGTGGAGAAAAGACGAATACCTGCGCATTCTTGATATCAGCAGTCCGCGCCATCACTTCAGCCATAACGGCATCCTTGCTGTTCTCATCACCTTTGCGTTCATCCCAATCTTTGAGACGCACGATGAGCGTACCTCCCGCACTGCTTTGTCCGCTACCCATCATATTATAACCTCCGATGGTGGAATACAGGTATATCTGCGGAATTCCACTGATACGCTTCTCAACCTCCTTCATGATGCTTTTGGTTTCAGAAAGCGTACTACCTGGTGCAGTGGTAACAGAAACAAACAGCGTTCCCGTATCCTCATCCGGAACCAATCCGGTTTTGGTGGTCTTGACCAATACAGCCAACAAGATACAATTCACAGCGAGTGCTACTCCTACCAGCCATTTGCGGCGGAAGAAGAACTTCACACCCATTTTATACTTGTTGACCAGACGGCCGAAAGCAGTATCAAAAGCGATGTGGAAACGAGACGAGAAACTTATCTTTTTACCTTCTTCTGCCTGCATGTGGGGTGTCATGATGAGAGCACAGAGTGCCGGACAGGTAGTCAGGGCGTTCAATGCCGATATACCCACAGCTACAGCCATCGTCAAACCGAATTGCGTATAAAAGGTACCCGTAGTTCCACCCATAAAACTAACCGGAATAAACACAGCCATGAAGACCAGTGAAGTGGTAACGATGGCCGAGGTTATTCCCCCCATCGCATCCATTGTTGCCTTGTAAGGCGATTTATACCCCTCATCAAACTTCGCCTGCACAGCTTCCACCACCACGATGGAGTCATCAACCACCGTACCGATGACTAGAACCAAGGCAAAAAGAGTCAGCAGATTGATGCTGAATCCCGCCACATAGAGGAAAGCAAACGTACCCACCAGGGAAACCACGATACCTACTAAAGGAATAAACGTAGAACGCACACTCTGCAGGAAGACATAGACCACGATGATAACCAGGAGAATCGCCTCGATGAGCGTCTTGATGACATTCTTGACTGAAGCATCTAGGAACGATTTGATACTCATCATCGTATCCAGTTTCAGACCATCAGGCAAATCGGCTCGGATTTCATCCGCCATTTTATTGATTTCCTTTATGATTTCGTTGGCGTTGGACCCGGCAGTCTGCATCACCATAAACGTAGCTCCAGGATAGCCAGACACGCCACCGCTGAAATTATACGATGTGGTACCCAACTCTATATCTGCCACATCCTTCAAGCGTAAAGTATTGCCGTCGTCTGCGGTTCGGACAACCAAATCTCCCAATTCCTCGCTGGTTTCATAGCGTCCCCGATATTTCAAGGTGTATTGGAATGTATTCTGAGAATCCTCACCAAGAGTACCGGTAGAAGCCTCTATATTCTGTTCGCCCAATATGGTAATGATATCCGATGGAACAAGCCCATACTGTGCCATCACATCAGGTTTCAACCAGATGCGCATAGCATAGTCGTTACCCATCACCATCACTTCTCCTACACCAGAAATACGCTGGATGCGAGGAACAACATTTATCTTGAGATAGTTGGCAAGGAATTTCTCATCATAGTCGCCTTTGGTACTATAAAGCGACATCAGCATCAGCTGGCTATTCTGTCTTTTCTGTGCAGTGACTCCTATCTTCGTCACTTCACTTGGAAGTGTACCCTGTGCCTTGGTCACACGGTTCTGTACGTTGACAGTGGCCATGTCTGGATCTGTACCCTGCTTGAAATAAACATTGATAGTGGCGCTACCGGTATTAGAGGCCGTGGAAGTCATGTACATCATATTTTCCACACCATTGATTTCTTCCTCCAGTGGCACGATAACCGCTTTCTGCACAGTTTCGGCACTTGCGCCCGTATAGGTGGCAGATACCTGTACGGTTGGAGGAGCAATATCCGGATATTGTTCCATCGGAAGATTCACGAGCCCGATGATTCCCAGCATCAGTATCAGTGCCGAAATACATGCCGCCAATATCGGACGATCTATAAACAGTTTCGCTTTCATATTATTTTCTCCTATCTTTTCGTGTAGCAGTTGGGGAAGATGCTACTTGATTTACCGAAATGCCATTACTGAGCAATCCGGCTCCTTCTGCAATGATGACATCACCCATATTCAGACCTGATTCCACGATATACTCCTTTCCATCATTGACTTCAAACACCTTAACTTGGGTTGATTGGGTTTTACCATCTACAACCTTATAGACAAAAACCTTATCTTGCAATTCGTATGTAGCTGTCTGCGGAATGACCATACAGTTCTTTTTTGTATAAGGGAACTTTATATTTCCGGTACTACCGCTGCGCAGTATATTCTTGGAATTCGGAAATACAGCCCTCAGGGTCACAGAGCCAGTCGAGGTGTCTATCATACCACTGATGGCATCAATGTGTCCTTTTTCCTGATATTCACTTCCATCACTTAACAGAAGCTTAACTTCCGGCATGGCCTTCAAGGCATCTGTCAGCGAACCGTTCTGGCGCGAAAGTGCAAGTATCTGTTTTTCCGTCATAGAGAAATAGGCATACATCTCACTATTGTCTGAAACAGAAATCATAGGAGAGGACATGGAAGAACTGACCAAATCACCTATGCGATATGAACTCATTCCGGCTATGCCATCCACCGGACTTTTTATTACCGTATAGGAAAGATTATTACGAGCGTTTAACAGTTCTGCCTGAGTCTGCGCCAAAGTAGCGTTAGCCGAACGGAGCGAGTTGCGCGCCGTCTGCAAGTCAAACTGAGAAACCACATTCTCCTTAAAGAGTTCCTCCTTGCTGGCAACAGTCATCTTAGCCGTTGCAACACTCGCCTCCGCCACTTCTACATTCGCCTTCGCAGTTCTCAGAGCAGCTTTATAAGGAACCTGGTCGATGATGAACAAGGTCTGCCCTTTTTTCACGGCAGCACCCTCTTTTACTAAAACAGCAGTAATCAATCCTGAAATCTGAGGATAAATTCCCACATCCTGTTTACCTTGAATGGTAGCCGAGAAAGTGGAGTACACCGTTCTGTCAGAAAGAGTTACTTTCTGCGTTTTGTAATCACTACCGGCAGTCTGGCTCTTTTGCTCCTTACAGGAAGTAACAAGGACCAAGATACATGTCAGTATCAAACTTTTAAACATTTTTTCTTTCATTTTCATAATGGCTTTCTACAATAATATTATTCAGTCGTTTTCTTCCTTCGTCGGTACAGATGCCCGCCAGATAGGTAAGGATTGCATTGCTGTAGGCTTCCGCTTGCCAGCCCTCGTCGCAGGATGCGGAAGGCATCGCAAGCAGGGTTTTCTCAAAGAAGCGGAAAGCAAGCTCGAAGTTACTCTCCGGCAACATCAGCCTCATTTCTTTCGCATTATCGAACAGCTCGGAACACATTTCGCACAAAGGAATACGGTATTCTTTGTCAAACAGGGAAATGACTCCCGTGTACTTTATGACATCCTTGCGGAAAGCGGGATAAAACATTCTTGAAAATGCGTATGCTCCGTAGTTCATGCAGACAATCGCCTCGATGGGGCAGGACTGTTCACACTGTCTCTCTATCCTTTTCCTGCTTGCTTCCAGCCGGAACGCCACAGATGCCTCCAGAAGATCGCACTTGCCCGGGAAAAACTGGTAGAGTGTCCTTTTGGAAATATGCAACACTTTTGAAACAAAATCCATGGAGGTGTTCTTTATGCCGTATTTCAGAAAACATCCCGCAGCAGTCTCAATGATTTTTCTTCTTAATCGATCGTGATTCATAATCCTTTTTTAGTTTTTGCAAAGGTAGTGGTATTCTATGGAAACCCGTTTGTTCTACATAAGCCGAAATTTGTCATATTGAATCCAAAATGACTGATTAAAAAAATACATTTGGATATTGTGAATAGGAATTTGTCAATATAGAAACAGTAATTGTAAAAAGTTTAAAAATATGGATCAAGAATAGCGAGGTATCAGACTTTATTTGTAACTTTGTTTTGAGATTGTACTTTCAATCAGATTTTGTCAAATGAGAATTGAAAATTTTATGGATTTCGGGCGGCGGAACAGCAACTGCCATATAATGAGCGAGGGCTTCGTACTTTGGGAAGTAACCGGCGAAGAAAACGAGATGCCTATCTGTTTGGAAGGGATGGGGGTCGATATGTTTGTCCATGTCCTCATGCTGGAGGGGGAGATGAAATTGAACTGGGGAGGCAGGCTTTATGCATTGACGAAGGGATGTTTCGCCAATTTGATAGACAATTCCTTGTTGGAAGTGCAGGATATGTCCCGTGACGCTCGGGCGTATGTGTTGCTCTTCACAGCATCGTTCATCTCTTCGCTGCTGAAAAACACTGCGCCGTTTCCGCCTTCATATATAATGAAAATAAAGGTATGGCCAGTTTTTGTCCTGCCTTCAGAAACTGTGCAACTCTTTCAGAAGAGGATTGACTGTATCGTAGAAATTCTTAAGGACAATACCCATCATTTCCAAACAGAAATGCTGAAGTGTGCGCTTTGGATATTCATGATGGATATGGCAAACGAGCATATCTGTCAGGAAAATGAAAATAAGGAACTTGCAGAAACTGGCCGTAAGAACATCCTGTTCAAACAGTTCATGAGGCTTCTGTTGAATCATATACGTGAAGAACATACCGTTGCATGGTATGCCTCTCAGTTGTGCGTGACACCGCAATATCTGAACCGAGCTGTAAAAGGCACTTCGCAAAAAACGGCTTACGACCAGATCAGCACCATGTTAATCGGAGCCATCATAGAACAGTTGGAAAACACGGTCGTTCCCGTTTCTCAGATTGCAGAAGATCTTCATTTCCCAGATTTGGCTACAATGACCAAGTTCTTCAAGAGACAGACAGGAGAAACACCTACTGAATATAGGAAAACACACCGCAATATGTTCCTGCAATAGAATCCAAGTCAATACTGCTTTCTAAGATTGCCGTGTATTCTTCGACTTTAACAGGATCAATATCGACATCATTTTCAAGACTTGATTTTGCCGAAGTCAATGTATTACTGGCATCCTTGTAGGCTTGCAGTTGAGTGTAGAGATTATTAAGTTGAACCTTGATATTGATGGAAAGGAAGCCGTCAAGATAGAAAAAAGGGTGTGCCACAAATGCGTGGCACACCCTTTATGTTAAAGATAAGTGAGATTTTATTTCTGGCATTCCTTGCAAGGAGTCCAAGGCTTGAGCTGCTTGAAGAAGTCGTTGCCCTTGTCGTCTACGAGGATGAATGCAGGGAAGTCCTCTACGGTAATCTTCCAGATAGCCTCCATGCCGAGCTCAGGATACTCTACGCACTCGATGCTCTTGATGGAACTCTGAGAAAGAACGGCAGCTACACCACCGATAGTACCGAGGTAGAAACCACCATGCTTCTTGCAGGCCTCTGTCACGATGTCGCCACGGTTGCCCTTGGCAATCATGACCAAGCTGGCGCCATGATCCTGGAACTCGTCAACGTATGGGTCCATACGATTGGCTGTGGTAGGACCCATAGAGCCACATGGATAACCCTCTGGAGTCTTGGCAGGACCAGCATAGAGGATAGGGTGGTTCTTGAAGTACTCTGGCATCTCCTCGCCAGCATCTAAGCGAGCCTTGAGCTTGGCATGAGCGATGTCACGAGCCACGATGATGGTTCCCTTCAGGTTGACACGGGTGCTGACAGGATACTTGCTCAACTCAGCGCGTACAGCATCGATACCCTTGTCGAGGTCGATCTCGATACCCTTGGTACCCTCACCTGGGTTGCGAAGCTCCTCAGGAATCAACTCTGTTGGGTTCTCGTCCATCTTCTCCAACCAGATACCGTCCTTGTTGATCTTAGCCTTGATGTTGCGGTCGGCAGAGCAGCTTACACCCATACCGATAGGGCAGCTGGCACCATGACGAGGCAGACGGATGACACGGATGTCGTGAGCCAAGTACTTACCACCAAACTGTGCACCCAAGCCAATCTTGTGAGCCTCATCGAGGAGCTTGTTCTCCAAGTCTATGTCGCGGAAGGCACGACCAGTCTCATCACCTGTTGTAGGCAACTCATCATAGTACTTGATAGAAGCCAGCTTCACGGTAAGGAGGTTCTTCTCGGCAGAAGTACCACCGATAACGAATGCGATGTGGTAAGGAGGACATGCTGCTGTACCGAGGCTCTTCATCTTCTCAACGAGGAATGGGAGTAATGTACCCTCATTCTGGATAGTGGCCTTGGTCATAGGGTAGAAGTAGGTCTTGTTGGCAGAACCGCCACCCTTGGCAACCATCACGAAGCGATACTCGTCGCCCTCTGTAGCCTCGATATCGATCTGGGCAGGCAGGTTGCAACGGGTATTTACCTCATCATACATGTTGAGAGGAGCATTCTGTGAATAGCGAAGGTTGTCCTGTGTGTATGTGTTGTAAACACCCAAACTCAAAGCCTCTTCGTCCTCGAAGTCGGTCCATACACGCTGACCCTTCTCGCCATGAATGATGGCAGTACCTGTATCCTGGCAGAATGGGAGGATGCCCTTCACGGCAGTCTCTGCATTGCGGAGGAACTGGAGAGCTACGTATTTGTCGTTCTCAGATGCCTCTGGGTCGGTCAAAATCTTAGCTACCTGTGCATTGTGCTCACGACGGAGCATGAACTCTACGTCGTGGAAACCCTGCTGTGCGAGCAGGGTAAGTGCTTCCTTTGAAACCTTGAGGATTGTTTTTCCCTCGAATTCTGCTGTGCTTACGCCTTCTTTTGAGATAAGGCGATACTCTGTCTTGTCCTCTCCAAGCTGAAACATTGGAGCGTACTTAAAATCTGGAGCTTTTGCCATAATGTTTTTTGTTGTTATTATACTGTTGAAATATTCAAGTTGTTTTGTTTTGTCAAGAATTTGAGAATTAAAGAATTTTTCCTTCCCCTTATCTGTTGAATTATTGAGAAAGAAGTTCGCACAGCGAACAGACTTCCTGCCAATCTTCATTCTTCCTAATGATTAGCCTTGGAATATTCTTAAATTCTCAAATTCTTGATAAAAAATCAGAATCCGAAGATCTCTTCCTGAGAGAGGCGCTTGATAGGCGCAATCTTCTCGAGGCTCTTCATGTCGAGGTCTTTCTCGTTGCCGAGGATGACCATGCGGTAAGGCTTGCCCACGATATTCTGCTTCTCGAAGTTAGTGATGTCCTGAAGTGTCACGTTCTGGAGCGCCTCATAGAGCTTCTTGTTGGGATCGTAGTCGAGTCCCCTCAGCTTGGCATTGAAGTAAGCGTAGAGCACATTGTCCTTAGTGGTACGCATACTCTGCAGGCTCTTGATGAGGCTCTGCTTAGCCAGGTTGAATGCAGCCTCGTTCTGTGGCAGGTTGTTGATGATCTCGTTGAACACGTTGATGCAGTCCATCATCTTGTCGCTCTGCGAGATGATATGAGTGAAGAAGTATTCTGTATCGTTCTTACGACCAGGGCGTACATAATAAGAACCTGCGTTGTAAGCCAGACCTCTTGTCTCGCGAAGTTCCTGGAAGACGATGGCGTTCATGCTTCCGCCAAAGTACTCATTGAAGAGTCCTACTACGGCAGCATTGTCGTCGGTGAAAGTCTTACCCTCGTTCTGGTACTGGCGCAGATAGATGTTCTTAGCCTCGTAGGGAGCAATGAGAATCTCGTTGCTCTGTGGCTGCTGCTTGGTGTACTCCTTGCCCTGTGGAGCAGGGATGAGTTTCTTGCCAGTCTTATGTTCTTTGGCGAGGAGGCTGTTGAGCTGTTTCTCGCTGTAAGGACCATAATAGAATACGGTGTGCTCGATATTGTCGAGTGCGCCCAGAAGGTTGATCAGCTCCTGTGGATCCATCTTGCGAAGGTCGGCAGGGAGAATCTGATTGCGGCTTGGGTTGTAAGGACCATATACGCAATAGTCCCACAAGCGTGAGAAGTTGGCCTTCTGGTTGGCCTTCATGTCGTTGCCATTCTTCTCTACGAGGTCCACATACTGGTTCCATGAAGTCTTGTCGGCTTTGGCATGATGCAGCAAGTCCTCCAAGAGGCTGAGTGCCTTAGGAAGGTTCTCGTTCAGACCATTGATGTTGATGCTGAGGCTCTTGGTGCCCTGAGCCACACTGTAGTTGCAGGCAATGTTATAGAAAGCCTGTTTGATTTCAGAGACGGTCTTCTTGTCGGTACCTATGTAGCCGAGATAATCAGCAGCATAGCTGTAGCGCAAGTCATCCTCGTCGCCCAACTCATAACGGAAGGAGAGGTTGAAGAGGTCGTCCTGTGTGTTCTGTTTGTAGAGCAAAGGCAGCTTTTTGCTGGTCTTGGTGACGGTGAGGTCTTTCTTGAAGTCGAGGAACTCAGGCTGTATAGGAGCCACTTCTGCGTTCTTGATTTCTTTGACGAAATCGCTCTCATACTCGCGGTTGGCAGGTATAGGAGTGATGGCAGGCTTCTCAATCTTCTTGAGCGTCTTGTCCTCGCCGATGCGCTTGTATACACATACGAAGTTGTCGGCACGCAGATGCTTGTTGGCAAAGTCGATGATATCTTTCTTGGTCAACTTGCTCTGGCGGTCGAGCTGCTTGGCTACGTCTTCCCATTTCTGGTCGTTGATGAAGGCGTCCACCATGATGCTGGCTCGGTTCTCGTTGTCGTCGAGTCCTTTGTAGAAGTTGAGCTTCTTGTTTGCCATGACAGCAGGAAGCAATTCGTCGGCAAACTCGCCACGGCGCAACTTGCCCATCTCGTCAAGCACGAGGGCACGTGTGTCTTCGAGCTTCTGTCCCTTGTTGGGCAGTGCCTGAACGATGAAAGCGGTGTAGTCGTGCAGACCATAGTTGAAGGCTCCTGCAGAGGCGAGTTTCATCTTCTGTTCCAGGTCTACCTCGAAGAGTCCTGCCTTGCCGTTGGCGAGCAGGTCGCTGATGACATCGAGGGTGTCGTTCTGCTGGTCGTTGACGCCCTTGAAGAGCCATGCCAGCATCATGTTTTCCTGCTCCTTACCGACAACCGTGGTGTCCTTCACTGCTGTGATGGCAGGTTGTGCCTCGAACTCAGGGCGTGACAGGTTGTCGCTCTTCTTCCATGAGCCAAAGTACTGGTCGATGAGAGCTATGGTCTTGTCGGGGTCAAAGTCGCCAGCCATGACGATAGCCACATTGTTTGGCACATAGTAACGGTGGAAATAGTTCTGTATGTTGATGATGCTTGGGTTCTTGAGGTGCTCCTGCTCGCCGATGGTAGTCTGTGTGCCATAAGGATGGGTAGGAGTGAGGAGGCTCCAGAGAGCAGCAAACTCCTTGGTGGCATCGCTTGCCATGGAGATGTTCTTCTCCTCGTACACAGCCTCCAACTCTGTATGGAAGCCACGGATGACCATGTTCTGAAAGCGGTCGCTCTGCACCTTGGCCCAGTTTTCTATCTCATTGTTTGGGATGTTCTCCACGTAGCAGGTGACATCATTGCTGGTATAGGCGTTTGTTCCCTCGCTACCGATGCTCGACATGAGCTTGTCGTACTCGTTGGGGATGTTGTATTTGGCAGCCAACTGTGAGATGGAGTCAATCTCGTGGTAAGCCTGCTTGCGCTGTGCGGGATCGGTGAGCTTGCGGTAAGTCTCATAGCGGCGGGTTATCTCGTCGAGGTATGGCTTCTCCTTGGCGGCATCGATGGTACCAAACTTCTTGGTGCCTTTGAACATCAGGTGCTCCAGATAGTGAGCCAGACCTGTAGTCTCGGCAGGGTCATTACGCGAACCTGTTTTTACCGCGATGTTGACCTGCAAGCGAGGCTTCTCCTTGTTAACTGACATGTATACCTTCAGACCATTGTCGAGAGTATAGATGCGTGTTTGCATTGCATCGCCTGGTACGGTGGTGTAATGGTAGTCTTTTGCGCTGGCACAAAGCGCACCCGATGTGAAGAGTGCCGCCAGCATGATAGTTTTTAAACTCATACTTTTATGATTTTATGTTGTATAAATGATTTTCATTTTTCCCTTTGTCTGCCATGAGCCTGTCCTTGGCTTTCCTGTTGTTGGTTGCCACAGCTCAGACTCAGAGGCAGAAAGTCTTTATGTGGCAGGAATGATGGAGTTGGCAAAGTGCAGGAAGGTGTCTTCGTCCACGTCGCCCAAGTCGTATTCCTTCTGCGCATCTTTTCTGATGGCTTCGGTCCATAGCGATTTTGCCTCGTCGGCTCTGGTTTCGATCAGCGAGAAGGCTGCCGGTGTGGCTTCTTCGTAGAGCTGTCGGATGAGGCTGAAAGCATAAGCTTGATTGAAATCGGCATAATGGCTGTGAGCCTCAGACAATGCGTTGATAACAGACTCAATGTCTTCGGTTGTTCCGTCGATGATGTCTTCGACGAGCTGACTCTCCAAAGCCTGCGGCAGGAGCAGACCACCCAGATCGGTCCATGCTTCTTCGCCATTGTGGATGGCCTGTTCGGACAGTGGTTTATATTCATGTCCTTCTTCTTCTGCTGCTTCAGGAAGCGTGGCCTTCTTGATGACTTGACCTAAGTAGAGACTGATGAGCATGTCGTAGAAGCGGATGCCGGAAAGGAGTGAGCTGCGCGGAATGGTGAGTCCCTGATAGTGGTATTCCTGGCATTGAGTTCCGCAAGTGGTGCAGAGCTCTTGCAGAATGTGCCTTCCTTCTGTCGCCTTGCTGATGACAAAAGGCGAGAGCCACTCTTGGTTGATGATGCTCTTGCGGTGCTCGGCTGGTCGTAGGTCGCGCTTGGGCCACTTGTTGATGTCGCGGTAAAGTCCTACAGTGACAAGGTTTCTGCCAGGGATGAGTATGGTCTTCTCTCCCTCGCCAATAATATAGGAGAAGGGGAAGGAGGTTGTGTCGGGATGAGCCATGGTCTTGCCAAGACATACGGAGTAAGCACCGATGTGGGCAGGCAGGAAAAGGTAGGAGCCGCTGGCTGTCTTGGTGCCTCTCTCCAGGATGCCCCAGTGGATGGGGCCCATCTTGTAGGCATGGTTGCTGAAGTTGGTGGCAGAACCGGCATTATAGAACGAAACCTGGCTTCCGATGATGAGCGAACTCTTGTGATGAGAGGCTGAGAACGGACCGCAGAAGGCGGCACATGTTTCGCCATTGCTCATTACCGAGTTGGCAAAGAATACCGATGCCGATGCGGTGAAGCTGTTGTTTATCTGGCAGGCTTCTCCCACGAAACAGTCTTGCAGGTTGGCTCCGTTGGTGATGCTTGCCCCATGGTCGATGATAGTGTTTTCGGCTATGACACCCGTTCCTATATAAACGCTGCTGGTAGCATCTCCCAGGAGGGTGCAGTCACTCAGCCGCTCTGCTCCGTTCACCTCGCAGTAGTCGTTGATGATGCAGTTGATAATCTCCTTGGTGTTGGCTATCTTCACATTGTTGCCTATCAGTCCGCGTTCGGGCAGTCGGCTGCTAACATATGCTCTGACGAGCTGAAAAAGTGTCTCACGGAACTCCTTGTTATGAGAATGCTTGAGCATGAGTGCTGCCAACTGACTGCTCAGTTCGGAGAAAGAGATGATGTTCCCATCGCCAGCCTCGTTGAGTACACTGATGACATTGGCTTCTCCATAGGTAGCTCCCTCTGTAGTCTCTATTGTGGATACGTTGGACAGGTAGCACTCGTCACCGATGGTATAGTTATTGATGAATCCTCCTATGTTCTCGATGAGGCAATCGTCTCCGATGATGACATTGTGCAAGGTGGCATTGCGGATGCCCGAGTGCTTGTGAAAGCCCGGACTTACCTCGATGCTCTTGTCGAAGCTGCCTATGCAGACTTCTCCGTAGAGCATTACCTGACGCATGTGTTCGGGATTGAAGTCTTCTGCGACGTTGACGGAAGTCCAGTCCTCAGCCCAACAGCCATTCTGCTGCAGCTGTTCTATCTCTTCGGTGGTAAGCGGTCGGTAATCGTTCATAGTCGTTGCTTTTTATTCGTAGTCCTGATACAGGAAATCATTATAGGGATACTTCTGTACGTGCAGTTCGCGCACTTTCTTGTACAGAATGTTGCGGAACTCGTCGATGTTCTCCTTGTTTTTGGCAGAGATGAAGAGACAGTCGTCGTGCAACTTCGCCATCCATGTGCGCTTGAGTTCATCGAGGGTGATGTTTTCTTTCTGTATAGGAGTAAGGTCGTCTTCCTCCTTCTCTACCCAGGAGTAGTTGTCTATCTTGTTGAAGATGAACATCGATGGCTTGTCGGCGCAGCCCAGTTCCTTCAGGGTCTTCTCCACCACCTGTATCTGTTCCTCGAAATCAGGATGCGAGATGTCGACAACATGCAACAGCAGGTCGGCCTCGCGTGTCTCGTCGAGGGTGCTTTTGAAAGAGTCTACCAGGTCGGTAGGCAACTTGCGGATAAATCCTACTGTGTCGGCCAGGAGGAAAGGCAGATTTTCCACCACGACCTTTCGTACGGTGGTGTCGAGAGTGGCGAAGAGTTTGTTCTCGGCAAAGACCTCGCTCTTGGAGAGCAGGTTCATAATGGTGCTCTTGCCCACGTTGGTGTAGCCGACAAGGGCCACACGGATGAGTCGGCCGCGGTTCTTGCGCTGAGTGGTCTTCTGCTTGTCTATCTCGGCCAGGCGTTCTTTGAGCAAGCTCATGCGGCCGAGGATGATACGACGGTCCATCTCAAGCTGGGTTTCACCAGGACCACGCAATCCTACAGAACCTTTACCGCCACCCGAGCCAGAACCACCGCCCTGGCGCTCAAGGTGAGTCCAGAGTCGTTGCAGACGAGGCAACATGTATCTATACTGTGCCAATTCCACCTGTGTCTTGGCGGCAGCAGTCTGGGCGCGCATGGCAAAGATGTCGAGAATAAGAGATGTGCGGTCGAGAATCTTTACCTGTAGCTCTTGCTCAATATTGCGTATCTGCTTGGCAGACAGCTCGTCGTCGAAGATGACCATTCCGATCTCGCGGTCTTCTTCCTCTTCTTCCTTAATGTATTGTTTGATTTCCTCGAGCTTTCCCTTTCCTACATAGGTGGTCTGATTGGGAGCGACAACCTTCTGCGTGAATCGCTTGACGGTTACAGCTCCTGCCGTATCGGCAAGAAATTCCAGCTCGTCGAGGTATTCCTTGGTCTTGGCTTCGTCCTGTTCCTTGGTGATAAGACCCACGAGAACGGCAGTCTCTGCCTTGACTTCTGAGATGACAAATTCCTTCATTGATTAGCTTGTTATTATATAATAGGTGCAAAGTTAATAAAAAAAGCTATTTCTATGGAATACTGACTGCATAATTTATGCTTTTTTTAAGAAAAAGGCTTGTTGGGTAACTGCTCAGCACCCCCTATTGAAAACTTTGAATAGAAAAGCCTCGAAATATGAAAGCGGCTTCGATAGTCAATGAAGCCTATTTCGTAG
>ERZ1023981.40-NODE-40-length-50850-cov-23.916842_pt1 | contig 50850 bp, 49 predicted proteins | sample MGYA00380435_ERZ1023981 | MGnify/ENA primary metagenome ERZ1023981 (study PRJEB33179, sample SAMN07449057) | human gut metagenome | biome: Human-gut; feature: Human associated habitat; material: Faeces | host: Homo sapiens | place: India:Kasaragod | collected...
AAACTGTGTTAAACTACTTTTATTGTAGCTTGACACAGTTTAATTTACACTCTCCATATTTCTTTAGAACCATCTTCATAACCTCTATCATAGCCATTCTTTTCTCCTTCTTCCATTCCATCCTCATAACCTTTTTGGTATGCATCTTCACTGTCACTGGATCTATGCTTACGCTGAAATTTTGGGTCATTAATAGATTCATTCTCACGAGGAACACCCCAAATGTTATCTTTACTCCAAACAGTTCCATCCTTATCTTTATATTGATGTACTGGGTCAAAAGAAGGCTTTAAATCTTCTACTGAATAATTACCTTTTGCTGCATCCTTTTTTCTGTCATTACCACACGATATAAAGAAAACAGCTATAACCCCTACAAGTAATAATAGTAATTTTTTCATATCTAACTAGTTAAATTCTACTTAAAAACTCTATTTCACTAAGAATCTCTATATCTTGCCCTTTATCTAATAAGGCTTTGGCTTTCTCTTGTTTTTTACTCATTCCATCCTCACCAACAACACGATAATCTTGCTGTCCAACTACTAACACTTCTGTCTTCTTAGTTACAGAATCAGAAGGAATACCACCAACATCTTTAATCTTCTGTAGCAGTTCTTTTCTAGTACCATAGCTGCAAGTTCCAGTAAAGCAAACATTCTTACCATAGAAGTAGTTACCTTCATCTGCCAATTCTGGATGCTCCTCTAGACTTTCTAACATTTCTGTTTTACTCTTCTTATTTATAGCTAAATGTGCTATGAAGGTATCAGGTGCAAATTTACCTCTATGAAAATGGTACTTTTCTTCCAGTTCCTCCAGAGTGCTACCATCCATTTCTAAGCACTTCAATAACAATTTAGCGCAACCTGCTGAATCATTATCAGCTTTATGATGTCCATCAAACTCTATACCCAGATATTTCAGTACCACATCTAAAGAATAGCTATAGCAGCCTTTAACTATGTATCTAGCGATTCTCAAAGTGCAAAAGTAATCAAATGTAGGATATTCTATCTGATAGTTATCTAAAGCATCACGCAAAGCATACATATCAAATGAAGTATTGTGTGCCACTACTACCTTATCCTTTAAATATGGATATACCTCTTTCCATACATCAGGAAATTTAGGGCTATTCTCGGTGTCTTCTGGTTTGATACCGTGAATATGTATATTGAAGGCATCATAGTCGTTTCCTTCTGGTTGTACGAGCCAACTTTTAGAAGGTTGTAAGATGCCATCTACTACTTCTGTTATACCAATTTGGCAGATGCTACTTCTATCAGCATTGGCGGTTTCAAAATCTATCGCAACAAAATTATTCATATTGCTTTGAATTGTTAGTTTGTAAATATGTCGCAAAAGTAACGAAAATATTGCTACTATAGAAATGCTAGCCAATTATTTAAGCTTCTTTAAACTTGTCAGGCTTATTTATAAGGTGAAATAGGGTAGTTCATGCCTAATATTGACTGAAAATAGAACTATGAAGTACGTTACGTTAGTATTCGTGTTTCTCACAATCAGGTGCACGCCTTCTACGCTGGCAGCCGTCACCTTCTCCTTGGTATCCTCCGCCTTGGAGCTCATACCGATGGAGAACAATCCGAGGTCAGAGAGACGCACGCTCTTGCCGTCGAGAATCAGCTCCTGCAGATGGTCGAGTGCATCCATCAGCACACCGTGGATAGTACCACGAGAGTAAGGCGAGCCGTGGTCGGAGATATGCGATACGAATCCCTCGAAGTCCACTTCGCGGTCGGTTACCGAAGTAGCATACCACTTCTTCTTACCTGCGTTTTCACCAGTCTGAGGTGTGCGCTGTACTTTACGATATTTCAATGTTCCTTTTACTTCCATGATCTTTAGTTTTAATGTTGAATGTTGAATGTTGAATGTTGACTTGGCGGGGTGCACAAGCCTTTCTTTGAACGACAGTGCAAAGATACGCCAATTTCCCGATACCACCAAATTTCAGCTTGTGATAAGGCGCGATTTTCAGCACGCTTTCAATCTGAAACCTGTTAAACAATCTAACTCGCCTTTTTGCGCCCCGCAACTCATACTTTTTCAGAAGAGAAAACATAGAGTTAAAGAGAAGAAAACACAGCACCTTATTCAGTATTCAGTTATTCAGTTTTTTTTTAAGGTGTTACTTTTTACCCCCTTAAAAAGTAAAGTTTATATACTATCTATATATCTATATATCTATATATCTATATATAAATATATATAATATAATATAATAATAAAAAATACATTACAAAATAACCAATCCCTTTCTTCCGGGTTTTCAAACCCTTTATCCATGTAAGGGTTTAAAAAAAAACTGAATAACTGAATACTGAATACGGAACAAGGCAATTGCAGAAAGGATTGTTCTTATATTTTTCGCGTACTTATAAACATTTTCTCAATTTTTATCAGAAAACTCTTGCAGGTATGAAAATAAAATCGTAACTTTGCTGATGCAATAGAAATATTAATAACATTGGGATTATGAAGCAGGTAGAAGAAAGATATATCAGTTTGTTGACCGATTTCGGTTTCAAGCGAATTTTCGGATCAGCTCCCAACAAGGATTTGCTGATCTGTTTCCTCAACAGCTTGTTCAACGGAAGACAGGTTGTTAAGGACGTGAAGTATCTTAACCCGGAGCACGTGGGAGATGTATATACCGACCGCAAGGCCATCTTCGACGTATATTGCGAAGGAGAAAACGGCGAGAAGTTTATCGTGGAAATGCAGAATGCATACCAGACATACTTCAAGGACCGTGCCCTGTTCTATTCCACCTTCCCTATCCGTGAGCAGGCTCCCAAGGGTAATGAATGGGATTTCAAACTCAACCATATCTACACCATTGCCCTGCTCAACTTCAATATGAACGAGGAAGCCTTCAATAAGGAAGAAATCCGCCATCATGTACAGCTATGCGATACTGCCACGCACAAGATTTTTTACGATAAGCTGGAGTTTATCTACGTGGAAATCGCCAAGTTCAACAAATCGCTGGACGAGTTGGAAACGCTCTACGACAAGTGGCTCTATGCCCTAAAGAATCTCTACAAGCTTACCCAGCGCCCTAAGGCGTTATGCGACAAGGTCTTCGACCGCCTATTCGAAGAAGCCGAGATCGCAAAATTCACTCCGCAGGAGCAGCGGGAGTATGAAGCCAGCAAGATGGCATATCGTGATATCAAGAATTCGATAGATACCGCCAAGCGAGAAGGTAAAGAAGAGGGCCTGGCTGAAGGCAGGGAGAAGGGCCTGGCTGAAGGCATGGAAAAGGGCTTGGCTGAAGGAATGAAAAAGGGCTTGGCAGAAGGAGTGGAAAAGGGCTTGGCTGAAGGCATGGAAAAGGGCATGAACAAGCGAAGCCTTGAGATTGCCAGAAAGATGCTGGCGAATGGTATGGATGCTGCCACGGTGATGGAAATAACAGGATTGTCGGAGAGCCAGTTACTGCAGCTGAAAGGATAAGGAACTGCCTGGAGAAACAAATGATCTCCGTGGCTGCATCTGTTGCAGATGAAGTTTCCTTGGACAGGTAGGATTGGATACCAGCATTATCCGGAATGCCGCATCATTTGCACTTACCCATACATCCTAAAACAGGGCGTATGGGTAGTATGTAGCTTTAGTTTACAGAACTTATGCGAAGCTTCTCTTAAGTACATAAAATGGATTAAACAAATATGTTAGGTTTGGTAAAATATGGGTATAGTTTGTTTGGTAGTATTTCTTGCGTTGGTAATCTTCTTAAAATTGAAGATGCCAATGTGGAAAGGTAAATATTCCGAAAGGTTGGTGCATAAGAAAATGTTGCAGCTGTCAGACGAATACACAATATTCAACAATTTGTTGTTTGAGAGTAATGGACGCTCAACTCAAATTGACCATATTGTAGTGTCACCTTATGGGGTATTCGTCATTGAGACAAAGGGTTATAAAGGTTGGATATTAGGTGGAGAGAATTCAGAATATTGGACTCAGGTCATCTACAAAAGTAAACACCAATTTTATAATCCGATAAAGCAGAATGAGGGGCATGTAAGATTTCTTCGCCATTTGTTTAAATGTCCTGTTGATTTTCCTTTTATTCCGATTGTTGTATTTAATAATTCTGCAGAGTTGAAAGTTCATGTCAATAACCATATAGTTGTAAACAGATGCAACTTGAATTGGGCAATATCTCAATATCAAGACATTATTCTAAATGCTACACAAATTGATTGGATTATCAATTCTATTCAACGGTATTACACAATAGCAAATAAGGAAGAAATAAGACAGCACAAGCAGAATGTTAAAGATAGGCAATATAGAGCAAAGAACTTAATAAGGCAAGGTGTTTGCCCACAATGTGGTGGCCAGTTAGTTTTACGCAATGGAAGATATGGCTCTTTTTATGGGTGTTCGAACTTTCCTAAATGCAAGTTTACACTAAATTAATGAGTGGGTAGTATATAAAATTACACCCTCTTATGCTGTATCCGAGTCTTTGGTTATCGCCAAGGTGGGTAAGGATTCTATCAAGATTGCAATGAAATAAGGATTGTGCAGAGCGATGCACCTACCGTAAAATCATAAAAAGTAAGGGGAAGAAGGCGAGTAACGTAAATTGCTCACTTTTTTCCCCTTTTTCTTGTTATTCTATAGTAAAATAAAGTTTAAGTATTAATGTTTTTGAAAAATATATCCGGCTATTCTTTGTAGCTGGGGAGTCGGCTTTGCTATTCAAATAATTAGTTGTAAATTCGCATAAATTTACACCATTATGTTGGATATTGCAGAACATAGACAAAAGTTGATTCTGAAGAACTTAGCTCAGCTAGACGACAGAATCAATGAGATACAAGAAGAGTGCATCATCTTGTATCTAAAGTCTTTTATAGGTGATGGAGCTGAACTGCTATCTCCATATCAGTTCTCTAATATTACGCATATCAAGTATGATACAGTAATAAATGTGTTGAAAAGAAAAGTGAAGTTCAAGTCTTACCAGCAGCGGCGGTGGTGTTATTGCATCCTTTATCAATGGGATACTATCATTGATACGCTGAATAAGAAACATGTTGCGGAGAGTAAAAATTTTGAAAAAGATAAGTTCGAAAAGAACTTCAATGAGGCTTTTTGGCACTGGGCTACGATAGGGAGAGACTTGAAACAACTTGACAAGTTGAAAGAGAAAGTAGAAGAAATGCAAAGCAATTTTTCACCTCGCAATAAATAATTGAGCAACAAAAAAATATCATGAGATTTAGCCGTGCATCAGTGCTTGTGCAGCTATTATAGAGAAACAATAACAATTAATAACTTAAAAACAGAGTAAAAATGAAAAATTCAACATGAAATCGGGGGAGGCATTCCTCATACTGCTCTGCAGCTCAATGTCTCCGAAGTAAGGATTCACCCTGGAAAACTTTCAGGGGCCACCTCTTCTTCCAAGATTGAGGAAGTAAATTTAGTCTATCTTAAAATGAGAAGATATATGACTAAACTTATCGTAAAACTGAAGATTGCCCTGGCTGTGTTGGGAATCATCAGTATGAGTGTTGATATCGTAGTTAACCTGAAAGGCATTCGCGTGTTTGAGGGTACTACAAGTGTTGATAACCTTATAAGTCTTTTTGAATCATGAAAGTCAGTTGCATACTAAATTTTAATGGAGATATTCATGTGGGAGGTGTGAATCTTGGCAATGTAGTGAACTTCAATCCTTCGCATGATGCCGCAAGAGAGAGGTATAAGAGAGATGATTTTTCTAATTCCGATGTGACGGAAGCTGACTTTGAAGATGATGATGAAGAGGACAAAGGGAATAAAAAGAAAGCATCTGGCATAACTAAGTTATTCTTACCTCATAAACGTAATATTCCTAAAGAATTGAAAGGAGAAAAAGCACAACAGATTCTGAAAAGTTTGTATGAGTATGGGATTTTGGATGAAAACTACCAGCCTGTCAATCTTTCTGGCTACCAGAAAGGTTATCTTGCCTATAAGTTATCCATCAAACTGCATATTACCAAGCTATGGAAAGTATTCTCACAGTTATGGGATATGAACCCTGCTGTGCTCAGAACGCGCTACAATGAAGCTATCTCAATGCCTTCTATGGGTGAATTTGGAGATAAAATCAATAAATATATAGGTTAAATGACCGTTTTTTGCAAGTAGTACTAGTACGACAGTACTGGTACGTACTAGTTTTTTGTCGCAGAATCGCCGTACATTTGCCCCCGGAATTCAGAACCGATATGGTCTGGGTTTCGGGGGCTTTTGTGTATAGGCACATCAACCGTTGTGGGAGCACCCAACTGTTTTAAAAAGGAATTTATAAGATGAAAGCAATGAAACCTTTTTATTTTACTCATCCGCAGTACGGAAAACTGAGGGTGGTGGTGATTGGAGGCAAAATCTATTACTGCCTGATGGACGTGAAGAACATCTTTAAGAAGTCGGTACAGAAACTCTATGAGACGATTGCTGACTCGGAGGGGGAACTGAAAAATCTGAACATCGTGATGATGAAGAATATGAAAATCAAGTATAACCTCTTCTTCGAGAACCAGGAAATGGGGAAGGAAGAAGCGGAGGCTGAGAACGTGAATGCGGATATCAACTTCTGCGATGAACAACTGGTGAAGGACCTTGTTGACAGGCATGTTGCCGCCGAGAAGATTGCGGCAAAATGGGTAATAGGCTTCGTCAAGAGCAGACTGAATGATGCCGAGAATGCTTCGCTCTTCGAGGCGAACGGGGTTGACGAGATTTCGGATAACTCGCTGATTCTGCCGATTAATGTTAGTTATGGTTCAGGGTATATCATGATTAACAGCGAAGTGTTCGATTAATAAAATATGGAGGTAAAATGGAGATAGTACATGTAGTGGCAATTAATCCTTATCGTAAGGGAAATAAGGGGAAAGTTTTTTCTTACAATGTCGATACTTATGATAAGGTCATCGGGTCGGAGGAAATCAAGAAGATGATTCAGCAGATTCGGGGTGAATTGCCGATTGACGGAGTGGATTTAAACGATGCGCAGGCGGTGAAGAAGGCGCAGGAGAGGCTGAAGAGCGAACTGCCTTTCTTCTGTCCGCACTACGGCATGTTCAGGAATAATGTGCGCAGACAGGAGAATGCGATGCCGGAAAGCTTTCTCTTCCAGACGATTATCGATGTGGATGATAAGGAGTATGTGGAGAAGGCGATTGAGAAGGCGCGCGAGCTGAACTGCTCTTCGGGGATATGGAACGGCTCGTTGCTGCATCTCTGTTATAGCGCTCGCAAAAAACTGCATATCGGGATTAGAATGCCGATTGGGATGACCATCGAGGAGACGCAGAAGGCGTATTGTGAGGCGCTGGGTGTGCCTTATGATGAAAGCTGCATCACACCTGAGAGGATGATTTTCCTGACGGATAAGGACTCGGAAATCTACCGGTCTAAAATGTGGTGCGCGGTGCTGCCGGATAGTGAAATACAGGCTCGCAGAAAGGCTTTTCTGGACCGTGGACTGACGGTTGACGGAAGGGGAGATGCAAAAGCTAATAGTTTACAGTTTACAGTTAATAGCAATAGTAATGACAACGTTCAAAACAATAGACTTTCGGGCAATCGTGGCGATTATGCTGCTCCTGCTGGCACTGCTGTTCAGCCTGCCCAATCTGGTAATAGCAATCATGCTGATGATTCTCATTTCGGGAATCCTGGAGGCAATTATGGCACTGGTGAACTGGGAGAGGCCAGTGAGAAGAATCTGATAGCCTTTGATCTGTTCGTGCAGTCGGCTGGGCTTGAGGGGATGGCGATTGATACCGTCGGGTCTCGGCACTCTTCGCTGCTCGCCATTATGAGCGCAGGCGCTTCGAGGGTGATGAGCGAAGAGGAACTGATGAAGGTGGTGAGGACGAAAATGCCGAGCTACTACCAGGAGGATGACTGCCATCAGCTTATACATGATTTCTATGCGAAATATGCTGACAGCTGCAAGCCGATGTCGAGGGATGTGATAAGGGTGAATGCGTTGGCGGAAAAACAGGCCAGCCAACAAGTTAATAGTTTACAGTTAACAGTTAATGGCCCTAACGCAAATCATACAGTTCAAAGTTCTATGCTCCAAGTTCAAAGTAGCGAGGAGGATTATCCCGAACCGCCAGCGATGCCGGAGAAACTGCCGAAGCTGGTAGAACTGCTGATATCTCGGACACCGGAGATTTATAAGCCGGCTGTGGCGCACGCTATCTTCCCACCGCTCGCTACGCATCTCTGGCAGACGAGCTTCCGGTATATTGATAATGTAGTGCATGAGGCTACATTGTCTACGTGCTTGCTGGCTGGTACGGGTGCTGGTAAATCTTCTGTAAACAAGCCGATTAGCTATATCATGGAGGATATCCGGAAACGGGATGCGGAGAATCTGAAACGTGAGAAGGAATGGAAGGAGGAGATGACGCGCAAGGGCGCCAACAAGGACAAGCGTAAGCGACCGGACAACCTCGTTATACAGGAGATTGATGCCGATATGACCAATCCGGCATTCGTGATGCGAACCGCTGAGGCGCAGGGACGGTTTCTTTACACTTCGCTCAATGAGCTGGATCAGTTTGATGCTCTGAAGGGTACCGGAAACCAGCATTTCCGTATCATGTGTCTTGCCTCAGATAGCGACAACCAGTACGGCCAGACTCGCGTGGGAACTCAGAGTGTTACGGAACGTGTAACCATCCGATTCAACTGGAACGCATCTACCACTATCCAGAAAGGACAGCGTTACTTCTCAAAAGTTTTGACAGACGGTCCGATAAGCCGCATCAATTTCTGTACCATTCCGGAGCGTGAAATCGGTGATGAAATGCCTGTCTTTGGTGATTACGATGATGCTTACCGAGAGGGGCTGAAGCCTTATATCGAGAATCTGAACAACGCCAGGGGGCTGATTGACTGTCCTGAGGCATTCCAGCTTGCCCTCCGGCTGAAGGATGAGAATGCTGAGTTTTCACGTCTGTCGCAGGATAGGGTTTATGAGAATCTTTCCTTCCGTGCCAACGTCATCGCCTACCTGAAGGCGTGTGTGCTGTATGTGGCGAACGGCTGTAAATGGGAGCCGGAGATAGATGAGTTCATCCGCTGGAGCGAGCGTTACGACCTCTACTGCAAGATGCGTTTCTTTGGTGATGCCATCAAGAGGGCGAACTTTTCGAACGAGAAATCGAGTAAGCGTGGACCGGCAAATCTGTTGCAGCAGTTGCCTGATGTCTTTAATTTCCAGCAGGCAGAATATCTCCGCTCGCAGTTGGGCATGGACAAGAAGGGCACTCCTTCGATGTTGCGTAATTGGGTGAACCGAAACTATATCCGGAAGATTCCGCCTAAGGGTGTAACGGGTGACGTAATCAGTATTCAGTTATTCAGTTTTGAAAAGCTACGTAACCGCAAGGATGGTAAAGAGGTAAAAATATTAGAATCTTAATGGAGTTTGAGTTATGGAAATAGTAGTAAAAAGAATAGCAAAAAAGAAGACTTATACGATAGGTCATCTTTATATCCTGAACGATAAGGATGTGAAGCGTACCTGGTGTTCGGGGGTAAAAATAGGCGACAAGCGTATCTTTGAACATAGCTTCGATAAGGCGAAGTTGGACAAGGAGCATTACTTCTGTGATACCCTGGAGCCTACGTGGAGAAACCTCCTGGGTGTCGAACTGAAACCGGAAGAGGAGGATGGACGGTACAGTAGGGTATCGGGTAAGAAAGCCCGCAAGATACCGGGGCATACGGCGATACCGGAGGGCTCGTATCCTGTGGTTATCTCGAAATCGCCAAGGTTCAAGAAGTGGCTTCCGCTGGTGCAGGGTGTTCCTGATTTTGAGGGCATCCGCATCCATGCCGGTAATTATCCCGATGATACGCAGGGCTGCATTCTGGTAGGTGAAAATAAAATACAGGGTGCCGTCTTTAATTCCCGCATCTGGCTGCATCGGCTCATGAATGCCATTACCGCAGCAAGGGAACGGGAGGAGAGCGTTTGGATTACAATCATTTAGTGTTGAATGTTGAATGTTGAGTGTTGAATTTTTAGTGATTAATTTTTAAAAACAAATTATTATGGTAAAGTCAGTAAATACAAATAAAGCAGAAATGGATAAGAGGGCAGCAATTGCTGTCGTGTTTGAAAACCCTGAATTCGGCAAGATCCGTACCTTGACCGATGAAAATGGGGAGCCTTTGTTCTGTGCAAAGGATGTCTGTAATATACTGGGGTATAAGAGAGCAAATGATGCTGTAAGTCAACTAGTTAACGACCTTGATACGGCGAAACGCCGTAACAAGGTTCCGGGCAGCCTTCGAAAAGATGGAAGCCGAACAGTACGAACTCAGCAGATGCTCTTCGTTAACGAGAGCGGTTTCTATGCTTTGGTGCTCGGCTCCAAGCTTTCTACTGCCGTGAAGTTCAAAAACTGGGTTACGGCTGATGTGCTGCCACAGATTCGCAAGACGGGTGGTTATATCCCGGTGCAGCAGGGAGAGAGTGATGAGGAGACAATCCGACATGCGGAAGAAATCCTCCGTGCTACGCTCAAGGAGAAGGAGAATCTGCTGAAGAAGCAACGTCTGCAGATTGAGCAGCAGAAGAAACTTATCGGCGAACAGGATACGGAAATCCGACGTTTGAATGATGTGGTAGATGAGCAGGTGGTTCGCAACGCTAAGAATGGTGAGAACATCATACAGTTGGAGAATCAGGTGGGTAATCTTCTGCCTAAAGCATTGTATAGCGATAACGTGCTCGATTCCGTTTCTTGCTTCACCACGACGCAGATTGCGAAGGAACTCGGTATCACAGCCCAGGAGCTGAACCGCTCGCTCTGTGCTTTGCATATCCAGTATTACCAGAGCGGTCAGTATCTCCTCTATGCTGATTATGCTCACATGGGCTTGGCCAAGAGCCGTACCCGCTACAGCGCCTTCCTCGACCCGAAGAGCGATGGCAGACAGGAGAAGATGGGCAGAGCCTACACCCATACCTATCTCGTATGGACCGAGCGAGGACGAAAGTTCATCCATGACCTTGCTCAGCGATATTGGGAACTGTGTGAAAAGTAAAAAGCCCCTTCAGGTCGGCGATGATGGCCTGGGTGTAGGCTCTTATCTGAGATTCTGACAGATCGCTGATATGCTCGGGAGCGAGGGCGGCGATGTGCTGGCGGCTCTCCATCTCTATCATCGTGGCGATAGGGAGGAGCTTGTGGGCTGTCTTGCCGATGGCTTCTATTGATAACTCGCCTTCTGTTGCCTGCTGGAGGTTCTGGAGATGGGATGACAACTCCTGCTTGACGGTGCTGAGTATCTCGGCTTCTGCCTCCGGATCGCCTTCTGCAAAGGTCAGGAGGGGTGCAAAGCGGGAATTCTTATTGGTTTCCTCTGCAATATCCTCTGTTTCTGATGATGTTTTTTCTGCGATATCCTCTGCTGCTGATGCTGTATCCTCCAAACCGAGGATTTCTTTCAGCTTCTCTGTGCTGAACGGCTTGAAGAGGCAATCGTCGAAACCGGCTTCTTTCAACTCTCTGATGATGCTGGCATCGTGGGCGGTCATTGCTACTACCTTCATGTGGCTGTGGTTGATGTGCTGAATCATCCTGATGCCGTTCATCTCGGGCATTTCGATATCCATCATCATCAGCGCAGGATGCTCGTTGTGGAGCACGGTGAGCGCCTCGGCTACATGCAGACAGGCAAAGACTTGCCAACTGTCGCCTACCAGCTTCTTCAGCATCTCCTGAAGCAGACGGAGCTGCAACGGGTCGTCATCGAGCAGCAGTATCTTGTGATTTTCGAAATGGAGCTTGACTGGGGTGATCGGCTTCTGCTCTTCTGCCTCTTCTACTGCAGGAGCGGTGCCTAAGGCTAGCGGAATGGTGACGGTGAAGCTGCTGCCCTTGTCCTTGACGGATTCCAGACGCAGGGTGCCCTGGAGCAGATTAACCAGTTCCTGGGTGATGTTCAGTCCGAGACCGGTGCCCTCGATGCCCTGAGCACTCTTCAGACGGGTGAACGCCTGGAACACCTTCTGGCGCTCTTCGGTGGTCATGCCCTTGCCGGTATCCCTTACCGAGAAGGTGAGGAGGTGCTGGGGACTGATGGCTGCCTGGATGGTGACGCTGCCCTTATCGGTATACTTGATGGCATTGCTCACCAGGTTGTTGAGTATCTGACGGATGCGGAAGGCATCGGCACGGTAGTAGGTCTGCGGACTGCTGATGCCATCGAGCTCCAGATGCAGTTCCAGTCCCTTCTCACGGCTCAGGATCTGCATCTCTCCGGCACACTGGCGGAACATGTCGGCAGGCGAGAAATCTACAGGGTTCAGCTTCATCAGTCCGTTTTCCAACTGGTGATAATCGAGCAGGGCGGCAACGAGCCGGGAGAGATGGGTGGCAGAACCCTTGATGCTGTTGAGACAGGAGATGCCCTGCGGGTTGTCGACATAATCCTTCATCAGGTCGATGAAGCCCGAGATGCTGGCAGCCGGAGCCTTGATGTCGTGGGTGATGGTGAGGAGCAGGCGTTCGCGCTGGTTCATGATGCGCCTGATTTCCTCGTTAGCCTCTTCGAGATTCTCGCGGTAGATGCGTTCCTTCTGCGTATCGCGGTAGATGTAATAGACGAGGATGACGGCGGCTGTGATGGCTACGATGGCAAGCAGACCTATCTGCCAGAGCAGATTCTGGCGCGCCTGCATCGCCTGGTTGATAGCCTGCTGCATCGCCTGACGTTCGCGCTGGTGGATATCGTTGAGCTGCTGGGAGGAGCGCAGGGCGAGGCGGGCATTGGTTATCTGCAGGTCTCTCACCTCGCGGTTGATGGCCTCGTGGTTATCGCGCGTAGACTGCTTCTCCTTGCGGTCAATCTGTTCCAGGATATCGGCTACGTTTCCGGCTAAGTTGACCGGGGTAGAGAGGGTATCGGTGACAGCCTGGTTGCTGTCGCGTCTGATGCTGAGCGTTTCGGCATGTTCCTTCTTGAAGGCATCGGCAAGGCGGCGGAAGAAGCCCTTGCGGGTTTTCATCACCTCTACGGTGGTGTTCTTTGCCACATGGGTCTTGGGTGCCTTGGAATGCACGACAACGGAATCTTCGCCACTGTTGAGGCTGTTCATCTTCTCGTGCAGATAGTTGTGGGATGACTTGCCCTGCATGGCGCGGGTAAGCTGCTGCAGATTGGTCTGTTCCTCCTTGAGCAGGTTGGACATGGTGCTGTCGGCTGCCTGTCGCTTTTCGATATAGTCGCGGGTTGCCTGGTTGATAGCGAGCACGGTTGTGGTGTTGCGATATACCAGCCCTATCGCCAGAATCAGTACGATGGCGACGATGATGTAACCCAGGGCTACCTTGAAAGGAACGTTTGTTTGCTGCATCTTCTTATCTTTTAATGTTTTGAGTCTTTTTGCTATTTGCGTGCAAAGTTAATCAAAAATGCGATATAAACCAACGAAAACAGGAGATAAATGCCAAAATCTGGTCATCTATCTCCTGTTTCATTGAAAGCGACGCGTAATTACTATTTTCTGAAGGTGGATTTACTCTGCTACGGTTGAATCCACTGTTGCAGCTGGTGCCTCAACAGGTGTTGCTGTTGTGTCGGCTGGAGCTACTGTGTCTACTGGTTCTGAACCTGCAACGCTTACCATTCTGTTACCTGCAAATACATTGCTAACTGATACCATTGCTACTGCTGCGATAACTGCAAATACTAACTTTTTCATAATTCTTTTGTTTTTTAATTGTGAATATTATTGTTTATTAATTCTCTTGCTGAAACTCATTTGTGAGTTCGCTAAATAATATCACAATAGGCGTGCCAAAAAATGATGAATTTGGCTAAGTATCTGATAATCAGAAGAGATGATGTTTTATGCCAGAAACGGGGTGTGGGGAAAGTGGGGAAAAGGTGTAGAAAAATTCCCCAATATAGTGTGGAATATATTGGGGAATCGGGGTGTGGCATGTTTACTCCATACCGTATTTCTTCATTTTGTTGTAGAGTGTCTTGCGGTCGATGGCAAGCAGTTGGGCAGCCTTGCTCTTGTTGCCGTGGGTGGCTCTCAGGGCAGCGGCGATGCTTTCCTGTTCCGACTGTTCGCTGTGCAGCTGCATATTGATTGGTCGGGCTGTGGAGGTCTGTGCCATCGTCTTCTCCAGTTCCTGGGCACCGATATACTTGCCACGGGTGAGCAGGGTGGCGCGCTTCATCACATTGTTCAGTTCGCGCAGGTTGCCCGGCCAGTCGTATGAGGCAATGATTTCTGAGGCTTTGGCATCCATTCCGAGCACATTCTTGCCCAATTCCTGGTTGGCGTGCTTGATAAAGAGGTTGGCAAAGAGGAAGATGTCGGCACCTCTGTCCTTGAGGGCAGGCATGTAGATGGTAAACTCGTTGATGCGGTGATAGAGGTCCTCTCTGAACTTGCCTTCGGCTACCGCCTGCGCCAGATTCTCGTTGGTGGCACAGATGAGTCGGATATCCACATCTATCTCCTGCGTGCTGCCCAGCGGACGGATTTTTCTCTCCTGCAAGGCTCTGAGGAGCTGCACCTGTACTTCGTAGTTGAGGTTTCCCATCTCATCGAGGAAAACCGTTCCGCCGTTAGCTATCTCGAAGGCGCCCTTCTTATCCTGTTCGGCTCCGGTAAAGGCACCCTTCTTATATCCGAAGAATTCAGATGCTGCCACCTCCTTAGGAATAGCGCCGCAGTCGATGGCATAGAAAGGCTTGTCCTTGCGCAGACTCTGTTCGTGGATGCTGCGCGCCACATATTCCTTTCCGGTGCCGCTGGCTCCGAGAATGAGCACTGACATCGGGGTTGGGGCAACGAGCGAAACGAACTCGTAGAGCTGCTTGGAAGCCTCGCTTTCACCTTTTATATATCTAGGCACCTCCGTAGCGCCCTGCTGTTCTTCTTGGGGCGCATCCTGCCTGGCGGCAGATTCCGCACGCTGAGGGGCTGAAACCGCAGAAGCAGCCGACTGGATAGCCTCACGGATTTTCTCTAAGAGGATTTCGGGATGGAAAGGTTTAGCCACGTAATCGGTAGCACCCGATTTCATGGCACATACAGCATTCTGAACCTCTGCATAGCTAGTCATTACGATAAAAGGCAGGTGGGCATCGGTCTTTCTGATATGCTGGAGCAATACCAGTCCGTCATGGTCGGGCAGGCGCAAGTCGGAAAGAACCAGATGGAATGCATCGCCGGCTCCCATCGCTTTGATGGCAGCGCCTACAGATGTTACCCTTTCTACATCGAATCCTTTCTTTTTGAGCCAAGTCTGTATCATGGTTCCGAATGCCAAATCGTCTTCAACAATCAATATCCTCTTCATGATGTTCTGTTTTATCCTCTTCTAAAATATCGTTATATATAACTTTGTGCAAAGGTACGGAAAAGTTATATGGAAAGCTATTTAATTCACATTATTTAGCATTAAAACCGACTAAAATTCTACAAACCCTGTTCTATTATCTTATTTTTAGTGAAAAGAACAATTGTTTTCGGATAAAAGCATGCTAGTTGCTTTATTTTTTGTATCTTTGCAAAGATAAATAAGATTTAGAGTCATGAATCCGATAGTACAAACCATCATATTGTCAGCTTCGGCGGTGCGCATGTTGCCGCATATCGCTCTGTATCTGCTCCATAAGAAGGAGATAGATGCCGACCTGCTGAAGGTGCAGGACAGGAAGCCTACGGTGCTCAACCTGATTAAGGCATGCACCCGCGAAAGGAGTTTCCGCAATCTGTTTTATTACCGCCTGGGCGAATACCGTTCGGTTTTCATCAGCTGGCTGTTGCCTCCCGAGCGTACGATGACCATCTGGTGTCCGCATATCGGGAAGGGTGCGCATCTGGAGCACAGCTATGCCACCTATCTCAACGCAGAAAGCATAGGTGATGACTTCTACTGTCTGCAGATGGTGACGCTGGGCAACGGCAAGGGCGGCAGACCTACCATCGGAAATGACGTGAAGATTTATACCGGCGCCACGGTATTCGGCGGCATCCATATCGGCAACCACGTGACGATAGGCGCCGGTGCCGTGGTATTCCAGGATATTCCCGACGGGGCTACCGTGGTTGGGAATCCGGGGAGAATCATTCAGAAATAATCAATTTAAAGATAGAGAATATGAACTATGCATTGATCATAGCCGGAGGTTCTGGCAATAGAATGGGACAGGACATCCCAAAGCAGTTTATGCATGTAGACAACTGTCCTATCATCATCCATACGATGATGGCTTTTCAGAAGCATCCTGATATTCAGGGTATTGCTGTGGTATGTCTGGCAGGTTGGGAAACGGTACTGCAGTCGTATGCCAACCAGTTCTGCATTACCAAGCTGAAATGGATATTCCCTGGCGGAAGCAATGGTCAGGAGTCGATCCACAATGGTATCTATGGCTTGAAAGAGGCGGGGTGCGGTGATGACGACCTGGTGCTGGTGCATGATGCCGTGCGCCCACTCTTGTCGCAAGACATCATCTCATCCAATATCGCCATCTGCCAGAAGTATGGCTATGCCATTACGGGTATCAAATGTAGAGAGGCTATCCTGGAGAGCGAAGATGGTTTTACGACCAACACCAGTATTCCGCGCGACAAACTGATCCGTACCCAGACACCCCAGACCTTCCGTTTGGGTAATCTGATAGCAGCCCACGAAGAGGCTAAGGAGAAGGGCATCGCCAATTCGGTGGCATCCTGTACCCTGATGGCAGAACTGGGAGGCAGACAGATGCATATCGTGCCTGGTTCAGAGAAGAACATCAAGATAACCACCGTTGAGGATTTGGAGATACTGAAGGCACTGATGAAGGTTCAGCCTGAGGCTTGGTTAAAATAAACATGTTATGATAGGAAATTCACCATATAAGGAAGATATTGCGCGCCTTTTCCGGGAAGGCTTGGAATTGGAGCGTCTGCATGGCAAGACCATTCTTGTGGCTGGTGCTACAGGATTGGTAGGAGGCTGTGTGGTTGATGTGCTGATGCAGAATCCTGCCCGGTGCTACAAGGTGATAGCAGCCGGAAGAAACAAGGAACGTGCCCGACAGAAGTTTGCTGCCTATTGGGAGAATGAATCTTTCTTCTTTGCAGAGATAGACGTTACCCAGCCTGTCATCAAGAGCATGGACAGGATGATAGGGGAACCGGTCTATAATGAGTTGGCTGAGGGCGCTGATTACATCATCGATGCAGCCAGCAATGCGAGTCCTAACTTCTTTAAGCAGAACCCTGTAGAGGTGATGAAGGCAAACATCAACGGCGTATCCAACCTGCTGGAATATGGATTGAGTCACCGCATGCAACGCATGGTTTATATCTCTTCGGGTGAAATCTATGGCGAGGGTGATGGCTCTGAATTTACCGAGAAGAGCAGCGGCTATGTGGATTGTGCATCGGTGCGTGCCTGCTATCCATCTTCCAAACGTGCTGCCGAAACGCTCTGCATGGCATACGGAGCAGAATATGATGCCGATGTGGTGATAGCCAGACTGAGTCATACCTACGGTCCGGGCTTTACGGAGAGTGACAATAGGGTGTATGCCCAGTTTATCCGCAATGTTCTGAAGGGTGAGGATATCGTCCTGAAGAGTAAGGGTGAGGCTTTCCGCTCCTGGCTTTATGTGGTAGATGCCGCCCATGCCATCTTGCGCCTCCTGCTGGATGGCGAGAGGGCAAATGCCTATAATGTGGCTCATTCAGAATCGAATATCTCCATCCGCCAACTGGCAGAGCTGATAGCCCGGAAAGCGGATAGAAAGGTGGTGTTTGATATTCCTGAGGCGGATGCGCAGCAGGGCAATACCACGCCTATCACCAAGGCAACCTTCAGTACGGATAAGCTCAAGGCTTTAGGCTGGAAACCGCTCTTTGATGTAGAAGAAGGTTTCGGACATACCTTGCAGGAAGTGAGGGAAGGCTAAAGATTTCTTTTAATCTCATCCCATGTTTCCCGCTTTTCCATGTTCAGATAGTAGCGAAGGTGTTTCTCTACTCTCTGTTCTACGGGTGGAAACTTCATATAGTCGCCAAAGAAGTGGCGCAGATAGGTATCAGCCTGCTCCGGCAGCAAGACGGTGGTATCCTCGAACGGGAATTCCTTGCCCTTGCCGAGCCATTCCTTCGGGAAAATCTCCTTATAGTGGTAGGAACCTGTATTCACCAGTACGTTCTTTGCCTTATCGAAGTCATACCGGTGACTCATCTCGTCCATCTGCTGGATGAGGCGGTGGCGCATCTTGCTGCGGCAGAAGAAGGCGAGCGTCTTGATGGCAAAGCGGCCCCAGGTTTCCTTGTGCAGGAGCAGGGAAATGTACTCAAAGAAAGTATTGTGGGTGGTTACGGCATTCAGACGGTTGATGGTCTTAGAGTATTTGCGATACAGCGCCTTTGCCGTTTCCAGGTCATCGTCGGTGGCATCAAGAGGGAAGATATCTACGTAAAGACCGATGATGCAGGGACGCTCCTTCTCCTCGATAAGGGTGGTTTCGCGGTTCACGAGTTTTGAGAAATACAGAGGGTATGACTCGTTGTTGTAGGGAGTTACTACCTCGTATTTGCCAAAGTCTTCATGCTTGGCGATTTCGAGCAGACGGTCGTAGTCGGGGCGTGGCATCAGTACGTCGATGTCATCGTCCCAGGGAATCATTCCGTGGTGACGGGCGGCTCCGATAGCGGTGCCGGCACAACAGTAATATCTGAGGTGATACTTGTTGCAGATTTCGATGAAAGCCTTCAATATATCGAGTATTGTGGCGTTCCATTCCTTCTTGATGTTCTTAATATCCATACTTTTTTCTGTTTTACGGCTGCAAAAGTAAGCAAAAAGTTTTGAACTTCAAACTATTTATGCTACTTTTGCATTCTAAAAAGTAAAAACAAGTAATATTCCATATTTATCAGATAGAAACGATGGCAGAATCATTAAAGGAAAAAACCGCCAAGGGATTGTTCTGGGGAGCGATGAACAGTGGCTCTACCCAGGTACTCAATATCCTCTTTGGCATCTTCTTGGCGCGTTTGTTGTCGCCAGCCGATTATGGTATCATCGGCATCCTCACCATATTCACCCTGATAGCGGGCAATCTGCAGAGTAGCGGGTTTACCCAGGCACTGGTGAATATCAGGAAACCCACCGACAACGATTATAACTCGGTGTTCTGGTTTAATGTCCTGGTGAGTCTTACCATGTATGTGGTGCTCTTTTTCTGTGCGCCGCTGATAGCAGATTTCTTCCATCAGCCTTGTCTCACCTCCCTGTCGCGCTTCGTGTTCCTGAGTTTCTTCATCTCTTCGTTTGGCATCGCCCAGAACGGATATATGATGAAGAACATGATGAACAAGGAGATTACCATCGTTAATTTCATGGCTCTGATCAGTTCTAATGTCGTGGGACTGGTACTGGCATTCAACGGCATGGCTTACTGGAGTCTTGCCTGGCAGCAGGTTATCTTTATCCTCGTGCTGAATATCGGAAGATATTATTATACGGGATGGCGCCCGAACTTTCATATCGATTTCGGACCGGTGAGGAAGATGTTCGGATTCAGCGTGAAACTTCTGGTTACCAACATCATCAATACGGTGAGCAACAATGTGTTGACCTTTGTCTTCGGCAGGTTCTATCCGATTAATGATGTGGGTAACTATAGTCAGGCATACAACTGGGACACCAAGGCTAATTCGTTTGTTGCCAATACGGTGGGGCAGATAGCTCAGCCCGTCTTGGCTTCTATCCAGGACGATAAGAACCGCGAGTTGCTGGTGTTCAGAAAGATGCTCCGTTTTACGGCATTTCTTTCTTTCCCTTTGATGTTCGGCTTGACTTTGGTATCACGCGAATTCATCCTGATTACGATTCATGAGAAATGGATTGCCAGTGTGCCGCTGTTGAAGATTCTCTGCGTGAGCGGTGCCTTTATGCCTATTTACACGCTTTATCAGAATCTGGCCATCAGCAAGGGGCGTTCTGATGTATATATGTGGTGCAACATCGGTCAGGTAGTGGGTTTGCTCGCCTTGGTGTTGTTCTGTCATCAATATGGCATCCAGACCATGGTGATAGCCTATACCGTGTTTATCATCGCCTGGCTTCTGGTCTGGCAGTGGATGATGAAGCGTGTTGCCGGATTGCGGTTCCTGGATGTGGCAAAGGATATACTGCCATTCATGCTCTGTGCGGCAGCCACGATGGTAGTTACCTATTTTATGACCCGCAGCCTGCAGAACATCTATCTCCTGCTGCTGTTTCGTCTGCTGGTTTCAGCCACCATCTACTTCTGTATCATGAAGCTGCTGAAGGTGCAGATATTAGAAGAGTGTATAGCTTTCTGTAAGCGAGGTAGATAAGATTCACCCTCTTGACAGGTACCCCCTTTTTGATGAGCTTGATGATGAGTCGGATGAGGCAGCTCTTAGGCTTGTAGTAGAGCGCCTGATCCACCTTTTCGAAGGCTACATGAGCGTTTGCCGCCCAGCGGTAGGCATTGACGATGCCTATCTCTGTGGCTCTGAGGTACTGATGCTTCTTATCGTTCTGCTCGAAGAAATCGATGAGTCGGCGGGTTGATTTGAAGTATGACAGGAGATTCTTTTCAGAGATATTGTGATTGTAGGAATTCTCATTGTCGGTACGGTAATAATATACCGTATCATCGATGTTCACCTTTTTGCCGTAGAACATGAACTGGGCATTCCAGAAAAGATCTTCCGCATAGTTGATGCCCTCTTCAAAGAATATCCTGTGCTCCATGATGAGCGAACGCTTATAGATTCTGCCCCACAGCCGGTTGGTGATGATGTTCTGACAAACAAGTAGTTTGAGCAGTTTCTCATCAGAAACATCAAAAGGTTTCTGGAGTATTCCTGCTTTCCCATCGCACCACTCCCGGTAGCCGCCATCAATCAGGTCGGCATGGCTACTATCTGCTTTTCCTGCCAACTTCTCAACTGCATCTTCCGGCAGCATATCGTCGCTATCGGCAAATAAAAGATAATCGCCTGTAGCCGCCATCAGTGCCGTCTGTCTTGCAGCTCCCACGCCCCGGTTTCTGTCGTGGTGGATGATGCGTACCTGTTGTGCTCTTCCCGGATATTCTTTCAGAAGCGATTGTAGGATACCGATACTTTTATCGGGGGTACAGTCATCTACAAAGATGTATTCGATAGACGCATACGACTGCTCGAACAGTGAACGGGCGCACTGTTCGATATATTTTTCTACTCCATAGATAGGGGTTAAGATACTTATTTTCAGCATGATGGTTTTAATCTAAGATACTTTTTTATCTTGTCGGGTTCTCTTTTTTATCTTGTGAGATACTGGAATATCAGCGTGCTGTTATAGAAGAACAGGAAGATGGTGATGATGGCGAGTCCTCCACGAAGATAAGGCAGATATTTCTCCTTACAGTTTCTGATGATATATCCGATACAAACCGGAATGATGAACGCCCAATGGGCAGCCATGATGTAAACCTCGTTCAGTCCGAATCCCATGACCAGATGAATGAAGGCATCGCATGCCACCCATGAGGCAGTGAGCCAGAGAAAAGCCGATCTTCTTCCCATCCAAAAGCCCATGCACAGCAGAATCACGATGATACCCTCTATGATATAAGGAACGGGTGTCTGGTATTTCACGAATATCGGGCGGTGGCTGTGGATATCTTCCAGAAGATGTTCTCTGTGCAGGATAAGCGATTCGCCAAAAACGTTTTCAACCAATGATTCTGAACGGGAGATAGACATATCTGCCCATGAAAGCATGCCCCGTTTCTGGATATTCTTGCCAGCGATGGCCTTATCGTGTTTTTGCTTCTGTTCCATTTTTGCCCTGAAAGTACTGTCTTTCGCAGCTTTCTGAGCCACGAGCCGTTCTCCTTCCAGACGGTTCGGAATGATGAAAGCCTTGTTCTGGTAGATGCCTGCAGCACCTATCAGAAGGGTAGGCAAGATGATGCCCAATGCCAGATATTTCGGGCAGAAGAGTTTTTTGCCATTGGTAAAGAGGGCGGCAAGGAAGGTCTTGGCGCCATTGCTCAGCGTGATGCCTGCCGTGAAGAAAAAGAGCAGGGCTGTTTGCCACCAAGGCATGCTGCGGTGTTCCTGCTGCTGTTTGCCTGCCAGATAAAGTGTCATCGACAGGAAGAAAAGCGACATGCCGAAATGGTCATCTACAAAGGTGACGAGCAGCACGTAGGCAAAGGAAAAAAGCATCGCTGTGAGCACATTGCTGTCTATAGCCTTCAGTTGCATCACCTCTCTGAAGATTCTTCTGAAGAAGAGGGTGGAGTAGGTGGAGAAGAATGTCATCATCACCGCCACGATGATAGTTGCCCAATTGCGGGAGGTGAGTTCTATCAGCCAGCCGTTCAGTAGCGAGAAAGGATAGAGGAAGAAAGGGAGCATGGGATGGCGATACTCCGTGTAATACACCTTCCACTTCGAGAGGGTAAGGTAGGTGTAGGGGTCGAAACCTGAAATCTGAAAGTTCTTGGTGAAGAGCGTCCAGAATCCTGCTTTCGGTTTGCCGAAATCATCAAAATGATAGGTTATCATCAGCACATTGAAGGCGATGATAACGATGAGTGTAATCAAGGCAAAGAGCCTTTCTTCTTTTTTAATTCTAAATATATTGTTCATTCTCTGATTATTTTTTTGCTGGGCTGATGCATGCCGCATCTCCTTCTTAGCGCTGCAAAAGTAATTGTTTTTTCTGAATATTCAAAAAGAAAGGCTCTATTTTGTGTCTTTTTTCTGATAAAAACGGAGTTTTATTTTGTATTCTCTTTTATTTGGTGTATCTTTGTCGCAATGATGATGAAAAAGTCATCAGGACGGACAGTTGGATAATAAAGATAAATAATGACAATGAAACATGCTTTTTTGATAATGGCTCATGGCAGTTTACCGCTTCTGAGGGTATTGCTGTCGATGCTCGATGATGAGCGCAATGATATATTTCTGCATATCGACCGGAAGTCGGATATGCTGGATGGTGCTGAACCGCTGGTTCTTTCCAAGGCACGCCTCTTTGTGTTGGAACAGAGGGTGGATGTGCGTTGGGGAAATCTGAGCCAGATTAAGGCGGAGTATGTGCTTTTCGAGGAGGCTTTGAAGCATGGACCTTATGCCTACTACCATCTGCTGAGTGGTCAGGATTTACCTATCAAATCGCAGGATTACATCCATCAGTTCTTTGAGGAGCATCAGGGTAAGGAGTTTGTGGGCATCAATCATGGTGAGGAATTTGAATGGGATTGCCGCCGAAAGATGATGCGTTATTGGCTATTTACCAGTCTTACCCGCTCGAAGTATGGGGCTTTGAATGCCATTACCAGGCGACTGAATAAATATCTTTCGATGCTGCTCATGCCGTTCCTGCATCGCCAGAAGATGGATTTTGCCAAGGGTGCCAACTGGGTGAGCATCACGCAGGCATGCGTGGAGTACGTGGTGAGCCAGAAGCCGTTTGTATTGAAAAGATTCAATTATACCTTCTGCCCTGATGAGTTCTTCCTGCAGACCCTGGTATGGAATCAGCCCGATTTCCGGGCCGCCTTGTACTCAGAAAAAGATGAATATGAGGGCTGTATGCGACTTATCGACTGGAAACGGGGCAATCCATACGTCTGGACTTTGGCAGACAAAGAGGAGCTGGAACAAAGCAACCGCCTCTTTGCCCGTAAGTTTGATATGAAGCATGAGGATATCATCCGCTGGATCAAGGCTTCTTGCTAATATTTATCCTAGCATGTAGCCTACCAGCAGATATCCGTTGCTTATCCACAGATAGAGGGTGATGGCGAGCATCAATCCTCTGAAGCCCCATTTCAGGCTCTTTCCTTTTGCCTTGAGCGCCAGGAAGGCGATGGCGATAGGAAGGGCATACATATAGTGGGCAGTCATGATATATACCTCGTTGATACCGAAGCCCAAACCGATATGGAGGGCAGCATCCATCAGGAAGAATGTCAGGGTGAGCCAGAGAAACTTTGATTTTCTTCCGGCAAGGATGCCAAGTAAGAAAAACACAACGATGCATGCCTCTACCACATAATTGACCGCAGACTGGTATTTCACGATAACCGGACGGTTGCGCAATACATCGCCCAGAAGGTTCTGCTGGTGCAGCATGATGCTTTCACCGAAGAAATTCTCGACCAGAGTTTGCGAGCGGGAGGTCGTCTTGTCGGTCCAGTTCATGAATTCGCCCTTGGCGATAGGCTTGCCCGTGTTCTTGTTCCATATCTGTTTATGGTCACGAACATATTTGGCATGCGCTTTATCCTTGATGATTTTCCTGACGGCAGCTTCTACCTTTGCCGAGTCTTTCACGCCAGTGCTGTCGCGGTATTGCTGGTAAATCTTGGCTGTGGCTTCCTTGTTTTTCTTCATCTTAGCCTCGTGTCTTGCCATCTCCTTAGGCCATACAAAGGTGCGGTATTCCCATCTTGCAAAGCCCCACATGAGTGCGGCAGGAAGGATGACTCCTATCAGGAAGTATTTGATACTAAAGAACTTTCTGCCATTGGTGAAAAGGGCGGCAAGGTAGGTCTTCAGACCATTGTTGAGCGATACGCCCGCTGTAAATACAAAGAGCAGGATTGTCTGCCAGATGGTAAGCTGTCTGCCTTTCTTCATGCATACGCCTGTGATATACAGGGTACAGAGGAGTATGATCATCGACATGATGAAATGGTCGGGTACCATCGCTGAAACCATCACATAGGCGAAAGAGAAATAGAAGGCAGAGAGCAGGTTGGCATCAAAGCGCTCTGTACCAATCACTTCTCTGAATATACGATAAAGGAAAATGAAGGAATAGAAGGCGCAGAACACCAGGATAGCTCCCACGACAAACTGAACGCAGTTGATGCCGGTAAGCATCATCAATCCTTGATTTATCTGATTCGGGATATACATGAAGAACGCCAGCAGCGGGTGGCGGTATACGTTATATTCTGTGTCCCAGTGAGATACGATGCTATAGGTAAGCGGGTCAAAACCTGCCACATGGAAGGTCTTGACAAAGAGTTTGTGATAATTATCTGTAATCTGCGAGAACTGGCTGTGGTATTTGATGACAGTCAGGGCATTGAGGGCACATGCTATGATGAGTGCGACGAGTGCTGAAACTCTTTCCTCTTTCTTGATTTTAAAAATATCGAATATCTTTTTCATATCTTTCTTTATCGTGTTTTAGGAATCCCCTTATTTCTTCAGGAAGAACCTTACCAGGAGGAAGTTTACCGGGATGCAGATGCAGAGGGTGGGTATCATAGCCAGCTGTTTGGCTAGACCCAAGCCTACGAAGAGGTTGAGGCAGAGGGTCTGCATCGAGTAGTTGACGATGTGGGAGAGGGTGAATCCTGCTCCGCGCTTGGCATTCGCCTTTACCTTAAATGTATAGCGGGTACTGGCGATGAAATTGAAGATGAAACTCACGATGTAGGCGATGGTGTTGGCTGTAGTAGCCAGACTGTGGTCGCCCATGTTGGGGATGAAATGGGCCAGCGCCGGCATCATTGCCAGGTAGATGACATATTGCAGTACCGTAGCCAGTCCGCCTACGATTCCGAATCTGATGACTTCGCCCAGCTTCTCTCGCTTGGCATCATCCATATTATTTATCTTGTTCTTGATATTCATGTTGCAAAAGTACTTCAAAATCTCCAAATTACCAAATATATCGTGGTATTATTTATCTCAGCATCTTTCCTTTTCCGAAGAGATAAGCCAAATGGGTCTTCTCCATCATCTTGGCGATGCCGATGCTTCCGGCAATGGCGATGAAAATGGTAACGAGGGCAAAACAGATTTCGCTCCTGTCCCAACTAAAGAGGGGATGATAAAACTTGGCTGCCATCGTAAATATGGGGTGGAAGAGGTAGATGGGCAGCGTGTTGCGGCCTATATATAATAAGGTGTCTTCTGTCTTTCGAACGCTGGCATTATCCTGTAGGCGTTTGATGAGGCTGTGTATCCACATCAGGGATGAAATGCAGCACCAGCAGGAGAAGACGATGGCGAGCGTGCCCCAGTCGTACCATTCTTCCAAGCCCAGCAAGTTGATCCAGAGCAGCAGGGCTACCGGTGAAGGACGGAAAATTCTGTCAAAGCCGATATGGCATTGTCTGAGTACCGCTCCGATGAAATAATAGGTGGCGGCACTGGGCGAAAGAGCGGGTGTCTTGGACAGGAGCAGGAGTAGGGTGGCGAAGATAAAGAGGCTTGTGGTGGTGCTCATCGTCGTTTTTCCCTGTCTGAGGGTTCCCCAGGTTGCTCCCTTGAAACTGACGTAATAGAGAATGCCGCAGATAATCATGGTCTGGATGAACCAATAGGGACCGATGGACGTAACGAATATCTTCTCACAAATCTGAGAGAGTGACAGTTCCGTGATGCCATCTCTCACCGGCATGAAATAGGAGAGGACAGAGAAACCGGTTACCATGATGACGTAAGGCAAAGCGAGACACATCAGGTATCTTCCCATCTCCTTTGGGTTTTTCTCAATATTCACGAGATAGCCAGTAATGATGAGGAAGGTAGGCATCATGAACGAGAGAATGCCTGCCTTGAGATGGGGGTATGCGTTGCCAACACTCACGATATGAATCAATATCATGAGAATAATGAGTATGGCTCTTATCCAGTCGATGTCTGTATTCCTTTGTTTCATAATGAATATATTCAAAATCTTTACTTGTTGATGTTACAATTGGGGGCAAATATACATAAAATATTCTTTTCCTCAAAATCTTTTTGCCTAAAATTCCCCCAGATTCTCAAAATCTTGCCTGTGTAAGTCTTAAAGAACTGTACGGCACGGGCTGAAAGTTCAAAAGCTCTTAGCCCAGGGGGATAATAGCAATCTACAAGGCATTCTATAGCCAAATCGAAGGAGAATTGCTCGATTTGGCTATAGTATAACCTATTCTTTAGCCAAATCGAGTTAAAATTTATCGATTTGGCTATAGAATCCTTGTTTTTCTCGGATAATTATCTTATATTTGCACCATCATTAAAGTTAGATTTAAAAGGTATGGAGCAAATTATCGGACGAAAGAAAGAAATCGAGCTGTTGACAGAATATTATCATTCTGGCAAAGCTGAGTTTGTGGCTGTATATGGCAGGCGTCGTATCGGCAAGACTTATCTTGTGAGAAATCTCTTCCGTGATAAGTTTGCCTTTGATATGTCTGGGTCTATAGAGGCACCAGCAGAGGCGCAACTCTCTAATTTCGGGTTTGCGCTGAGGGAATATGGAGATTCCAAACAGCCTATTCCTACGAATTGGACAGAGGCTTTTGAGGCATTGAAACAGTTGTTAAAGGCAAAAATGAAAGGAGAACGACTCGTTGTTTTTATCGATGAACTACCATGCTTGGATACGCCGAAATCTGGTTTCCAACAGGCTTTTGAGCACTTTTGGAACGGATGGGCAGCTTACCAAAGTGAAATCATGCTTATCGTTTGTGGCAGTGCCACGTCGTGGATGATAGCCAATCTGATAGATAGTCATGGTGGGCTTCATAATAGGATAACGCACGAGATGTATCTTGCTCCTTTTACTCTTCGTGAGACGGAACTGATGCTGCAAGCTTATGGATTCTCATGGACTCGCATTTCTATCCTTCAGATATATAGCATCCTTGGTGGGGTGCCTTATTATCTCAGTTTGTTGGATAAAAAGCAAGGTGTGGAAGGGAATGTCGACAGATTGTTTTTCTCATCCCACGCTGAACTGAAGCGAGAATATGGAAGACTATATTCGTCTTTGTTTAGAAATTCTGAGTCCTATATGCGTGTCATAGAGGTACTTGCCTCATGCAGACAAGGTATGACCCGAAAGGAAATCATGGAGAAATTGAAGTTGAAATCGGGTGGAACTTTGACAAAGGTTCTTAGTGAATTGATAAATTGCGATTTTGTAAGAGGGTATAATACCAGGGATAAGAAGATAAAGCAGAAAGATCAAATCTTTCAGCTCACCGACCTCTATACATTATTTTATATGACGTTTTGCCATCCTGGTACGACGGACACGGAATATTGGACTCACTTGATGGGAAAACCTCGTCAAAATACTTGGTATGGCTTGGCTTTTGAGCGAGTTTGCATGTTGCATATTCCTCAAATCAAGCATTTCTTGGGGATAGACCAAATCCATACCGAGTATTATTCTTGGCGAAGTAAGGTTTCAAAGCCAGCTGCGCAAATCGACTTACTGATAGAACGTGCCGATAATCTCGTGAATCTATGTGAAATCAAGTATTCGCAGATGCCTTACACGATCACTAAGGAGGAGGATATGCGCATTCGTAATCGTATGGCAGATTTCGTGGCAGAAACAGGGATAAAAAGTGGCATTATCCCAACGATGATTACTACTTTTGGCGTGCGCCTTACACAGTATGCAGCCTTGGCTCAAGTACAAATTACAATGGACGACCTGTTCACTTGATTTTGGGCTAATAACCACGTTTTATCTAAAAGGCTTGTAATGACCTTTATCGGCATAGGCGAGCATCTCCTTGTCGCCTCGGCTGTCGCCAAATGCTTCTATCTCGTATTGCGTGCGGTCGAAAGATAATGAGGGGGTACCGTAGGCATTGGCGGTTGTGGTGGTCAGTGCCTCGCAGATGCGATGCACCTTTTCCTCGCCATAGCAGTTGTTGCTCTTGAACTTGCCGGTAAGTCTGCCGTCAATCACTTCTATCTGGGTGCCTAAAACCCTGACTCCATCTAGGCCGCGAACTTTAAAGAACGGGCGGACCCAATTGTCGATGCTGGCACTTACGATGAAAACCTGAGCACCTGCAACCAGAGCTTCGTGTACCAGCGTAACACCTTTGGGGCGTAACAGATGCTGGTATTCTTCGGCAAAATCGCGGCAGAGCGCATCAAACTTCTCGATACGCATGCCGGCAAAAAGATGGGCAAAGATGAGTTGCTTCGCCTTCCAGTTGGGAAAGAGATGCAGCTTCATCAGTACCAGGAGCGGACTGTACATCAGGAAAACCATCAGAAAACGACCGGTACCCTTGGCATATCTGATGAATTCCAGCAGGGTATCGCTTGTTGTCAGCGTTCCGTCGAAATCGAAACAATATAATTTTTTCTTCATTTTCTTATACGATATAAATAAGAATCAGGAAGGAGAGCAACCAGGCAAGCACGATAAACTGGGTGATGCGGTCGCGCAGGATAATCTTCGTAGGGTCACCACTCTTCTGGTCTACCACGGCTATCTGGATGTATCTCAGCAAACCTACCAGCACAAAGACACTCGTAAGATAGAGATTCTCGGTATGGAAATTCTCGATGACCTCCGGACTCACCGTATACATGATGTAACATACCAGGGTTACGGAAGCCGTAATCGTAATAGCCTGGTTGATGAAGGTGAGGTTGTAGCGGATGGTATTCTTGCGGGGAGCCTCGCCCGTCTTCTCCATGCGCAGCACATCATCGCGGCGCTTGGCAAAACTCATAAAGAGGGTGATGAGGAAGGTCATCAGTACAATCCACTTACTGAGTACGATGCCCGTAGCTACACCACCTGCCAGCAGACGGAGTACGAAACCGAAAGCCACGATACACACATCGATGATGGCATATTGCTTGAATTTGGCACAGTAGCCAAGATTCAGAAGCCAATAGAAGATGATGATTCCCATCGTCTCCCATGATTCGAGCAGGCTGCATACACCCATAGAGAGGGCAAACATCAGGAACATCAGCCCGTATGCCTGCTTGATGCTGACCGCTCCCGATGCTATCGGACGATGGCACTTGACCGGGTGGCGGCGGTCGGCCTCCACATCATAGATATCGTTGAAACAATAGATGCTCGATGCGGCAAAACTGTAGGCGAAGAAAGTAATCAGACCCGCCAGTAGGGCATCTGTATGCAACAGGGCGCCGCCAAAGAACAGCGGTAAGAAGATAAAGCCATTCTTGATCCATTGTTTTGGGCGAACCAGTCGCAGCAGCGCAGCAAAACCTTTACTGTCTTCCAATTTATTCTCGTTCATAAAACTCCTATTTTTCTTAATAAATAAACTCCTTTTTACTTGATAAACTTAGCTAACTCTTTAGAAATCCATCCGGCTATCTTGCTCAGAATCCATGCTGCAGGCAGGGTGATGCCTATGCAGATGAAGAAGGTAGGCCAATAGCCCAAGTGATGCGGCTCTAGGTATTTCAGCACGAAGTGGATATGGAGCAGATAACACTCCAGACTCAGCGCTCCCACAAACATGAACCCCTTGTTAAACCAGCTCGGTGTGCGGCGGAAGATGCGGTTCAGCAGCAGGATGCTGGTGATGGTGAGCGGGATATAGAGCATGCGTTCCAGGAAGAGCGGAAACATGCCGTGCTTCTCCTGTTCCAGGAAGATGCTCGCCAGCAGCGTCATCAGGAACATGAGCCATATCATCCATATCGAAGCGCCGTCGAGCGTCTGTTTCTGTCTTACCATCTCACCCATGTTGATGCCGATGAAGAAGATAGGCACGCGGCTCCAGAAAATCTCCAGGTGTCCTACAGCCTGATGTATCGGGGTAACATATTGTACCAGGATGCACCACATGATCATCACCACCGGCAGCCAGCGGTAGATAGGATGGCGCTTGATGAGTTCCATGTAGGCAGGGGCAAAGAGATAGAGCATCATCGTAGCCGGGATGTACCAGAAGTTGAGCTCATCATGCAGCCAGAACCCCCAGTTGATGGTTATCTCTCCAAAGAGATAGATCCAGTTCCAGGTGCTTCCGCCCTGGAAAGAAGGGATATAGAAGAGGCAGGCTATGATGAGCCAGGTAGGGTAGATGCGCAGATAACGGCGGATGAAGAAATGCTTGGCAGAAGGATTCTTCATCCACGAGAACCAGAGACCTATTCCGCTGAGAAAGAGGAACATGTCTACACCGACATTGCCCATTCTGCGAAGCCCGAAAAAGGCATCTTCTCTAGGCAATGCCACATGAAAGAGGATGATGAACAGCATGGCTGCTCCCATCAACTCGCCGCGAAACCGGCTGATATTCGCCAGTTCTATATCTTTTATCTTCATGATTTTCTTTTAATATTTCGGGTTGGGAATCTTCTTCATCAGTTGGGTGAAGAGCCATGCCAGGCAGATGCTCGATATGATGTAGAGGAGCAGACCGGCATAGATGTAGCCCTGACGGCTGATAGGGATGAATATCTTGCGGGTGATAGGGTGACATACGAAGAGAGCGGCGGAGATGCTGCCCATCCACTCTAATACCTTGTAAATGCCTGATAGCCAGCTGATGTTCTGGAGCAGGTCGGCTACCAATACGCTCAGCAGACAGAAGAAAAAAGGCACGAAGGTCCAGCCAACCATGCTGCCGCTCAAACTGTAGATAAGCGAGATGCAGAAGATGCAGCCAAAGAAGTTGGTGATAGGCGAATGGAACGTCATGAGTATCTTCTCGCCATAGCGGGCATAGAGTATGCCCAAACCGAATGGCAGCATGCCGCCCATAAAGTTGTAGCGGTAGCGGTTCATCACTTCACTTTCTGGATTGTCAAAACCCAGGATGAGCTGGATGACGATGCAGATGGCCATCAATCCTACGGTCCATCCCCAATGGCGGCGATAGAGCAGCAGTCGATAGACGATGTAAAGTTGCAGCATCAGACCGAAGAACCAGTACGGACCCGGCCAGATGATGTTATCCGGATTTGGCAATACATTATTGAACATGCTCAGCATCGCAACGATGTCGAGCGCTGCATAGTGGTGAGAGCCAGGCGTGATAAGGTCGAGCATCGTGAATGCCACGAAACCTACTATCATCATCTTGAAGAGCTTCAGATAGTGATAGCGGATAAAGTGGAGCGGTTCGCGCCAGTTGATGCTTCCTGTAAGTTTCTTGCCCGAGATGCTGTACATTCTGGTCTGCTGTTCGGTAGAGAGATGAGGTTTAGCCTCGTATTTCATCACCAGTCCGTAAGCACTCAGGAAGAGAAATACGGGCACACCATAATGGCCGAAGAACGAGAGCAGGTGTACAGGCAGGTTGAGGTCCATGCTGACCATTACCTGGTTCAGCCAGTCAAAATTGTGCTGGAAGTATTGATACTCGTTCTCCTTGACAATAGGTCCCAGCCAATGGCAGTAGTTATGCAAGAAGATGCCGATGATGGCGAGTCCTCTCAGGGCATTGCATGCCGGGCGTGATAGAATAGCACTATTCATAATCAGTTTCTCCTTTCTTTCTTTTTTACCTTTTTACTTTCTTCCTTTTTTATCTTTTCCAGATGCGCATCACGAAGTTTGTCGTAATCGGCAGAGTTTTTGAGGATACGTGGCCGCATCTCGTCATATTTCGGACTCAGAATGTTATATTCCTCCTTATAGGTAGGAGTCTCAATGCCAGCCAGATACAGCAGGAGATGAGGCAGGGCATCGGTCATGAAGCGCTTGTCCTTAGCCTTGCGTATCTGACGGTAAATGTCGCGGTGGTTCCTGATATATTTTGGCGAACAGTAAATCCAGAACGGAATTTCAAACTCATAGTGAGCCAGCGGCCAGTCGATTTCTGCAGAATGGTTACGGCAGATGAAGCCTCGGTTCTCTTCGTAGCATTCCTCGCCATGGTCGGGCACGTAGATGACGATGGCATCCTGCTTCTGGAAACGCTTTACAATCTGGGCTACGATAGAGTCGTTGTAGAGGGTGGCGTTATCGTAATGACTCAGCATCTTGCGCTGGGCATTGGTCAGTTCAGGGCGCTTGTCTTCATAACTGCTTGCCCAAAACCGGGCTTGCTTGGTGCGGTAGCGCTGCTTATAATTTACATGCTGGCCCATCAGGTGGAAGATGGTGAGGTTGTGCTCCTTCTGGAAGTTCTTCAGACTGTCGTCGTAATCCTGCAGCAGTCCGTCGTCCAGGTCGTGAAGCTGGGTGTTGCGATGGTCAAACTGGAGTTTGCTCAGTTCCGGATTATTCAGGAAGAAACCGCCGCTGAAGTCGTAAACTGCCTCCTTTGCCTGTGGCAGGAATTCGTTGGTGATGAAGGTTACGTTGTAGCCTGCCTTTCGGAACACTTCAGGAAAGAGCGGATAGTCGCACCATTCGCCTTTCTCGCCTACCACATGGGTAGAGAGCATGTTCTTGAAAACGAAACTGGTCAGGTTCCAGCAGGTTACCACATCGGTAAACTTGGTGAGCTTGCGCGATTTCTCCAAGGCTACCTGCTGTGGAGTGGTATCCATAAAATAGCCGTACTGCTGGGAATGATGGCGGCCGAAGCTTTCGCCGATAATCAGCACGATGTTTGGCGAGCGGTAGCTGCAGCTGTCAACCTTCACATCGTGGGCAGCATGAATGAGTTGGGTAATCTGATGTGCTGCCAGCTGATTGGCATAGATACTGAATTGGAGTCGGTAGATTGGCAGATAGAGTACAGCATGATCTTTTTCTGTCAGGATATGCTCTACTTCGCCTATCGTTCTACCATTCATGAGTTTATGGTAAGCCATCTTGTTGTGCCAGGAGGTACAGCATCCTATGATGAAGATGATGAGGCATAGAATTCCGAAGCTGGCAGGCATGGCTGCAGTCATGCGGGGGATAGCCATCAGCCGTTTCTTGACAGAAGCCAACTCCAGAACGGTAATGATGAAAACGTATAGCTTGATGAGTTGCTTGCGGAAGATGGCGATGAGAATCTGGATGAGAGCGAGAAGCAGGATCCAGCCCACACTACTGAAGAGAACCTCGGCAGAGATGAGGGCTGAGAGGAAACTGCTAGCCTCCGAACTGTTGGTCTCGCCCACCAGCATCAGCATAGAAGGGTTGAGCGTAGAGCCGAAATTCACGTAGCAATAGGTGTCGGCGGCAGCTGTACTATATAATATAAGGTATAGTACGGCACGCAGACCCCAGCGCACCTTCTTGGGGAAGATGGCGACAACGGCACACACCACATAAAGGTCGACAAAGAGTTCCAGGAACAGGTTGTCGTATAAAGTCCCCTTGGCAGGTGTAGTCACGATAGAACTGATCATGCCCAGCAGGTACATGAACACAAAGAAGTTGGCATTTCTGCGAATCGGCGCAGAAGCCACGTTCAGACACTTCTTAATGATTTCTTTCCAACTCATTTTTTGCTGTTTGTTGTTTAAATATGATTTAAAGCGTTTTCGGAGAGAGGGATGCTTAGAGCTGCCTGTAGTTTCTGACAGCCAGTTGCTCGATGCATTCCGGCACCATTCCCCTGATGCTTTCCTCCTCTTTGATACGCTTTCTGATTTCCGTGCTGCTGATGTTGAGCAGTGGAGTTTCTACGATGGTAACGCCTTCTGGTACATTGCCTATGTTGGCTCCCTGGCGCGGATAAACCACGATGGAATAGTGGGCTAGGATGTCGTCGTGGTGGTACCACTTGTCGAAAGCAGCCCAGTTGTCGCCACCGATCAGCAGGGTGAACTCGTTTTCCGGGTAATCCTTGCTGATGGCTTGCAGCGTGTGCCAGGTATAAGATGGCTTAGGCAGGCGGAACTCGTAGTCGCATGCCTTCAGTTGTGGCTCGTGCTCCAGCGCTTTTTCTACCATTTCCAGGCGCAGCTGGTCGTCGAGCAAGTCGGTAGCGGTCTTCTTGAATGGGTTCATGGGCGAAACCATGAACCACACCTCATCCAGGCAGGCTTTCTCGCAAAGGCTTTTCGCCAATGCAATATGGCCCGTATGGATGGGGTTGAAGCTACCGCCAAAGATTCCTACCTTCTTCATTTCTTACTCTGCATCTAGGAAGGCCTTGACGAGCTGATAAACCTCTTGCTGAGCCTTCTCCAAGTCATCGTTTACGACCACGTGGTCAAACTGAGGGGCGAAGGTCAACTCATAGCTTGCCTTGGCAAGGCGCTGCTCAATCACCTCAGGCGCATCAGTATTGCGGCCAACCAGACGGCGGCGCAATTCCTCTACCGAAGGTGGCTGGACAAAGATGCTCAAGGCACGCTCGCCATAAAACTTCTTGATGTTTACACCACCCTTCACGTCAACATCGAAAATCACCGACTCGCCCTTGGCAAGCTGGTTTTCTACCTGTGACTTCAGGGTGCCGTAGAATCTGTCCTGGTAAACCTCCTCATACTCCAGGAACTCGTCAGCCTCAATCTTAGCCTTGAATTCCTCTGGAGAGAGGAAGAAATACTCTACACCATTCTGTTCTGTACCGCGCGGAGCACGAGAGGTGCAGCTGATAGAGAAAGCCAGCTTCAATTCTGGGTGCTCTTTCATCAGCCAGTTTACGATGGTGCTCTTACCGCTGCCCGATGGGGCGCTGAAAATTAACAATCCGTTCTTCATTTTTTATTCTTCTTTTCTTTATTTGCTGTTTGATAGGGGGGCTTTTTGGACAGGCGATGGAATCGCCTGGAACGGGCGAGGCTTTCAAAAACGCCACTTGAGGGAGCTTTTGAGGGGGCTCTTGGGAAGAGAGGAGGTGCCTGTCTCTTGTTTAGAGGGCATTCAGCACCTGCTCCTTGATCTGCTCCAGTTCGTCCTTCATCTTCACCACGATGTTCTGCATCTCAGCCTGGTTGCTCTTAGAGCCGGTGGTGTTGATTTCGCGTCCCATTTCCTGTGCGATGAAACCGAGTTTCTTTCCTACACCATGACCTTCCTCATTCATGGTCTCGCGGAAATACTTCAGGTGGTTGGCAAGGCGCTGCTTCTCCTCACTGATGTCGAGCTTCTCGATGTAGTAGATGAGTTCCTGCTCCAGGCGGTTCTTGTCGTAATCTACATTCGGAATCTGCTGCAGACCGTTAACGATGTTTTGTCTGATCTTCTCCACGCGAGCCTTCTCGTATGGTTCGATGCTAGCCAGGAGAGTCTGGATGTTATCCACCTTCTCAGTAAATTTCTTCTGGAGAGCGGCTCCTTCCTGCTTGCGGAAGGCAACGAGATGGTTCACAGCCTCGCAAATTGCATTTTTTGCCACTTCCCACTCCTCATCGCTCAATTCTTCCACATCCGTCTTCGTTGTTACATCAGGAAGACGCAACAGAGTGCTGTACCAGTCGGTTGGCTCAGGAATGCCTGTTTCAGCCGAAATCTTCTTGATTTGCTGGTAATAATTCTGTACAAGCGCCACGTTGATAGGAGTGGCATCTGTAGTAGCATCCTTATCAATCCAGATGGCGAAGTCAACCTTGCCTCTTTCTAGATTTTTAGAGATATACTGACGGATTTCCATCTCCTTCTCTCTATAGAGCGGAGCAATACGAGTAGAGAGGTCAAGAGTCTTGCTATTTAATGACTTTATCTCTACATTAATCTTCTTTGTTTTAAAGGCCGCGGTAGCTTTTCCGAAGCCTGTCATTGACTGTATCATATAATCTTTCGCGTTAAATTTCTGCAAAAGTACAAAAAAAAGCGAGAAAATGAGTATATTTGCACCTTATTTAAGAATATATTTTTTAATTATGTCGTGTATTTTGAATATTGAGACGAGTACGGACGTGTGCTCAGTGGCAATTAGTGATAGTGGACAGGTGATTTTCAACCAGGAAGATCACACAGGTCCGAACCATGCTGTTAAGTTGGGTGTGTTTGTGGATGAGGCTCTTGATTTCCTCGATTCTCATGGTCTTCCGCTGGAGGCTGTGGCGGTAAGTTGTGGTCCGGGTTCCTATACCGGATTGCGTATCGGTGTGAGTATGGCGAAGGGCATCTGTTATGGTCGCGGTGTGAAACTCATCGCTGTTCCAACACTCGAACTGATGGCAGTGCCTGTATTGCTTGGCGAACATCCTGAGGAGGAAGACGCCCTCATCGTACCTATGCTCGACGCCCGTCGCATGGAGGTATATGCCGAAGTGCTCGACCGCGCCCTGAAGGTGGTTCGCCCTATTCAGGCTGATATTGTGGATGCTGATACCTACAAGGAATATCTGGACCAGCATCATGTGTACTTCTTCGGAAATGGCGCTGCCAAGTGTATGGAGACCATCAACCATCCGAATGCTCACCTCGTAGAGGGCATTGAGCCTTTGGCTAAGAATATGGCTCCGCTGGCAGAGAAGCGTTTTGTAGAGGGCAAGTTCGAAGATGTGGCATATTTCGTGCCTTTCTATCTCAAGGATTTCGTGGCTAAGATGCCAAAGAAACTGCTCTAGAATTATAGATTATATAAAATATTGTAAGAATGAATATAGAAGGATTAGACTATAATACCCAGAGAGCTAAGCTCATTCTGCCTGAGTATGGCCGTGAGATTCAGCAGATGGTAGACCATTGTCTGACGCTTACCGACCGTGAAGAGCGCCAGCGCTGTGCAGAGACCATTATTGCAGTCATGGACCGTATGTTCCCTGAGAACAGAGGGGTAGAGGACCATGAGCAGAAACTCTGGGACCAGCTTGCCATCATGAGCAATTTCCAGCTCGACATCGATTTCCCTTATGATGTATCGGATGCTGTGAAGATAGCAACCAAGCCGGAGCCTTTGCCATATCCTATGCAGCACATCCCGGTGCGCCATTATGGAGCTATGCTCTTCGAGATTTTCGAAAAGCTGAAGACGATGGAACCAAGTGAGGAGCGCGATAAACTCGTGGAGCTGACTGCCAACCAGATGCATCGCGACCTGGTAACCTGGAGCCATGGCTCCAGCGATGTAGCCAAGGTAGCTTCCGATCTGGCACGTTTTACCGATGGCAACATCCAGCTCGATCTCGATACCTTCGTTTTCGAGAAGATTGAGGCGCAGCCTAAGAATGTAAATAATAATAAGAAGAAAAAGTAATCCACATTATTATATATAGTAGACAAGCTTATGGAGTCTTTCATCATAGAGGGCGGTCATCCGCTCAAAGGTACTATCACACCTCAGGGCGCCAAGAACGAGGCGCTGCAGGTTATCTGTACCACAATCCTTACCGACGAGCCTGTGCGCATCACCAACGTGCCGGACATCCTGGATGTGAACAACCTGATTAAGTTGCTCCAGGAGATTGGTGTCAAGGTAACCAAGCACAGTCGTCACGACTATACATTCCAAAGTGATGAGTTGAAACTCGATTATCTCGACAGTCTGGAGTTTGTGAAGAAATGTTCTTCTCTTCGTGGTAGTGTGCTCATGATAGGTCCGCTGCTCGGTAGATGTGGCAAGGCTACCATAGCTCAGCCGGGTGGCGATAAGATAGGTCGTCGCCGTCTGGATACCCACTTCCTGGGCTTCAAGTATCTGGGCGCCAACTTCGTTCACGATGATGAGCGTAATGTTTACCAGATACAGGCTAAGAAGCTGAAGGGCTGCTATATGTTGCTCGATGAGGCTTCGGTTACCGGTACCGCCAATATCATCATGGCATCAGTATTGGCAAAGGGCACTACCACCATTTATAATGCAGCTTGCGAACCATATATCCAGCAGCTCTGCCATCTGCTCAATGCGATGGGTGCTCAGATCAGTGGCATCGCCAGCAACCTGCTCACCATCGTGGGTGTTGATAAACTGCATGGTGCCGAGCATCGCATCTTGCCTGATATGATTGAGGTAGGTTCGTTCATCGGCATGGCGGCAATGTGTGGCGAAGGTGTGCGCATCAAGAATGTGTCTGTCAAGGATTTGGGCATTATTCCTGATGCATTCCGCCGCCTGGGAGTGAAGATAAAGATAGAGGACGATGACCTTGTGATTCCAGAACAGAAACATTATGTCATCGATTCATTTATTGACGGCACCATCATGACGCTTGCCGATGCCCCTTGGCCAGGACTCACTCCAGACCTTCTCTCCGTGCTCCTCGTAGTGGCTACCCAGGCTCGTGGCAGCGTCCTCTTCCATCAGAAGATGTTCGAGAGCCGCCTCTTCTTCGTGGATAAACTGATTGATATGGGTGCGCAGATCATTCTCTGTGATCCTCACCGTGCAGTGGTGGTAGGTCATGACCATAAGATCAAACTGCGTGCTGGCAGAATGACCAGTCCTGATATCCGTGCCGGTATTGCCCTGCTGATTGCTGCCATGAGTGCCAACGGTACCAGCCGCATTGCCAATATCGCCCAGATAGACCGTGGTTATGAGGATATCGAGCATCGCCTTAATGCGCTGGGTGCCAAGATTACCCGTGTCAGTGACTAATCAATGTTAAATGTTAAATGTTGAATGTTGAATGATTAGACGCGATGAAGTATATAAGATAGGCAAGTTGGGAAAACCTCATGGCGTGAAGGGCGAGATTACTTTCGCCATAACAGATGATGTTTTCGACCGTGTAGATGCCGAGTACCTGGTACTCGACATCGATGGCATCCTCGTGCCTTTCTATTTAGAGGAATATCGTTTTAAGAACGATGAGAATGTGCTCGTGAAGTTTGAGGATATAGATACCCAGGAGCAGGCACGCAACTATACCGGTTGCGAGGTTTTCTTCCCACGTCATCTCTCTGACAGTGATGAAGAGAACATGAGCTGGGCAGAAATCATCGGTTTCCATCTGGTAGATGCTGTAAGCGGCAAGGTGGTAGGTACCATAGAACATGTAGACGATTCTACCCTCAACCTTCTTTTCGAGGTAACAACCGATGCAGGTGATGAAATCCTCATCCCTGCCAGCAACGACCTCATCGAAGAGGTGAGCGCTGAAAAGAAAGAAATCAGAATGGCGATTCCGGAAGGATTGCTCGACTTATAAAGTGAAGAAATATGAAGAAACAACAGATATGTATTCTCGGTTCTACGGGAAGTATCGGTACACAGGCGCTTGATGTCATCGAGCAGCATAGTGACCTTTACGAGGTGTATTGCCTCACCGCCAACAACCGAGTGCAGAAACTTGCCGAGCAGGCTCGCAAGTTCCATCCGGCTGCTGTGGTCATAGCCAATGAGGCTCGCTACGAGGAGTTGAAGGATATGCTCAGTGATGAGCCTGATATCAAGGTTTATGCCGGTGCTCAGGCGCTTTGCGATATCGTACAGGCTGAGCCTATCGATATGGTGCTGGCTTCCATGGTAGGCTTCTCGGGCCTGGAACCAACCATCCATGCCATCAAGGCGCGTAAGAAGATATGTCTTGCCAACAAGGAAACACTGGTGGTAGCGGGTGAGCTGATCTGCAATCTTGCACAGGAATATCATGTGCCTATCCTCCCTGTTGACAGCGAGCATAGTGCCATCTTCCAGAGTCTGGTGGGTGAGGGCGACAACGAGGTAGAGAAGATTCTTCTGACCTGTTCGGGCGGTCCTTTCCGTAATTATACCCACGAGCAGTTGGAGAAGGTGACTGCTGCCGATGCCCTCAAGCATCCTACCTGGGATATGGGTGCCAAGATAACCATCGATTCGGCTTCGCTCATGAATAAGGGCTTCGAGGTGACAGAAGCTAAATGGCTCTTCGGGGTTCCGGCTGACAAGATAGAGGTGCTTATCCATCCGCAGAGCGTTGTGCATAGTGCCGTTCAGTTTGTTGATGGTGCTGTCAAGGCTCAGTTGGGTGTGCCAGATATGCGTCTGCCTATCCAGTATGCCTTCTCTTTCCCTCAGCGTCTGCATCTGAATGGCGATCGTCTCGACCTCTTCAAGACGCAGGATTTGCAGTTCTTCAAGCCTGACTATCAGAAGTTCAAGTGCCTGCAACTGGCTTTCGATGCCATCAGAAAGGGTGGTAATATGTCATGTATCGTGAATGCAGCCAACGAGATAGTGAATGCCGGCTTCCGCAAAGGTGAGTGTGGCTTCCTTCAGATGGCTGATATCATCGAAGAGACGATGGCGAAGGCTACTTTCGACAGTAATCCCGACCTCGATGTCTATCTGCAGACCGATGCTGAGGCTCGCCGCATAGCTACAGAGCTGATGCTCAAGTAATAGTTAATAGTTTATAGTTAATAATTAAAATGAACGTAGGATATAGGGCTCATCATAAAGTTCAAAGTTCCAAGTAAATAAGTTCAAAGTTCAAAGTAAATAAATGGAAGTATTTTTGATCAAAGCGTTGCAGCTGATGCTGTCGCTTTCCATCTTAGTGTTGCTCCATGAGGGCGGACACTTCTTCTTCTCCAAACTCTTTGGTGTAAGAGTGGAGAAGTTCTATTTGTTCTTCGACCCTTGGTTCCATCTCTTCGAGTTCAAGCCAAAGAATTCGGATACTACCTATGGTTTGGGATGGTTGCCGCTCGGAGGATATTGTAAGATTTCGGGTATGATAGATGAAAGTTTCGATACCGAACAGATGAAACAGCCGGAACAGCCATACGAGTTTCGCAGCAAACCGGCATGGCAGCGCCTGCTCATCATGATAGGTGGCGTGCTGGTTAACTTCGTGCTGGCTCTCTTCATCTATTCCATGATTCTGTTCCATTGGGGCGATAATTATGTGGCTACCCGCGATATGAGTTATGGTATGAAGTTCAATACCGAGGCAAAGGCATTGGGCTTCCAGGATAAGGATATTCTGGTAAGCACCGATCTGGGTGAGTTCAAGACCTTTGATGGCGATCTGTATCGTAATCTCTCTGAGGCTAAGCAGGTCAATATCATCCGTCAGGGCAAACCGATGACGCTTAATCTGCCTGGTGATCTCGACATGCTCAGTATGATTAAGAGCAGTCCTCGCTTCGTAGATGTGTATGTACCGCTGCAGATTGATAGTGTGATGAAGGATTCACCTGCCAGCAAACTCGGTTTGACAAAGGGTGATCAGATTCTTGCTATTAATAATAAAAAGGTAGTCTCTTTCAACGAATTTCAGATTGAATTGGGCAGAGTAGAGGATGTGCTTGCTTCGGCTGAGACGCCGCAGGATAGTGCCAGAGCACTTACAGCTCAGGTTACTTATCTCAAGGCTTCTGGCGATACCGTAAAGTCGAGTGTTCTCCTGCAGTCTACCGAAGAGGGTGTGAAGTTTGGTTTCTACAATCATCCTGTCATGCTCGATTATAAGATTACTCATGTCAACTATGGCTTCTTCGAGAGTTTCCCTGCCGGCATCAAATACGGCTGGAATGTCTTGGCCGGTTATGTGGGCGATATGAAGTATGTCTTCTCTAAGGAAGGCGCCAAGAGTCTGGGTGGTTTCGGTGCGCTGGGCAGTCTCTTCCCATCTGTATGGGATTGGCATGCATTCTGGCTTATGACAGCGTTCCTGAGTATCATTCTTGCCTTCATGAACATTCTTCCTATCCCTGCTCTTGATGGTGGACATGTGTTCTTCCTTCTCTATGAGATTATCACAGGTCGCAAACCGGGCGATAAGTTCATGGAGCGTGCTGAGTATATTGGTTTCGGCATACTGATTCTTCTGCTTGTCGTTGCCAACCTGAACGATGTATTGCGACTCTTCGGCATCTTGTAATGCCGGGGAATCGAGAAAATAAAGGTCTAAAAAAAGAGGGTGTGTCATTAATTTATGACACACCCTCTTTTTTTGAGTTTATTCTTTTATACGTATTATACGTATCTGATAATCTGTCCTACACTAACCTTCTTGTCTTTGCGGTAGCCGTTGAGTCTGCAGATCTGCTCTACAGTTACGCCACGCTTTTCAGCGATAGAACTAAGCGTTTCGCCTGGCTTCACCTTGTGGTAGAGTTTCTCGTGACCAGCAGGCAGTTCGTAGTATCTTCCCACTTCGCCGCCGTTAACCTGCTCTCTGGTGTAACCACCGTTGCCAACCTTGCCGCGGGCAGCATTGGCATCAGCTGATTCGCTTTCGTAGGTATTACGGTTAAAGCTGTAGAAGTCGCCTGTAACGTCCTGGTTGCGGAAATCGAAGAAGAGTGCTGGGTTCAGAGCCACACCACAGAGACGGGTCTCAAAGTGGAGATGCGAACCGGTACTTCTACCCGTGTTACCACCCAAGCCAATCACATCGCCGGCTCTTACCTCTTCGCCCTCAGTAACGAGCTGCTTAGAGAGGTGACCATAGATGGTCTCCAAACCGTTGTTGTGACGAATCACGATGTACTTACCGTAACCACCACCTTCATATCTTACGATGCGAACTCTGCCAGAAAAGGCTGAGCGGATTGAGTCGCCAATATAAACCTTGATGTCCATACCTTTATGTTGGCGGCCAAAGCTAGCACGGTAACCGAAGTTACTTGTGACAACGCGACTAGGAGTTGGCATGCAGAAATGACGGAGATCGATGCGGAAGTGCTCAGGCAAGGTTGTAGCCCTGTGAGCGTACTTGTTAGAGAAATCCTCATACAGCTCGGCTGCAGGGTTCTCTCTGTCTTCAATCATTCGATAATGCGACACAGCGAGTGTGTCGAGCGATTTCATTCTGTGGTCTACAGGTGCCTGTCTTGCCAACAGGTCTTGTCCGCAAACGGGAGAAGCTGTTAGCGCCAACAATGCAACGACCGAAATTTTCTTTATACTCTTTTTAAAACTCATACTACTTTTTCTATTTTCTTTTTTAGGTTCGTGTCAACAGCGCAGAATCATACAAGAAATTCTGCAAAAACCACTAAGGCAAATGCCTTCATGTAGCGGTTTTGTTATATAGACGTTGCAAATATAACAAAAAAACTTCAAAAAACCAAAGTTGTTAAAGCCAAAAGGGCGATATTTAACGCCCTAGCCTTTTTTTTAACTTACATTAGGAAAATGAGATGCAAGGAGTTGACTTTTAGTACGTTTCATGCTTTTGTAGCATTCTCAACAGAGCCACGGCAGGAGAATGCCCCATGAAAATATACTTTTTTACCTCCGGACTGGTAAATCGAAGGCATTCCTGATAAGCGCGGTAGAGGTCGTTGAGATTGATGGTAAATTCCTTACCCGATGACTCTCTGATACCGATAATCATCTTTGCCGTGACATGCAGTTTGACGTATCTGATGCCTGTTGCGCTTTCTATTTCTGTAATGTTTTCGAGAATGGCTCTCATTTCTTCCAGGGTTATTTCTGGTCGCGGCTCCCTGATAGCCGGCTTTCTTCTTCTATCCATAATTATACTTTTTACTTTTGGGACAGGCGATGGAATCGCCTGGAACGGGGGTGAGGCTGCTTGATAGCTGAAGCCACCTGTTAGCCTTGCTTTCTGATAACAGAAACTGCTTTTGCTTGCTTTCTGATAGCAGGAACTGCTTTTGCTTGCTTTCTGATAGCAGGAACTGCTCTTGCTTGCTGCTTTAGCTGATGGCTGCCCAGTTGATATGGGTTTTCTTCAATTCCTTGAGGCGGTTCCAGAGCAGGGCGTTGTGAGGGGCATTGCATTCGGGATCGTTGTCGATGATTTCCTGTGCTTCTGTGCGCGCCAGTTGTACCAGCTGACCGTCTCTGGCAATATTCGCTATCTTCAGGTCGAAAGCCATGCCGCTCTGCTGCGTTCCCTCCAGGTCGCCGGGACCACGGAGTTTCAAGTCGGCCTCGGCGATACGGAAACCGTCGTTCGTATCGCACATGATATCAATACGTTTGCGGGTTTCTTCTGAAAGCTTATAGTTGGTTACCAGAATGCAGTAGCTCTGGTCGCAGCCTCTTCCTACACGGCCTCTTAGCTGGTGCAACTGGGACAGACCGAAGCGCTGTGCATCCAGGATAACCATCACAGAAGCATTGGGCACATTTACACCAACTTCTATTACGGTGGTGGCAACGAGAATCTGTGTTTCGCCCTTTACAAACTGCTCCATCTCTACCTCCTTTTCGGCAGATTTCATCTTGCCATGAATCTTACTCAATTTGAATTCCGGGAATGCCTGTTTCAGCGTTTCGTAACCTTCTTCCAGGTTCTTCAGGTCGCTCTTCTCACTTTCCTTGATCAGCGGAAAGACGATATATACCTGTCTGCCGAGATTAATCTGGCGACGGATGCTCTGATAGAGGCTGGTGAGTTGGGTATCAAACTTGTGTAGCGTCTGTATCGGTTTTCTGCCCGGTGGCAGTTCATCAATCACGCTCACGTCCAGGTCACCATAAATGGTCATGGCGAGGGTGCGGGGGATAGGAGTGGCGGTCATCACGAGGATATGAGGCGGATTCTCGCTCTTGTTCCACAGCTTGGCTCTCTGCGCCACACCGAAGCGATGCTGCTCATCGATGACGGCTACGCCTAATCTTCTGAAAACCACCGGGTCTTCGAGGATGGCATGGGTGCCTACCAGAATCTGGATGTCGCCCGTAGCCAGGTCGGCAAGAATCTTTTCTCTCTTCTTTCCCTTTACGATGCCAGTGAGCAGTTCTACCCGGATGTCCATTCCCTGCAGGAAGTCGCAGATGGTTTGCAGATGCTGCTCGGCAAGAATTTCAGTAGGTGCCATCATACATGCCTGATAACCGTTATCCAGCGCAATGAGCATGGTCATGAGTGCCACGAGCGTCTTGCCCGAACCTACATCACCTTGCAGAAGACGGTTCATCTGTCTGCCGCTGCACATATCGGCTCTGATTTCATGCATCACCCGTTTCTGTGCTCCTGTCAGTTCAAAAGGCAGATGATGGGCATAGAACCCGTTGAAGATGTCAGCGATGCGGTTGAAGACATAGCCCCTGAACTTGCGGCGCTGGTCGGTGGCATACCTTATTATATTAAGCTGCACATAAAAGAGTTCCTCAAATTTAAGGCGTACCTGAGCCTTCTGCATCTCCTGATGGGAATGCGGATAATGAATCATGCGGATGGCTGCATCGCGCGAAACCAGATGCAGACGGTCTACGATATGGCTTGGCAGCGTTTCGGGAAGAGGAGGAAGAATGGTGACCAACTGTTTGGTCATCTTCTCTATGGAACGTGAGGTGTAGCCGCGCTTTCTCAGGTTCTCGGTAAGCGAGTAGTAGGGCTGCATGCCCATCTCTGAAATCTGGAGATTGGTGGCATCGTCCATATCGGGATGGGTAAACTGGAATCTGCCGTTGAAGATGGTTGGCTTTCCGAAAACGAGATATTCGGTTCCCACCTTATAGGTCTTCATGATGTATTGGGCGCCGCGATACCAGATGAGGTCTGCCACACCGTAGCCGTCAGAGAAATGGGCTACCAGCAGCTTGTTGCGCTTGCCGGTATCTATCTCATCGTAGCTGAGTATCTTGCCTTTGAGTTGTACAAAGGGCATGTTGGCATTGAGTTCGCTGATGTGGAAAACCTTGGAGCGGTCTACATATTTATATGGATAGTATTCCAGCAGGTCACTATAAGAGTTGATGCCGAGTTCCTTGCTCAGTATCTCTTTCTTCTTGGGTCCTACCCCTGGCAGGAACATGATGTCTTGGTCTAAAATACTATTCATAATGATGCAAAAGTACAACATTATGGCAAAACAGCCAAAATGTTTAACTCTTTTTTTCCGCAATTGTGGCTTTTTTATTTGTTTATATTGATTTTTCTTCGTACCTTCGCACCGAATAAGATTAAAACTTTCATGAATAGTAAGAAAAGATATATGGTGATAGCTTTGCTGGCGCTTCTGGTTGTGTCGGCAATGGCATATAATGACGAGGCTAAGCCTTGGACCTTCTGGAACTGGAAGTATGGCTCCGTTTCCAGACCGGGTATTCATGCCGATCTGACGGGTATGAAGAATGTAGGTATGGGCGGTATCTGGCTGATGCCGGTACGTGAAGCCGGCGAGCGTCTGGAATTTCAGGACGGGGTGGCACAGCTGTCGCCTGAGTTCTGGAAGATGATGGATTATTCCTTCCAGCTAGCCGACTCTCTCGATTTTGATATGGGCATCCATGTCCTGCCTGGCAATCCGCTTGTCCTCCCTGCTGAATCGATGCAGAAGGTTGTCTGGACCGATACCATCGTGAAGGGCGGAAAGAAGATTGAAGGCTTGCAGATGTGGCAGCCCGAGAGTTATAAGGACGGAAAGATGCAGTCTGCCGGAAGCGAAGGTGGATATTATCAGGATATTGCTGCTTTTGCCATCCGCTTTAAAGGAAAAACGGGTCCTGCCTGGCGCAACGCAACCGATTCGGCTGCCCGGAGCGAGGCGGTGCCGATGACTGATGTGCTCCCCTTGAAGATGGAAGGGGGAATGGTGATGGGTGTCATGGTGAATGGTATCTTGCAGAATAAGTTGCCTAAGGGCTCCTGGTGCCTGTTGCGGATGGGACATACCTCAACGGGACAGACTCATGCAACGGATGGGAAAGGTATGGGACTTGAGGTAGACAGGTTCTCACCGGCAGCCGTAAAGAAACTATTTGATTTCTGGTATGCGCCGTTACTGAACCGTCCGCATGGCGATGTGGTGTCGTATCTGTATATCGACCCGAGAGAGTGGGGCAGCCAGAACTGGGGCTGTCAGTTTGCCGAAGAATTCAAGGTGCGCCGCGGCTATGATCTCATCCCCTATCTTCCTGTCATGGCAGGTGTTCCGCTGGAGTCGGCTTCCCGATACGAACAGGTACAGAATGATATCCGTCTCACCATCGAGGAACTGGTAAAGGAGAAGTTCTTCCAAACCTTCACCCGTCTGGCAGAAGAACAGTATGTTGAGGTTTCTTGTGCGCCTATCCCGCGTACCGATCATCCCGACGATATGTTCCGTGCCGTAAGCAGAGCCCATATCTATAATGAAAATCCGGTTCAGGCTGTGGCTTGTACAGAAAACTATGGCGCACGGAACGGAACGCCCGCCTTGCTCAAACCTTCGATAGACCGCCACCTGGCGCTTGGCATCAACAGGTTCATTTTCCAGCATGATATTGTCCGGCATCCAGAGGCTCGGGGTTTCATGGATTACATCACCATGTGTCAGCATTATCTGCAGCAGGGCAGACCGGTGGTTGATATCGCTGTGTTTCATCCTTCGGAAACCCCCGAACAGAAGAACAGCTATCGTGCCCCTCGTGGTTACAAATACGATTTGATGAACAAGGATGCCTTGCTGAAATGGAATTTCGAATACAGTCCGAAAGGTAAACTGCCTGGAAATCAGGATTATCGCATTCTCGTGGTTTCGCAGCCGGATAGCTCTCTCTCTGCTGAGATAAAAGCGAAACTGGAGGAATTGCGTGAGGAAGGCATCGTCATCATCGACAAGCCTTATCAGGCGAAGAACTTCTCGCAGTATGGCATCGATCCGGATGTCATACTGCCTGAGAATATGGATTATGCCCACCGTCTGGTTCTGGAGGCAACGGGCAGGAAGGATATCTATTTCCTGATTAATCAGGAGAATAAGGAGCGCCAGATTACGGCAACCTTCCGTACCGGTACTTCCAGAATCCGCCAGATAGTGAACTTGAACTTGCCAGCTTATGGCTCAGTCTTCGTCATCCTGTCTAACAGGGATGACATGCAGATTATCAGCCCAGCAAAGCTTCCGCTACCTTGATGTCGAATGGAGTGGTAATCTTGATGTTCTCACGGTTACCCTCTACCATTGCAACCTGACAGCCAAGACTTTCTACCACCGAAGCATCATCGGTAAACTGTTCCTTGTATTCCTGGTTGAAAGCCTGCTTTGCCAGACCGATGTCGAAGGTCTGGGGAGTCTGCACCACGCGGTAATCGCTGCGCAGCACATTCTTTCCGCCTCCGTGCTGGTCGATATAGCGCAGGGTGTCGGTTACGGCATATACAGGGATGGCTGCATATTCTTCGCGAGCCGTCTCGAAACATTCCTCGATGACTTCTTTAGATACGAATGGGCGCACGCCGTCGTGAATACCCACTACGCCATCTTCATCATTAGGAATGAGTGCCAGTCCGTTTTTGGAAGACTGGAAACGGGTGTCGCCACCATTGGCTATCTGGTGCTTGATGCTGAAATGATGCTCCTCGCAGAGCTGGTGCCAGTATGCCTGCTGACTCTCCGGCAGAACCAGAATGATGTTCAATGCAGGGTCATATTCATGAAAACGCTCTATGGTGCGCATCAGGATAGGCTTGCCCGCTACCGGCAAGAACTGTTTCGGAATCTCACTTCCCATGCGGAGGCCCTTGCCTCCGGCTACTATGATTACGTAATCCATTTTTTAAGTGAAGAGTTAAAAGTGAAGAGTGAAGAATTCTAATCCTGCCTTTCTTCACTCATTGTTATTATTTGCTCTGCATGAGATGATCATACATCATGCCATCCTGCAGGGCAGCTACAGTTTCCTTGCTTACGAAATAGCTCAATATCTTATAAGCGTATGGGAGGGTTGCTGCAGGACCTTCGCCCGTAATCACGTTGCCGTCTTCCTGGAAGAGGGTGGCGGTATATTCGGTGTTCTCGCCGAAATACTGCTCAAAGCCAGGATAACAGGTAGCCTTCTTTCCTTCGAGGATGCCTGTGCTTGCCAGAACCATTGGGGCTGCGCAGATGGCACCGATTCGCTTGCCAGCCTTGTGCTGTGCGATGAGCGCCTGGCGTACACCTTCGTGCTCGTTCAGGTTTGTACTTCCTGGCATTCCGCCTGGAATCATCAGCATGTCTGCATCTTCAAAGCTGGCAATATCCTCAAACTTCAGGTCAGCCTTGATGGTAACACCATGCGATGTTTCTACCCATTCAGTACCCGTTACACTTACAGTCTTGATGTCTACACCACCTCTACGGAGGATGTCTACCGGAGCCAATCCTTCGATTTCCTCGAAGCCATTGGCAAGAAATTCATATACCTTAGCCATAATTTATTTGTTTTTTGTCTTGTTATTCAAATAATATGATTACCTTTGCAAAAGTAAGAATAATTATTGAAATAACAAAATAAATGGCACAGCAACATTTAAAATTCGCAATATTTGGTAATGAATACCAGGCTAAGAAGTCGGCTTCGATAGAGAAAATCCTTCTTTATCTCGAAAAGAAGGAGGCTGAAGTTTATGTGGAGAATGCTTATTACGAGTTTCTTACCCGCGACCAGCATCTCGATGTGAAGGCGGCTGGGGTGTTCGAGGATTACAACTTCGATGTGGATTACGTCATCTCTATGGGTGGTGACGGTACCTTCCTGAAGGCAGCGAGCCGTGTGGGAGCCAAGGGTACACCTATCATCGGTGTGAATATGGGCCGGTTGGGCTTCCTTGCCGATGTGCTGCCTAGTGAGATAGAGTCGGCGCTGGACAGTCTTTATGCCGGTGATTGTCTGATAGAGGAGCATGCGGTGATTCAGGTGGAGGCGGAAGGTGGCATTCTTGCCGGCAATCCGTTCGCCCTCAACGATATTGCCGTACTGAAGCGTGATGATGCTTCGATGATTTCCATCCGTACGCAGGTTGATGGCGAATTTCTCGTTACCTATCAGGCGGATGGACTGATTGTTACCACGCCAACAGGTTCTACGGCATACAATCTATCTAATGGCGGACCTATCATCATTCCGCAGAGTGGCAGCATCTGTCTTACTCCGGTGGCTCCTCACAGTCTGAACATCCGTCCTATCGTCATCAACGATACGGCAGTCATCACGCTCGATATCGAGAGCCGCAGCCACAACTATCTGGTAGCCATCGATGGTCGTAGTGAGCGTATGACGGAGGAAACCCGCCTTATCATCCGCAAGGCTCCTCATAGCATCAAGATTGTAAAGCAGCGCAACCAGCGTTATTTCTCTACCCTGAGAGAAAAACTGATGTGGGGTGCTGACCAGCGCGAAAGATAATTAGAATAAGAAAATAATTAAAATAAGAAAAGAGGTATATCCCGAAGATGAATCTTGGGTATACCTCTTTTTCCTAACCTAAAACAACTAACTAATAATTTTGTTCACACAAAACTAAACCTAAAAACATAAACCTTAATAAACCTAAAAACTTAAAAACTTAAAACTGAAAAACTTAAACCTCAAATCCGCAACCTATAGGGTTTAGTGGGATTTTGCTTGCAAAGCGAC
>ERZ1023981.41-NODE-41-length-49865-cov-17.712789_pt1 | contig 49865 bp, 40 predicted proteins | sample MGYA00380435_ERZ1023981 | MGnify/ENA primary metagenome ERZ1023981 (study PRJEB33179, sample SAMN07449057) | human gut metagenome | biome: Human-gut; feature: Human associated habitat; material: Faeces | host: Homo sapiens | place: India:Kasaragod | collected...
AATAGGGCTTAAAAAAGGCTTTCGAAAAACCTCTCTTAATGCTAAGGAGGTTTTTTGAAAGCCTACAAGTACTTTCTTGAACTTCGAAAAACTAAAAGTACTTCCTTGATATTCGAAAAACTACAAGTACTCCCTTGAACCTTAAGAGTCTTTCGAAAACCCACCAGTCCTCCCTTACCCTTAAGTTTTTTCTAAAATCAACCCGTCCTTCTTTACCATTAAAGAAGGCTCCACCGCTTTTCCCAAGCCCTTTTCCCCTCAGGGGACAAGGGATGTACCAACCGCCCTACTCGGTGCTCAAACCGCTTCGCTATATGGTTGACGGACCATCAGAGGTCTACGCCAGCAGCAGAGCTGCGGTTTTTTGTGCGGGGATGAACCCGCCTTGCGGAAGAGCTGTTTATGGGAACGCAGGGACACAAATAGATGCTTGAAGGTGGGGCCGTAGGGATTTAATCATTTTCAAAGAAAGCTGTTTCATGTCACCAAACATTTACAAACTTTGGCTCTTCTCCTGTACGAGCTAAATAATCCTGACGGAGCATCTGTTCTAACTCTGCCATACGCTTTCTTTTTCTTTCCTTTGATGCCATGAATCTTTTCATTGCAGCATCACGCTTCTCCTAAAATTCTTTATTCAATCAATGAGTTAGACATACCAGTATTGTCCTCTATGTATTCACCGAAGAGTAAATTACATGGGATTAGGGACATGAAGTCTTGCTCCCCCTCCATCAGTCGGGTGAGTAATGGTGATATACGCACCTTACTATAACATTTTACTCAGATAACTCATGTTAGTGGGCTACCAACCAAAAATGTCACTATGTGTACCTGTATCGGTTAAAATCAGAATCAATTCTTTATCATTTTGTTTCCAAACTAAAAGCCAATCGGAAGTAATATGACATTCCATACATCCTTTATAGTTTGACTTTAAAGGATGTGGTTTATATTCTGGTGGTAAAGTTCCTGTTTCTGACAAAATAGAAATGACTTTACGAAATTTATCCTCAGAGCAACCTCGTTTCATGCATTTTTTAAATGACTTTTAAAACAAAGTTGAATACTTAACAGTATATTTCATCATTCCGCAAGACTCTTCATTAATTCATCCAAATCATTAGTCGCAAAGAGTTTTTCATTCTTTGCTGCTTCTAATGCCTTGTCTAATCTACAAGTCTTAGGGGCTTTTTGCTTTTTGGCAACCCACCCGAATTTCTTAATCAATGATTTGAAAAGAGAAATATCGGTTGTAGGGACATCTAATGTATATGTAGCTGTATCCATAATTGTATCTCCTTTTTTGACTGCAAATATAAGGGTTTTCTGTGAAACCACCAAATTTTTGGGGAGTTTTTGCTTCATATTAATCTGTCTATAACTTCTGAACTTGCGAAAGTTCAATTCCTTTATTAAATTCGGTGTTTTTCTACCATTTTTCTGACATTAGACCTATTTATCATATTCCTCTAAAATGTTCTTCCACATAGTCAATGACTTCATCTAATTGCGTCAAAGCCAAGTCTGACCAAACTACTTCCACCCTCTTTTTGCTTTAATATAAGACTCAACTTGCGAATTTAGAATGCAGCGACCTGCTCTATTTTCCTTCAGAGCATGTTCTGCAGCCGCAATCATCACCTCACGTGGTATCCCATGAATCGAATTAGTCGACTCACTCATATCAACATCGCCTAAAGAGGACTCAATTTTAGCTATCAAGGAATATTTATCCTCAATGCTTAATTTCTTGATTTCATCCCAATAAGGAATGGTCCTATCTTGAGATACATTATTTGTCAACATAATACATGCTCCTTTATTCTAATCCTTGCCCGCAAATTTACAACTTACTTTCGTAACCACCAAGAAAAACCTTAAATATTTGACACTAATTGACTTAAGCCACATGCGAAAGTTCTGTATCTTATTGGTACATTTTTACTTCTCGACGACCTCGAAGTCCTCTTTGTGGACGCCACGGATGGCAACAGCATAACCTCCAAAGTCGAAGACGAGTTGACGGTCGCGGTCTATGCGGACGATATAGCCTTCGCATCCTGCAAAAATGCCGGTGAGTACACGCAGCTTTACATGGTCTTTGGCAAACTTCTCGAATGGGTCTCTCAGAAACGTTACTCTTTCTGGATTATCCTTCAATACTGTCATGAATGGTTGCATAACCTTGTCCCTGATGGAGGCAGGAACTCCCTTGCATCGGTCTTTCACCAAGTGGTATTGCGGATAATAATTCTTTAGGAATGCTTGGAGGACTTTTGTTTTGCCCTGCAAGAATACGAGTCCACTGATGGATGGCTGTAATTCTTTCTTTACTCCACCTTTCTCGTTCTTTTGTCTGTACCTCAAAGTGCGGTGAATGAAACAAGGTACGGCTGAATTGGGATTTTTCTCGTTATAGTCTTTCATCTCATTCTCAAAAGCCTGGGCTGTCTTGTTGTGAATGAACAGGTAACCCCAGGGCGTTCCTTCTATACCTGGATCCGATTTGTCATCAGCCCCAGTAACGTGAATGCCCTTTGGTAAGCGTTTGCTTACGTCGGTTGTAGAAGGTGAATTCAAGCAATCCTGCGTCATATTCGCTTTTGATTTTATTGCAAAAATACTAAATTATGTTGGATTACGTATCAGATTTTGATATTTTTTGCTGACGATCAAAAAATATGCTTTATTTTTTAGAAAATAGGGCTTGAAATGGAGCTTTCGAAAAACCTCTCTTAATGCTAAGGAGGTTTTTCGAAAACCCACCAGTACTTCCTTAACATTCGAAAAACTACAAGTACTTCCTTGAACCTTAAGGGATCTTCGAAAACCCACCAGTACTCCCTTAACCTTAAGGGATCTTCGAAAACCCACCAGTCCTCCCTTACCCTTAAGGGAGGCTCCACCGCTTTCCCCAAGCCCCTTTCCCCTCAGGGTACAGGGGATGTACCAACCGCCCTACTCGGTGCTCAAACCGCTTCGCTATATGGTTGGCGGACCATCAGAGGTCTACGCCAGCAGCGGAGCTGCAGATTTTTGTGCGGGGATGAACCCGCCTTGCGGAAGAGCTTGAGTTAAAAATGATTCAAATCGCTGGTATAGGAGGAGATAAGAGGGAATTTTATCGACCTGTACGGTTTGTAATACGCAGCACGCCCTGAAGGGGCAGAAACTCTTAGCCCAGGGCAACGCCCTGGGTTTGTGGGCGTTAGCCTGGCGCCCTGTAAGGGCAAAAGCTTTAAAAAACACCTAATAAAAAATGAAAATTCTTTGCGATATGTAAAGCTTTTGCCCTTACAGGGCGCCTTGCACATTGGCATTATACCCAGGGCGATGCCCTGGGCTAAGAGCTTCTGCCCCTTCAGGGCGTGTGGGACAAAACTTGCGAAACTTCAGTTCCCTTAACTTCTTTAACTCCCCATAAAGATAACTTTTTCAAAATCTGCATAAAACGTTTGGAAAATAATAAAAAAAGAGTTACTTTTGCAACAAAAACAAAAGACTTTGATCAATGAAGAAAATTACCGCATTTATTCTCTTGCTATTATCATTAGTAAGTTGCAACGAGAAAACAGCCCAAGACTTATTTGACGAATCAAAAACGGGTGTTGTCCTGATTTTGAACGAGTACTATTATGTCATGAAATTACCTAATGGCAACAGCATATACTTCACCGGGATCGACCAGGAGGGCAATCTCGAAAACCTGGCTTTCGAATATGCTGACATCAAAAACAAACGACAAATCTTGACGGGAACCGGCTTCTTCATAGACAAGCAAGGAACTATCATGACAAACCGCCATGTAGCCCAACCCTCTATCGACAAAACGGCAGTAAAAGAAAGTTACAACAATATGGTGGCTTCCATTAAGGCATACTACGCCGCACAGATGAATGCCTTATCGCAAGAATACCAAAACTTAGAGAGTCAAAAGAGTGATTGCTATTCTTACGATTTCTATGGTAATGCATACGAGAATACGGAAAGACTGCAGGAAATAGCCTCACAACAAAGCGAACTGGAAGAGCAGTTCAACACACTGAACAGCGTAAGGGAATCCATGGACGACCACGTTTCATTGGATGAACTAAGCATTACGGCGGTTTGCGAAATCGGAATCGCCTACGACAACACCTTTGTCAATTCCGACAGAGACTTCTTGGACAAGAACCCTTGTGTTGTGATAAAAGTTTCTGACAAAGAAAATACTGACTTAGCCACCATCCAACTAAAGAACAAGAAGACTCCTGACGAGGCTCACGTGTTCAGAACCGACGGAACGATAGACGAAAACGTCATCGATAAGGTGAAAAATCTGTTCTCCTCTCACAATGACAAGATTCTTCATATAGACCAACAACTTTATATGATTGGCTACAATGCCGGTCCTACCCTGGCTACTACCAAACAAGGCATCCAAGTTCAAATGACAAGCGGAAAGGTAACCCAGTTGCCAGACGGAGACAGGGTGTTATACAGCATCCCTACCATGCAAGGCTCAAGCGGCAGTCCCGTCATTGACAGCAAGGGACGATTAGTTGCCGTCAACTTTGCGAAGCTGAGGGGTAGTGACAACTTCAACTTCGGCATCCCCATGAACAAAATCGCTGCTTTTCTGAAATAACAAAGGGGAGATTTTGTAGTTTTTGGGGAAGTTAAAGGAGTTAATGGAGTTAAAGAAGTTAAGGAGTTAAGACGTATGTCTTGCAGCTTAATAACTACGCCAAAAAGACTATTGTCTTAACTCCTCAGCGACCGTAGGGAGCGATAACTCCTTTAACTTCTGAACTTACGAAACTTGAATTAGGTATATTTAGCTCCTATTTTTTACTACTTCCATCTTTTTATGTAAAAAAAACCATTTTGTTTTGTCGATTTAACAAAATAATCGTATTTTTGCAAAATCAACTAAACAATAAGAGATTATGATACAAAAAGAAGTTATCAGAGAAATACTCTTGGAAAATAGAAAAGAGATAGAATTACAGCATATTGTCCCAAGAGACATCCAAATGGAAGAGTTTGCCAACTATGTCTTGATAGGCGTAAGACGAGCCGGCAAATCATTCATGCTTTATCAGCAAATTCAACAATATCTGAAACAAGGTATCAGTTGGAACTCTATGCTCTATCTCAATTTTGAGGATGAGCGATTGATGGGCATGACTGCGCAAGAACTAAACCTCATCCTTGAGGTTCATGGTATGATGTCTGACAAACGTCCAATTCTATTTCTTGATGAAATACAAAACATAGATGGTTGGGATAAATTTGCACGACGTTTAGCTGACAACAAGTACAGAGTCTATATAACAGGCAGCAACGCTAAAATGCTTAGCAGTGATGTGGCAACGACCTTGGGAGGTCGCTATATCACTAAACACATTATGCCATATAGTTTCTCAGAATTTCTGAATGCCAATGAGATTTCTTATGACACAGATACCATCGCGACCACATCAGGAAGAGCAAAAGTACAAAGATATTTTGAAAGCTATTTCCATTTTGGAGGTTTTCCTGAAGGTGCAAAACTGGCATCAAAAAGAGATTATATCAATAGTGTATATCAAAAGATTTACCTCGGCGACATAGCCTCTCGCAACAAAATAGAGAACCAGTTCTCACTTCGCATACTTTTCCGAAAATTAGCAGAGAGCGTGAAGCAACCAATTTCTTTCACACGACTCACCAATATAATAGCATCTACTGGTGCTAAACTCAGCAAACCAACTCTCATCAATTATATTGAATATTCTAAAGATGCTTTCTTAATTTATCCTATCAAGAATATCGCAGACAATCTCACACAACGTGAGACCAACCCTAAATACTATTTTGTAGATAACGGTATTATCAGTATCCTTGCCATGGATATAGACACATCATTATTAGAGAATATGGTTGCAATGGAACTATTACGAAGATATGGGTTAGACGAACAAGTTTTCTTTTATAACAAAAATATAGAAGTAGATTTTTATATACCTGATGCAGCTATGGCTATACAAGTAAGCTACAATCCCAAAAAATCTACAGAAACTTGGGAAAGAGAATCTACTGCCCTTATCAAACTTTCCAAGGTGTTGGATTGCAAGCGTCTCATAATCCTAACTTACGAGTTGGAAGAAGAGATTATTGTAAAAGACAAGAAAATAGAAGTGATACCTGTATGGAAATGGTTACTTGATTTATAGCTATTATCCAGAACGTCAAGGCAGAAGCTTAAATAACAATATAATAAGAAAGTCCGTGTGGAAACAAATTCCTACGCACTTTTCTTATTAAAGACACCTCCCACCGCACATCAAATATCGGGTGAATCGGATATTTCGCAATAAAAAATTTCGGGGGAATCGGATTTTCTTCACTTATCTTATTCATTTTCATATATTTTCCGTATCTTTGCAGCAGAATAAAGAAAAAATAATATGATACAAAGAATATTCAGACGCAAAATATACGATAAGATTCTCAAATGGAAAGAAGAGAATCAAGGGAAAACAGCACTTCTAATCGAAGGTGCTCGAAGCGTGGGTAAGTCTTGCTTTCGGGGACAAGGCTTTCACGGAATGACTCCTTGTTGTATAAGAAAAGAGGCATATTGATTACCCATATGCCTCTTTTCTCTTTAAGGATTTTCAATCAACAAAAAATTGGAAATTCTGTTGTCTTCCATTGGTATAATGGAATGTACCATTATAAGACGCTACGTAATGATCATAGCCTTCGTCGTCAATAAAACTATCCGTACTATAGTTTCCATCAAATTTACCTATTGTCTTACCACGTAAATACGCCTCCAAGACACATCTTCCAGTTCCTTTGTCATAAGAAACAACACGCAAGATATATTTATCTGATTCATTTTTATAGCACCCTATCTGCCCTTTCACATCTATCTCTCCAGGAAAGTTGGAATCATTTGACCAAAGAGACATCTCTACAGGAGTAGGTTTTGGGGCAGGCGCTTCTCCCTCTTTATGCATCATAATCAGAAGTCCTTTTTTACCATCTTTTCCTGGTCCGATAAGATCATTTTTATTCACGCTAAACGAGAACTTGCTGCTGCCATCTTTTCCTTTAAAAGAATAAGTGTCGTCTGTAGCAGCAATATTCATTTTTATCTTACCTCCCAAGTCCACATTTTTATAAATACAGTTGCGAACATTTGTTCCATCTGTTTCAAATGTAACCTGCATATTGCAAAGATTTCCCTCTTCATCATACATTTTACCGACAAAAGTGACTGGCTCCCAAGTATCAAGACTGTCCACATGAATGCTATCACTTACAACCTCTGGACTTTTCTTAAGGGAATGGCCTCCAGACAAATATTTCCATAACAGCAATCCTCCTCCCAGTAAAAGAATAACTGCAAATATTGCAAGCAATATGCGCATATTGTGATTATCATCATCATCCTCATCATAATACACAGGAGGTGTATCTTGAGTTACAGTGGAAGTTACGCCTCCGACCGGAAAGGCTTCATTGGATAAAGGAGCTCCGCACTTTCCGCAAAATTTCTCGTTGGCTTCACATTTCTGACCACATCTTGGACAGTAAATATCACCCATTTCTGTTTGCTTTTCCCCATTATTACAAATGGTTTGATCTGATAGCTTAAAACCACAAGAACCGCAGAATGAGCTCCCCTCTTCGATTTTTGCATGGCAATTTGGACATTCATTCTTTGCATCAATTGCTGATGACGTTGGCAAAACCACATCAGAAGAATCTTCCACAAATGTATTAGTACATAATTCGTCGCCCTTATCAGGTGCATCAAAAACAATTAGCTGATGACAATGAGGGCATTCGCATTCGACCTGTGAACTTGGCACAGATGATGCTCTGAAGACCATACCACAATATGGGCAAGTCACATCAAATTCTATTTGATCCATAATTCAAAATATTTTATTTACTACAATGATATGAAGAACTCCTTTAGAAGGTGATTGGCATAGGTTAACCCTTACCTGCCTACATTATTACTTAATAATCGTCTTCATGAAAAGACACAGACAGAGAATAATTATAATAACTACCGTCGGAAGAATACATTGTTGGAGTTTTTATCTTAAAGGAATGTCCACCAGGTATGCAGTATCCCTCACTTACAGCTCTATTTACATTGATAATATAGCCGTTATCAAGTTCTATTTGAGGATAATACATTCTTGAAATATCATAGCTCCAATCCCAGTCTGTAACACGCCAGGTTTTACCTGTTGGAACATAGATGTATTTAGACTCTAAATAATAACGAGTACCATAACTCGTATTCTCTATATGTGCTCCGTAATTACAATTGTAATAACTCATAGAAGAGCCGTTTGTAAGCATATTAATGGTCACCGTTTTATTTCGTGCCGCTTCCTCAATGCGCGCCTCTTCACGCATTTTTGTGAGTTGTGAGGAAGCTTCATTTCTATGCATTCCCTTTGGGTGTACAGAAAGATATTTTTCAAGTGCCGAAATACCTTTTTTCAGATTACCCGAAGATATATTCATTTTCGCCGTCTCCCAAGCTACAGAATCAGCTACGAATGCTCTTACAACAGTTTCCATTGCTATCCTGTGCGCATTAAGAGCATCTTTCTCATGCTTATTAAGGAAGTTTCGCGCTGCATAGACATCACCTTTCCTTTTTGCAGCATTAAAATCAGCTAATTCCAGTTTTCGTGGCTGATAAATACCGAAATACCAATAAGCCACACTTCCCAAGAGCATACCAAGGGCTATAATTCCTATGATGAAAGGAAAATATGACCTACGTCGCGGTTCCTCTAAATATTGAGGTGGTGCATAATAATCCTGCTGCATTGAGTTTGATGATGGTACATAGCTCTGCTGAACAGGAACTTGTGGAACTACATACGAAGATTCAGGCTCAAAGTCCTCAGTATTGAGAACATCATCCCCTGTCTCTGGTGCATCAAAAACAATTAGCTGATGACAATGAGGGCATTCGCATTCGACCTGTGTACTTGGCACAGATGATGCTCTAAAGACCATACCACAATATGGGCAAGTCACATCAAATTCTATTTGATCCATTTTTTATTATTTTGTTTTATCTACAACTATGATATGATTATTTCCCTTAGATGGAGATTTGACTATTTTACGCACAGAAACGGCAGGACGACTTGTACGAGTCTTGCGAGGCACACGTCGTACACGTTTTGGTTTACGAGTTACAGGCTCATCAGATTCTTCATCAGACTCTTCCTCTGTAGTTTTCTCTTCACCAAGAAAAGGTATGACTGGCAATATCTTACTTTTAGATTCTGATCTCAAATATATTCCATTCTTGTCGTATTCATAAGCCATAGCTTCATCTGGGGCATAAGGAGATTCTGTACTTGTCCATATTCCTCCACTTGACTGTTTTTCATTAGAGCGAAATATGCGAGTACGCACATCTGATCTTGAAAATATCTCTCCATCACTAATTTCCTGTGCGCTCTTCACTTTAAATGCTGCAGAACCCAATGGAACCATATCTACAACAAGACCCTCATTGGGTTTGTACTGATAACGAAACGCAGCACTTGACCAACTTTTAATTGGGCGAATCGCATATATCACGCCATCACCTTTTGAATAATACGAGGATGTTACGACATTAGGGTCCTGATCATAGATGCCATAAGCCATAGAATCAATCTCCTCTAAGTCATATTTCTCAGTGAAAGACTTCGTGTGAGAAGGCAAGATACAACTCAGATTATTCAGAGAAGGCAAATGATAGTATTTCAATGGGACGTTGTCTAAATCATCAAAAGACAACACCTGTTTCATTCTTTCTTCAACTTCTACAGAGTTTGCATAAGATTTAGCAGAATCCCAGTCAAATTGACCTATATCAGAATTAGAATTGCCACTCAAGGAGCCAGAAGTATCAAGGTAATTATTAGCAAGATAGTCTGCAGGAATTGAGTCAGGAACATTATTGATATCAATTGGCATCTGAGTCATAGTGAATTTACCCTCAAGTTGGGGAATGTGAGCCGCATTCTTGATTTTAAATACCATAGTTCTTTTATCACTACTAAAATTCTTTTTTAGCGTAATATGATAAATTAATGCACCTGACCCTAATCGTTCTGATACAATATCACCATAAGGGAACTTTCCTCCCTCATACTCCAAATTGGCAGAAGAAGGACAGGAACGCATATAAACATCAATGTTTGGTAGTTCTGTTCCGATATGTTTGACAATTGTAGGATCTATGGTCTTATCTACCGTAATGTTTGTGCCGGAAACATTGTAATGCATAAAAGTTCTGTTTGTCGCATACGTCTTGTCTATATCAATATAGGGTCTTGTCAAGAAGTTACTCGTATTACTCATTAAAGACATGCGTACAGCCTCTTTGTCAATAAGTAGAACAGATGAACCGCTTGTGCAATAAGCCACACCTTCTTCCATCACAGGCAAAGTAAAAAGAAGAATATCATTCTGTGCTGCCCACCATTTAGGATCTGCTATATCCTTAACTTTCTTAACGCCAGCAGCCGAACCTAATTGTTTGATACCTATAATGAGCGCACCACCGGATAAAGTATAACGATAAGCCGAGCGATAAGGATTATCTGTTGGTTCATTATCTGCCCGTTTCTTGAAACGCAGACCATAAATAACATTTTCTTTGCTCATATAGTCAGAATACACCGTAGTCTCTCCCGAATTCTCTATGTTCAAAGTTTCCACATTATTATACAACTTTCCTGATTTGGTAAAACGAGGCATATCCTTTGGCGAAGTAAAGAATGGAGCTATGTAAATCATCTCTTCCGGAGTGGGAAGACGGTAATTACGATTTCCTATACGCCATGACTTGTTAGGAGGGCATAACCCTATGGAAGAGTTGGAACCATCGAAATCAGCAAACTTATCATCACTGGCAATATTCTTCTTTGCAAACTTCATCAATGGGCTGAGTTCACTATCCGCTATCTTTATACGATTAGCTTCTGTTATTGCATCATTAATAACCTTGTCAACATACTCGCGATGAGACGATAGAGTATACGTCACTTGCGCCCATCCTAAGACAGCATTGATTTGGAGCAAAACGAACAAACATATTTTTCTCATGACCTATAGTTTTAAAGGAGTTAATTTGGTATAGTTTTTTATAATCGTATTGACAAAGCCATAGTAATCATCTTCAGAAACCTTCGTTTCTTTTCCATTCAACAGCTTAGTATAAGCCCCATTGGAAAAATGATAATTCTCCTGATGAGCATCTTCAACAAGAGTGTACTTGGCCTTAATAAGCCATACTGCACCTCCCTTCTTCTGCGATTCATCAGTATTAACTACAAATAACCCTTTTCCACGAAGATATACCCACTCAAAAACCGGTTTTTTATAAATCAGGCTTGCAGCTCCATCCTCTGCACCAAAGACTATCAGATTTTTATCATTATTTGCAATAACTTCTTTCTGTCCATCCTGATCCAAATCGAGCATGAAATACTGAGTAATATTCATATCAGGATTATCCTGTGAAAATTCTTTAAGGGCTTGTACGGCAGCTTTTTCATTTTTAACAAGCATCTCTGTTTTCTCTGCCTGCTTATCCTTTTTTATAAATAAGAAATAGATTCCAGTAAACAGCACAGCGGCTACCACCAATACTATCATCAATACTGGATTAAACTTCTTTTTCGAAACACCTTCGTAAGTGTCATTCATAGCCTCCTTCAGTTCATCGGCAATCTCTACATTCTCGTCATCTTCTTCGTCCTCTTCGACACTTTCTAAAAGAGCCTTGTTAAAACTCTCCTGTAATGAAGCTTTCTCAGATTCTGAATTTGAGACTTCTTCAGCAGAGTTCTCTGGCTTAGCCTCGTCTATATTAGAGGGTTCTACATTCGACTCATCAGGCTTATCCATATCGTTCACCATTGCAGCTGGTTCTGCATGAGGTGCCAGAACTATAGGATCCAGAGCCTCAGCCTGAACAGGTTGAACTGGAACTGGCTGAGCTTGAATTGGCTGAGTTTGAACAGGCTGAGTTTGAACAGGCTGAGTTTGAATTGGCTGAGCTTGAACTGGCTGAGTTTGAACTGGCTGAGCTTGGACTGGACGAGCTTGGACTGGACGAGCTTGGACTGGACGAGCTTGGACTGGACGCCCCTGAACAGGACGAGCTTGAACCCGAGCCTGTTGTGGTTGATTAATGACAGGTTGCTGATTTCTCACCTGATTTACACTATCATCAACCACAACATTAATATTTGAAGCGGTCATTATCTGTTGGCAATATGGACAGGCAACACGTTCTTTAGTCGCATTTAAAACCGTTGTAAAACGATTATTGCAATGATGACAAATATACTCAAATCTCATAATACGATAATTTATAGTTATTTTTCTTTATTATTTTTCGGACTATCCTCAGAACTATGTATGGATACATTTGCAGATTCATTACCCTTATTTCCATTAGTCTGAGAAGCATGCACGTCTGCGGATTGAGAAACAGATTTACCCGAAGTGGCTGCATCTGCACCAGCTTTTTCTTTAGGTTTTTCAGTTTCTTTTCCCTGTGACTTCGCCTTGTCTTTTGGTTTCTCTGCTTGCTCTGTCTGTTGATTTCGGGAAGCCTTGCGATCTGTATTTCGCTGGCCTTCAGATTGCAATTCAGAAGATTCAGAATCAAAATTATTTTCAGACTCTGGAGAGACTTCATTCTCAATAGGAGTTGCCATTTCTGGATTTTCTTGAATATCGTTTTTATTGATCAAATCTCCCAAACAGATACCTGCAAAGAAAACTATCACAGTATATACAATCATTCCTAACAAGAATTTCTTGCTTGCAAACACTGAGCTATTTGACTTAGATGTATGCGAAGCACTCCTAATAGGAAGTTCCTGCAGTACAATTGTATGAGTAAGCGGCTGAGTGAGATTCAAGTATCCCTGATAGTCAGCACACCCTGGTTTCATCACCTCCACTCGTGCATTCCTTGCCTCTTGTTCACGAATACTTATTGAGCGATCTCCTGGCACAAGATTACCATTCACAAAAAGCTGGTACTGCGCAGCAAGATGTCCTTTGAACATTACGTGAAACATTTTAGCACTGATTTCCTTTTCCCAAGGTATTTCACTTTGAAGCAACAATGGCTGACGATTTTTACTAATATTTACCGATAAAACCACTTCTTTATAGCCTGCCCTATATAGAAGTAAATTTACCTTTGAACCTAATATGGTTTTTAAAGGCTTATCACGAAAAGGAACTTGATTGACGAAAAGTTCCATGCCTGCTACTGGCAAAGTTTGAGGAGGGAACAGATAAGCAGGCTGTTCAAAGCCATTTCTCGACAAATCGCACATCTGTTGTAAAACAGATGGTGGTACTTCATTACGGGCTGGAATATCCAGAAAGAACACTGCTTTATATTTCTTATAATAAGACTGATCTAATCCTTGCGCCAAGAGGTTTCCTAAATAGACAAAATCAGTATTCTGACCATACATTCTATAGGCAAGAGCTTCGGTCTGACGAACTGGCATACAGTCAATATACTGCAAATCAGGATAAGAACTGTCCAAAAGCGGTCTAAGATTATCATATTGCTCTACTCCACTTACAATTTTTTCCTGTACAAGTGAAACCAATTTCAATAAATCCTCTGAAGCAACAGTTATGGAATTTGGAATATAAATCCAAGCTGCCATGTAATCGCCAGTTCTTCCCACATTCAATGGTTTGACTATTGAAAAATAAATTCCAGTCGCATGATAATTCAAGACATAGAAAAGTCTGCTGAGATGCAAGTGAGAAATATAGTTTCGCATATCGTATGTCTTTCCATACCATGCTCCCTTATTTGTCACGAACACATCAGTCAAGCCACCATGGGCTTTTTGTATTAATAATTCTATTTTGCTCATTCCTCTTAACTTTTAAACATGTTTATCAATTTTTGTAACCAACTCTTTTCCTCATAATAAGAATAACGTATAAACAAATCCACAACTTTAGTCGCAGAGGTTGCGTCAAACAGACAGTAATCTTTGAAGCATACTTCTCCTATAGAAAAAGGAACAATGTTGACACGCCCGTTATTGATGTTATGCTCTTTGCAGATACGGAGAAGATTATTATAAAAGCCCAAATAATTCTTTGTCATATATTTCAACAAATGATCATCAAGCGATCCTTTATAAGAAGCTTTATCCACCTTGGATATAAGGACATAGATAGCATCTGTATTACTATCAAAGAGTCCCATATTGTTAAGGTGAGCAGCTGCCGAATTGAGGTACTCTGCCTGCGGAAGACCATTGAAGAGACGTTTTTCTGCACCATATTCAACAACAAAGAAATGAATTTTATTATTATTCGATCTATTGCTGAGCAGAATATTATGCAAAGTTTCCAACGCTTGTTGCTGATCGTCACGTAGTTGTTCTCCTGCATCTTGCATGAACATACAAGTAAACAATTCTCCCGCCATATCAATACATGCTACTTGATGGATCTGGTGTTCTTGGTCTTCAAGTTCAAAACGCATTTCATAGGTAGAAGTCACAGGAGTTCCACCAGGAAGGCGACAGACACGTCCAGGAAAGAAAATAGAAGAAAGTCTGTTCATATAGCCAAATCCCTGACAGTTATTATCAGGAATCATGCTACGAGCAACCAATCCATTCTTTGCAGCACTGAGTATAGCACCCAACGCACATGTTTTTCCTGAAGAAGGAATCCCCCAGAAATACACCTCTGTACAGGGTTCTTTGATTGTCTGCAAAGGGCGTGCAGGCTCAAAGTTTTGAATACCTGTATTGGCCAACATCTTGTTGATAAACTCATCGGAAACGCCACACTTACTCAAGTCATTCCGATTGAGAATACCTTTTGAAATGATATCATTGCAAACCGAAGAAGATAATAGATTATGGTCTTGCTCTATCACCTCAAGGAGGGTACTAACTGAAATCATTTCGTTTTCAAGTAACTCCTGAATGATTTTGCAGACCTCTTCCACACTATTTGCTTTATTAATCATAGTCTTGAGAACAACAGGAGATTTTTCACGATTACGCTCCTTGTTTTTCTCTTCAGTAATGAGTCTGTTAATTTCAAAAAGATGAGAAGTTTTAGGATATTTTTCCTTGAAAGATTCTAAAAGTTGTACATCACAGGAATCCTTGATTTCCTGCCACTCCTCTTCCTCAATATCATCTACCTGCATTACAGGCTCTGCAGCCAGTGTTGCCTCCAGTTCGTGCTTACGCTGACGGACTGCATCCAAATGCGCAGCAGTTCCCATTGGATACTTATTAAGAAAATCCTGCAAGTCTGCTATAGAGTTTGACTCCATTACTGTCTGAAAGTCTCCGTCTTCATTCCCTGCAAGTAACTTCTCCACATCAAGTTGCATCTTAGCCGTAAACTCTCCTTCGGTATTGTTTCGGAGTTCTTCAAACGTCACAATACCCTGCTGGATATAACTTGCTAAATCTTCTGGAGAATATTCCGTTACATTATTTAATATAGCTGATTTTTTGGGCATAATTATTTTTTTTATAGATTATTCTGTCCTATCTAAATATTTAGAGTGTCGGATAGAAAAATTCTGATTATTGTTCGAAATTTTTATTTGTGCTATTGGAATATCAGTACCTTTTCTGATAGGCTGATTGATGGTATAGTGCCAGGTTTTACCATTAAAAGCCACCTCAGCTTTGGCCCCATGGTTTCTACCGCCATCATAATTCCTGATAAAAAGTGTGTATGTACCATCAGACATCTTTTCCGGATCTGTCCAAATGATATTTTCGACACCAGTACCTTGCGGACGAATGTCATCAACATCTAATACACCAGACATTGATGTCGGATTATTCATGTGTGACTGATAATATATTTCTTCCATATCTGGCTGAATAGCATGTGCATCCAAGTCTACCACGTCACCACCTTGCTGATTCCAAATGATTGAGAAACGCAAGAAAGCATTGATATTTCCACCATGTTCCAGTACCTCATCACTAATTTCGGAGTGCTCAAGTATTGTATCTTGAGGGAAGATATAATCAACATCCTGTCCTTCTCCAGAACGCAGATAGTGTATCTTACCAGTAGATTCTCCAACATGATATTGATTTCCATCAGTAACTACTACATCATGATAATAACGATTCCACCTATATTCGTTACAACCAGGGAATAGCCAACTGAACAGTCCTAACAGGAGCAGCAATGCCAGCAAAAGAAGCAACCATTTCAGGCATCCGAAACTCGTGAGCCACATCCAAAGCCGTGTCAACCATGGAATACTCCTGTATTGTGCCTGAAAAGAACAATTATTGGCCACACTATAATCCAATGGAGTAATGTTCCAACCTGCAAAAGTATAACCACTGAAAGGAATTACTTGCGGAATCTGCACTTGTGTTATACGGGAGCCATACGGAACCGTAAATGTAGAAATACCTTTCAACTCTCCATATTTTCCCGGCAGGAAGGTCACTGTATAATTATTCCGTGAAGCCTTGGCTTTAAAGACCAAATCAGAATGAACAGAACCTAAATATGCAGGATCCCAATATGGGTTACTAAAACCTTCCAGAGGAATCATTTTAGGAAAATCATTCTCTGTGAGTTCATATCCATCTTCAACCTGCAACTGTTCCATTCCGTCAAGTTGGCAACTACCATCCGTTACAAAACGTATGGTATGCATAACAGAAAGGTCCTGAACATTACTAACAACCGGCTCTTCGGCTACAGAGGAAGTTTGGGGATCTTTTTGATATTGCGCATGAAATACTATATCAGACGTAACTATAGTACCCTGTACCTGTGGTTTCCAATCGATAAAATGAAAACCAGGTTTGCATATAAGACGAGGCACATCAGCTGTTACCAACTCCGCTTTCTCTTTTCTTCTTATAATACGGTCATTAGGATTAGCCAGCTCCGCACCTTCACCCGGATCAAAAATAATAGTATAACCCTTTGTTTGCGAGAAGTTGAAGACAATACTACCTTTGGCATCATAGACACTATCGCGAAGGTTCATTCCCCAAGCCACCAGCACAACTTTATTATCATAGCAGAATAAGAAATTCTCATTGACAAACTTAAGTGCAGAATCCAGTATGCCAAGAGACTCACCATGGAGTTTGCGCTTCACATCATTATAAACGTTTAACGTATCGCGGTATATTCTATCGTATTTTTCCTTTTCTTCCCCATAAAGGTCGTTGATGCGCCGTGGAGTATCTGTCCAATTAGGAGCAAACCAAACGATAGCATCATCCTCTGCAGAATATTCTGGAACAGCCAGAAAATCCTGCATATCTTTAGGAATATATCGTCCTACTATGCTCTGAACGCTACCAGGACGCATATACATCGGATCATTACCAATGCCCTGTATTTCACAGAAATCTTTTAAAGGTGTGGAACACAGAGCTTTTTTATCTATAAATATCGTCATATCTGATTATTTAATACCATTCGACATTCTTCTATTATATTTCTCATCTGCTCATTAGCCTGCTCATCTATCTCAGTAACATCACTTGTAAACATGAGACCAATAACAAGCAGATTCTCCCAGCGTTTGAAATTATCCCACAATGGCAAACGACGAAGCATGTTACGACAATGTTCATCGAAAACTTGGAAGCGAAGTGTCTCTACAGACTGTTCAAAAGCCTCCATCGTATCACGTAAGTTAGGTTGTTCTACCTGACTGTCTTCTTGAATATCAACCTGAACATGCATATCTTTAGCAATAGTCTTAACATGTAAAATATCCTCATCTGTCATAAACTTACGCCCCACTGAAGTTACAAAATCATTAAGCATCAGACTAATAGAATCTGCAATGATGTTTGACAGCACATCTCTATCTTCAATAGTATTTGCATAGTCCTGAATTTTGTTTGCAATAATCTGTCTGATATTAAACTTCTTGAAAAGCACATTATACATAAATGCTATTCTGTCCGAATGAATCAACTGCTTATTCAGTTTATGTGCAGCAGACTCTATATAATCAGCCCAGTACTCAGAAATATTTTTGGCCAGAATATCCGCATCAGTAGTCATCGTGTTGTTCTGTCCGCAAATCACATCTTCAAGATTGATATTTTGCATTTTTAATCCATCACGAAGCATCTGCTCATTGGTATGATAATAGTCGCAAAGTTTCTTAAGATTAACTTCCTTACCATCATTCGGATTAATACCTGCATTAAGTCTCAGGACATTAATCAGCGTAAAATCCTGTGGTAATTCCTTTTTATGAAGCACAATATCTGTTGCCAGATAGCGAAGATCGTGCGAAGAAACCATAAAATTATTGATCAGCATTCCGAAAGAAGATGGCGAAAGCATATCGAGTCCAAACTTCATTTCGCCAGCAGTACGTCTAATCTCCTCACGCTTATCATTCTCTTCTCCTGAGATATAGAAGTGCTGAAGTGCAGTAAGCATTTCATCACGCATACTCTTTACCTCATCATGGTATTTCTGTTTGCGCGCATCATCGATAACAGCAGCAATCTTCTCCAGAGAAGAAATGATAGCCTGCGAACCATCATGATTGATGGTTGCCGCATCCTCCCAAGCCTGATCAGGATGAGCGAAATGCTTCTTCACAAATGGGAAAGACACAAATGAGTTACGGAGAGCCTCCAAGAATTCTGGAAATTCAGGATGTTCTACAACATGGTTCTCTCCACTAACACCTGCCTGATAGCCAGCAAATATCTGCTGATTTGACGACCAGAAGTAATCACGAAGCATATAGATATTCTGAAATGCCTCTGAAGCAAAACCGGCACTTTGTGGAACCCAATGCTCAAACCATGAATAGACACTTGGCTTAATTACCTCATCACATAAATGATTTTCAAAACGAGTCTTCCAACGTTCCTCTAAAGGCACAGTCTGTATGAACAGAGGAGTCTCCTTTGTACGTTGTAAGTCGCAATTGAAAAACGTAGATATGATAAAGAAAGGAGAAGTAAAATTAGTGCTGCTAATATATTTTGCTCGCTGTTCTGGAGTTGCACCAATATTGTTGCTAATCCAACTGTTGAGAACCTCACCCAATTCACTCTCAGGTTTGTCCATATTCTTACAGAAAAGTATTGCATTGATTCGCCATGAATCAGAATACTTATCGAACAAATAAGACACCTTTCCTCTGCGAAGCATCATCGGTAACTCTGTTTGAATACTATTTTCCGGCAACTTCATTCGATGACGGGCTCCAGGAAAGTCGAGAAGGTCAAAGTCACGAAGGAAAGCACGTTTATCAGCTGCTGATGGAGGTAAGACCAACGTAAGTTCTGATATAAGAGCCGTAAACGATGTTTTTGGAAATCCATGAACCAACAAGTTGTTCTGGCTATCATAGATATCACAGAGTAACTCATAGTTTGGATTATTATCTGCCGCATTATCATTAAACAGATTATCGAGCCATGAAATGTCGAGAATGGTACCTTTCTGTCTAAGAATGGCATCAAAAGGAACATAGACTACAGAATTGAAATGCAGTTTACGATATTCTGCAACCAACCTTTCAAAAAGTGAAGTGATATAATCGTTTTCATTCCACAACAGACAAAATACTTTACCCCATTGTTCTGGGGCAATATGCTGAATCTTTTGAGATACAAGCACACAGAACTTGGAACTATACACATGAGAAGCACTACCACCCAAAGAAGCATTAAGATACTGCTGAATGGTAAATATATCATCTTCATCTATATAACTTTGTTGGACATTTTTATCAATGATTTGCGGAAGAAATGTCTCTAATTTACAGTTAATATCATCAGCCAGCAACAAAGTGTCAGCATTGATTTTCACATCTTTATAATAAGTATCAGCAAGCAGTTTTACAATATCTGCAATACTGAGCAGTCTTACCTTCACCTTGTCTTCAGCTGCAGGAGCCATATCTGGACAAATTGTAAAGCGTGTAATGATTCCTGTAGATTCCTTCTTAGATGTATTGCCACCACTTGGGTTAATATCATCTATAAAACTATATATTTTACCATTTCTTCCTCCTTTAATTGCCAGTTCCTCACCTTGATCTGAAAGAAGGCTACTTATAAGGTATGACTTTCCATTCTGACTCTCTCCATAAGCTGCAGCAGAACAATTTTCCTCAAGTGCAAAACGAATTTTCTTCAAGTTTCTACGATATTCTCTGAACGCAGACAAAGGAAAGGCACGTTCTTCATGCTCAGAGGCCCATTTTATAGAGTCCCCGATGACATGAAGCAAATGATCTATATCTTGTATTGTAATCTCTTTTTGCATAATGATAATGTTTAAAAGTCAAAAATACCAGAATCCAGCCAATAACATTCAGATGTTCCAAGACTTTGGATATTAATACGAATGTTTTGTAAATTAATCTCATTACCGGAATTATCCAATATCTGTTCTATCTTAATATCTTCCTTATTATCACTTTCACGTGAAAGGACAATTCGGTAAGGAAGAAGGCGCTTCAACCGATTGATTTCCTCATTTGTCAAATTGGCAAGTGCCTCCTCTGTCATATTGGGATTAATATTTTCCATCTGATGCCTGATACGTTGACATATTCTTGCAAAATCATAGTCAACTACATAAAGCGGACGACTCATATAGCTGTCAAAATTTTCCTGTCTGATCTTGAGCGAAACAGGCAATTGCTTGACGGTAATCTCGCCACGATTCGTGGTAGGAGTAAGACAGTAATGCGTATTGAGCAACATGGATTCTGGTGTCTCAACATAGTTGATGGTTGATTTCAAATTACTCAAGGCCTGCTTGTCAAGCCTAAAATTGGAGAACTGTATGAGGTCTGATGAATAAAAACCGATCATGGCTCCAACAGCAACTACAGTCTTTGGATTTCTGATATAACCCGTGTTATTTCCAAACGGATACCAGTCGCCTATGTAATAACTGGAGAGTTGAACAAGGCGATTGGGTGCCACTGCATAATACTTTATAAAAAGATCACGTAAAGGAGGTAATGTTGCTGGGCGGCCAGAGAGAACAATAATATCGCAATGATACGTATACATAATCGCCGAGATTTTCTTTACTAATGAATCGAAAGATTTTGCGACAATACGATATACGTTCTCACTGGAATAATGCCATTCCAACTCATTAAATTCAAAACCGAAGAAATCATAGAAACCACTCATGACAAGATGGTTAGGTATACTATCTTTGAAAACGTCATCAAAATGTACTACACAATCGTGATTTTGATTCTTCAACAATTCCAAATAATAACATGCCAAAGGTATCAGAACTTGGATATTAAAGTTCTTACGTAAGATACGCTGAGATATAGACTGTCCATTATAGTTATGTCCAAAGAAATCTTTTATTTTCTGCATTCCATCAGCCGTTTGTTCCAAGCGCGCAACAAGCGCAGAATCCTTATCCGTTAGAAAAATCTCGCGGATAAGTTCCTGAAGCATATCGTCGCCTGCATAATAGTAGCTGTCATAGTAAAGAGGTTTCGGACAGACGGTAGATTCATTTTGATCGCCCTTACTATATTCATTAATCATCAAGTCTGACGTACCTGCACCGATATCGAGAGAACCTAATGTAAATGTGTGCGAACCTCGCTCATCCTTTTTACCATAAAGTTCGAAAAAATCTGCTAATCGCCCTTTGAATTTATGAGCGATCTCTCCATACAGATAAACCATTTGTGAACAGGTGGCTTCATCATAATACCAAACTCCCCTTCCGTCATTTGGATAAGACGGAACAATCTCTATATCAAACTTCTTGCTCGGCAAGAGGTCTGTCATGGATTTTTTCTCGAAGTTTGTAAGTAGAGTAACAGCATCTTTAGCGCAACGAACCAGAGATTTTCTCTCACATTCAGACATAGTTGTCGGACAAGTGACTACTACTCGTTTGATACGTCGTGGTGTATTTACATCACCATGAAACTTACGATAGTCTTCACTATTGATTTGCATACGTGCCTGAGAAAAAATTTCCAAGAAAGCAAAAGTCATAAGTGAACAGCGAGAGTAAGTATGCTTACTCCCTCCATATCCTTCTTTATCCACAGTTCCATTACTGTTCAGTTGATTGGTAATACCTTTAAGATCAAGTATATGACTCTGCTCCTCGCCGTCAAGCACCAAGAACAGCCATTCTTCTTTTACACTATCCTTATCCCATAGATATCGTTTAGGACTCGAATAAGTATATAGACTTTGAGAAGATTGTTCTTCTGAAGCAGTATGGATGAGATTCTCAGCTTCCTTTCCCAATCGAACAAGGCTGGGATAAACAAACTGATGACTGTCACGTGGTCCAAAGTTTCCAAAATCAGCTTTTCTGAACACCAAGCGCATATCAAAAGGCTCTGTATTCCTGCGAACTTGTGGACCATCAGCAGTTTCTTTAATACTGTCTGTCAGATCTGTCAAACTTAAAAGTGGAACCTTTGTGAAATCACCATTTTGGGGATCTTCTACAAGCAATGCTGTTGTACGGGAATTGCCTATATCAATAAACATATCCACATCCTTGACTACCACACTTTCGTCCTTATACAATTTCAATGACGGCATCAGATCCATTTGCGAAAGATAGTTTATTAGGAGAAAATAAGTGGCAATATAAGACATCTTATGTTTCTCGCCCTTAATCTTAGAAACAGAACGGGCTTCAGGATGAACCAATCTACGCAGATATTCATTAATATAACAGCATTCTTCTGTCCCCTCTGAGCAATAGTCCATCAGCAGCATCTCGTCTGAGCATAACTGAAATGTAAGCTCGTTCTGAAAGCTGTCTGGAAAAACAGGAGTCTCCAGCAAGGAAGACGCTTGATAGTTTGTACGTGTATCGAGTGCAAGCAAAACATTATAGTATCGCTTGCCATCTTTTTCTTTTTTGGGAACAAACTTAACACGTGTCCAATTGAATGCTCCGAAATCAAACTGAAGTGCAGGAACACGGCGACGGAAATAAGGTAATGGTATCCACTTATTCTCATAGAAAGATAATTTGTTCTGACTATCATCGAATGACATAGAGAATATTTCATCCAACAAATAATCGTCTCCTTCGTTATTAACTGCTAACGGATGAACCAAACCATCTTCACGAACTTCATCTGGATTCACTTTTTGCCGGGTCTCAAAGGCTGTAAGATAGCCCTTATCAATGAGTTCCTTCTTATTGTAAAAGTAAGTGTCACCATCGTCTGAATGCACACACTCAACAAGGTCAAGTTTGTGTATACCTTCTTCTTTATCATACCATTCATGAAACCATCTCTTAAAATTCTGCTTGAGATCAATTTCAAGAGGAAAGGTAAATAACTGAATACCAGAATTAGCTATGATTGAATATTCCATATCGCTTATCGTATTTGGGTTATTGATTTTTCACGCTATCGCGTTTATTGCCAATATATTGTTGTTCCTGTTCATAATCTTCAAACGAAGTCGTGACAAGCACCATCATTCCTGGCCTTACGACATTGACCAATTCCACAAGGTCATTATTATTCAGACGAATACAGCCCTCTGTGGCACGTGTACCAATAGAAAGAGGATCATGAGTGCCATGAATACCTATACCTTTGTTTCCAGGAGTGTCCAGACGGATAAAATAGGGACCATAGGCTCCCTGTATTTCTCCTCGGCCATCCCCGAAATCATGTGTTCGATCAGAAGCATCTTCAATAGTCTGCACAAAAAACATTCCTTCTGGTGTCTTCATATCTCCGACTTTATGCTTCTGACCAAAATTTTTACCGCAGGCAATTCCATAGTCCATTAGTCTTGTTCCTTTGTAATCATATACTCGCAATCGCATATCTTGCTTTGAAACAACAATGATACGTGCTTCAGGAATATCATCTAACTGTTTCTGAAAATAGCCATATAATCCCACCAAGCCACCAACTGGTACTATGAATGTGATCGTATATAGAAGAAACAAGCCATAGTTCCTTGCTTTTTTCGATTTAGTTTTATCTTGCATAATAATAGTCAACTTCTACATCCGAGCCATCATAACAATACACATTTTCTATGTATTTTGCACTTGTATTCTCCTCATAAACCAATGTAGGTTTCTCTGTCTCATCAAAACAGAACAGCAGAAAGCGGTGAGCTCCTGTTTTAATATTTGTAATGATGACAGCAAAGTCTGTAAATTTAGAATCACTATTAATTGCACGACCAAACCAGACACTGTTAGGTGTAACTCCTTTGGAGCGAGTAAATACTTGCCACTGATTGTCAGAATTAGGCACAACTTGTGGCGTAACAGATCCTAACTCACTCTGAGAAATGCTTCCTATATAATTATGTTCTTTAAAATAATTCAATAGGGCTCTACGACATTTAACTGTCTGAATAATTTCACGCGATGAGGCATCACCAAAAATACTATTCAGTCGGTAGAAATCAGACTTCTCTACAATATAGTTTGATGCGATGAATCCGCGTTTGCCAGTCGCATCTTTTACTTCACTCCAATCCGCCTCGTGAGAATATGTGATCAGCTCGCTACCAAATGGTATTGACCCTATTTTGTTGTATTCGGCACCTGCCGATTTAGAAGAACGGAGATTGGTCATATTTGAAATCGTATAATACCGAGGCGCTTCACGATCTATTTTTGCAGGCAAATAAACCTTATTATAGTAAAAATACCCACCTATGACTGCGCAAAACAACAATACAAGAACAGGAACAAGCCAAATAAGAGGCGAACGACGTTGTTGCTCTTCTTCATATACAGGTGGAACTATATTCTGATGAGAAACTGGCGTTGGTTGACTTTGAAAATTTGATTTAACAGGCTGTAATACAGGACTATCCTGACTTGTCACACTAATATATTGATCAGCCACACCATACTGAAATCTGACTTGATTTCCACAAACAGGACATGTATACTCTACCCAATTGTTTCTTATATATTTACGCTCATCGAATTGAAGCGTAGTGTTGCAATGTTGACATTTCGTTCTCATATGTATAGGTAATCACAAAATTGTACTTTTACTCTATAGAGGTCCTAAAGTTCTAAAAGTATAGACAAAAATATAGGCGTGGACCAACGACTTCGTCTACGCCTCCTGAGGTTTCACCTAACACAATAAGCCACATAATACAAGTAAAAGCCCACGCCGTATTGCAGGCGTGAGCGTCAAACCTTTACTCTTTGTGGCTTCTTTTCAATTTGGCGATTTTCAGGAAGCAAGAACAAAAAGCTAACGCTTCATTTTCTATATGTCTTTATTTGTTTATGTCATATCAAACTCTTTAATTGATTCATACGGCAAATATATAAAAAAATAATCATATAACAAAAAAAACTATAACTATTTTTATCGAATTATCAACGAACTAATCATTATATGACCATTTTTAAATTAATAATCTACTTTATAACCTTTATTGTTAAACTTCACTATTTTCCGTTCAAATTGCAAACCAGCATGGGTATTTTCGTTATAAACAGAATCATCAACATCTACCATTTCTTGATTGTCATCAATTTCTACATAACCTTTCTTGTAGCTTTTTCTTACAGGCACATAGCCGTCTTCCAAAGCCCAGTCTGGCAAATTTACAGGTTTTATGGGCACTATCCATTTCCCATTTTTATATGACCAGATATAGTAATCATTCCAACTGGACGAATATCCAGAAGAATAAAATGCGATTTCATCGCCTCCATCCCCATCCAAGTCTCCTGCATTTTTAGGTTTACTATTAGGTACATAAATACCATGCGTCTGAACCTTAATAGAAGGAAATTTCTTTTTTGAGAAATAAACATATTCGATATGAGGACCTTCATCACTTTTAGGATTAATTGCATATAAGGTTTCTTCTTTCCCATCTCCATCAAAATCACCAGAAACAGAGCACAATAACTGAAAGCCAGGATGACGTTTCAGTATATCATTCGCAGAAAGTTCTTCTGTCACTTCTACCGAATCTTGCATTTCCATAGTTGAGATGGTATCCGAAAGAGAATCCAACATATTTTGGTTACCAGCCTGTCTACCATGACTCTTAAATAAATAAAAGCCAAGGGCAACCAACAAGACTACGACACCCCCGGCTACAACATAATACTTTCTAACATTTCTTTCATTATTTTCCAACAAGTCTTCATTATTGTTCATCTGTTCACCAGCTGGTGTTTTTATCTGCTGCTTGTTCAACAAGCAACCACATTTTCCACAAAAGAGACTATCGTCACTTATTATGGCTCCACAATTAGGACACTTTTTCATAAAATCTTACTTTAATATATTTTTCTAATAAAATTTCAGTTGAGATAATCAAAAATGCTACAACTTCATGCCCATTTGCATTTATATATCCACATTTTCCATTTTTGACAGCAGCCACCCAAGCTCTTTCTTCTTTAAAATCATCTACCAAATGACCATTAACACATAGTTTCCAAGCATGTAGTTTTCAGTGTTTGTACTAATTTTCCTTTCTACTTCTCTACTTTTGCTTTGCCCACCAATTAGAGAAAACAAAAGTAGAGATAATCATACATGATAAAATTCAATTCTGGTCTGTACATTTATTCTCGCTTTGTACCACAATTCGTACAAAAAGCTTCATTTTCTTTCAATTGCTTTCCGCATATCCTACAAAAAGTTTGAACAGGAAATCTAAAGCCACATGAGCTACAAAAAGCACTTCCCGCGTCGATTACGGCGTGACAATTTGGACATTCCTTCATTGAAACATTTGAAGAAGGCGTGGACGAAGATACATAATCATTATCTCCAACTTCTTGAGAATGAAGATAAAGTGCTATAGCTGCCATCACTGCACAAATCAAAGCCCAAGAAGACCATACAACTAAATCACTAAAAGTGCCTAAATTGAAAAATCCTATCAGAGCTGTCAATCCATATAAAACAATAAGAGAGATATCGTCGCTCTTACCGTTTTTCTTCCAAAGCGAAGTTGCTACAATACCCGAAATCAACAAGCCAAAAGCAACCAACAAGCCCGCAACATCACTTGTGTCTTTAGCGTTTTCTTCTATTGCATTTACAAAACCCACCGCACATGATTGAAAGGTGATAATCAAAAATGAAATCATTGACAAAATGCCAGATACTAATCTCCAGATTTTCATAATTTACGAATTTAATAGTTTAACATAAAATTATTCACAGAGCCTACTATAGTAAGCGATTGTCAGGTCATAAGGTCAAAAAGGTATAGACAGAAAAAAGGCGTGGACCATTTACTTCGTCTACGCCTCCTGAGGTATCGCCAAACACCATAAGCCACATAATACGAGTAAAAGCCCACGCCGTATTGCAGGCGTGAGCGTCTAACCTTTACTCTTTGTGGCTTCTTTTAAATTTGGCGATTTTCAGGAAGCAAGAACAAAAAGCTAACGCTTCATTTTTTCCTATATGTCTTTATTTGTTTATGTCATATTCTACAATTTAATTGTTTAACATACCGCAAAAATATAGAAAATCATCCACACTACCAAACTTTTCTGAAACTTTTTTTTAATTTTATTCCAAAATAAGTCCTATAGTTTATACGACGTGGGCTATATAGTTTTTTTTCATCGAGGGCAAAGGTACAAAATTAAAATGGAAACAGAAGAAAGGTTTCCGACCATTTCTTCCATTTCCATTTTTTCAGAAAAGCATTCTATTTTTTATACTTTATGAAACGTCAGTACCACTCCATCATTTCCTGTCAGTTTCATAATATTGTCACCATCAAATTCGACTTCAAGAGAACCATTGAAATCATTAACATTCAACTCTCTTTTAAATTCTTCCACCATTTGTTTCTTGGCTTCAGGATCGTTCAAAAACAATTGGATCAAGGCATCAATACTTTTATTACCCGTGCTTATATTATCTATAGAACACTTCACCTTATCAGGATCAAGCTCCAAATCCATAAATCCCATTGATACATCCCATTTTCCATTTATCTTAGCGCTAACACCTACCTTGATGTTCATCCCTTCTTCCTCTACTGCTCCACTTCCTTTTATGTTCAAAACAGCAGTTCCGTTTTCACGCAAATCAAGATAAAATTTTCCTGTGAAACCTTCATCGGTAACACTATCGCTTACCCAATTACCAACACACTGCTGTCTGTCCAAGCAAGATGTTATTGCCAACATACTGCCAGATCCATGGCCAGTTCTCCGGTCTGGCTGTCTGTCCACGCAAGATGTTATTGCCAACATACCTATGATAGCAACGAAAACAGACAAAACTTTTTTCATGTTTTTTAAAATTAAGTGATTTATTGTACAAATAACAAAACTATTATCAAAATATCTTAGAGTTCTTCAGTTTTCCCCTCTTTTGTAACCTCAAACACACTACCTTGCTGCTTGCATTCTCTCAATTTCAAAACAACATCGTAACAAGTTCCAGGAACTTGGTAAGAACCGACCCATTCTGTTCCTTCTCTGTCATTAGGTTTTATTTGCAAAGAGACATAATGAATACCATTAGGATGTTCATAGCCAACACTAATATTTAAGTCATATCTATAAATATATCCTCTCATTGTTTGAACATTATCGGGCACGGAAACATTGTTTCCATTAATCGTAATGGTAAACGTAGCGTTTGACTTGTTTAAAAGCGCATCAGTAAGAACGGCATCAAAAACATATACACCTTGGTATATCGTTCCTTCATCATAGTCAGCAATCACACCATTTTTAGTAGAATTTCGTTGAGTTTTATTTGCAGCAACGTCAAATGTACTTTTGCCTTCTTTATCTACGTAGCCATAAACACCATTCTTTTTAATAACAGCAAGTCCTTCACAAAAATCATGTAATGGCTCAAATTCTGCAGGTTTATCAAAAATAAAGGGAACAACTTCCTGCCCACTTGCATTTATATATCCACATTTCCCATTTTTGACAGCTGCCACCAATCCTTCTTTAAAGGAAGCAACAGTATCATATTGGCAAGGAATTACATTATTGCCCTCTTTATCAACAAAGCCCCATTTCCAGGCAGTTTTAACAGCAGCTAACCCTTCAGAAAAGTCTTTAGCTCTTTTATAAATAAAAGGAATTGCGGTTTCCCCCTGTTTATTTAAAAAACCTGCCATTCTATTTCTCATCACCATAACAAGTCCCTCATGGAAATCATTCGCCTCATCAGGAGCTCCATACTCTCCCCAATCATCCATAACTCCATTATCGTAATAACTACTCGAATGATATGAGCATGGTATGACAAAGGTTCCTAAAGGATCTACATATCCCCACAGGTGTCCTTTGCATACGGCAGCCATTCCATCTGAGAAATTCTGTATGACATCATAATTGCATGGTACAACAACCTTGCCATTCAAATGCTTTAATCCCATCTTTTCGTCTTGTGAAAATATAACTATTTTGTCTTGGAATTCAAGTTCATTACCAGTCAGTACTTTGCCGGTTTTATCAATATAATTTTCCAAATCAACTAAGGCAATACCATTCTTAAATTCACCAGCTATGCTAAACTTTGCAGGAATAACCTCGTTACCCATCTTGTCAATATAGCCATATACTGGTGAGTCATACTCATCTGTACGCAATGGCAAAGCAGCCAAACCTTCCGAGAAATCTGTCGGCGTTTCTCCTTCACCAAAAGGTACTTGATATTTAATGGGAACAACTTCTTTCCCATCTAAATCAATGTAACCACACTTCAACCGCCCCTCATCATTTCTATAAGCCACCCAAGCTCTTTCTTCCTTAAAATCGGCTACTTGGTCATATTTTGCAGGTACTATCACATTACCCATTTTATCTATGAAGCCATACTTTTCGTTTTTACAAAACCAGGCACGCCCCTCATGGAAGTCTCCTATCATATTGCAACCTTTTACAGTCTCTGCTATTTTATTTAAAGAAGAGCCATTGGATATTTCGTTCAAAGCATAAACACCATCTACTGCCAAAAAGACGACACAGAAAGTAAAAGCCATACGAAAATCCAGAATTCTTTGGGATTTTTTCAGCTTAAAGCTTGTATTTCTAATTGCGTTTGCAAAACCTAAAGCACATGACCAAAATGTGGTCATAAAAAACGAAATCATTGATAAAATGCCAGATACTAATTTTCCGATTTTCATAATTTACGAATTTAATTGTTTAACATAATTATTCACAGAACCTACTATAGTAAACGATTGTTAGGTCATAAGGTCAAAAAGGTATAGACAGAAAAAGGCGTGGACCATTCACTTCGTCTACGCCTCCTGAGGTATCGCCAAACACCATAAGCCACATAATACGAGTAAAAGCCCACGCCGTATTGCAGGCGTGAGCGTCTAACCTTTACTCTTTGTGGCTTCTTTTAAATTTGGCGATTTTCAGGAAGCAAGAACAAAAAGCTAACGCTTCATTTTTTCCTATATGTCTTTATTTGTTTATGTCATATTCTACAATTTAATTGTTTAACATACCGCAAATATATAGAAAACTATCCACACTACCAAACTTTTCTGAAACTTTTTTTAAATTTTATTCCAAAATAAGTCCCATAGCTTATACGACGTGGGCTATATAGTTTTTTTCATCGAGGGCAAAGGTACAAAATAAAAATGAAAATGGAAGAAAGGAACTCCGACCATTTCTTCCATTTCCATTTTTTCGCTTTAAGGATTCGCCTTTTTACCATTATCCTGCATCTTACCAAACACATATCCTACTACACTCTGAAATTTATTCTCTGCATAAGCAAAGAGCAATGATTCCTCCACTTCCGGATACTTTGCATGAAAGTCTGAGGTTATCTTTATAACCTGATGATGAAATTCTGTACTCTTGGCCTTCCAAGCCAAACCTACCGTCGGTGAAGGAAAAATGGAATCGCAAAAAGAACTTATTGTCTGTCTATAAGCTTTATCCAATGCGGCATCCATCTCCTTTTGCCAATTTTGACTTTTTGCATTCTGCCGGACAGTCGAAACTGCCGGACGAGAATTCTGTACAACAATGGGATTTGCAGTTGGATTCTTTGATTTCTGCGGATTCTGGATGAGATGTTTAATTGTATCAGCCTCCTCCTGAACTGACGTATTTTTTATTGCCGGATTCGGCACTGAAGAGAACTTGAACACGAAAGAAAGCAATAGAAAGGAAAATACCACAACGGTTATAGATGCAACCCACATCATATTTTTTCTTACTATCTTCTTTGTTGCCAAAGCTGCCTTTAAATCCGCAATGCTCGGATAACGGTTTTGAGGATTCTTATTCAAACACCTTTTTATCACCTTATTATATACAGGAGGATGAGGCAACAATTCCAATATTTTGCCTACAGCATAAATATCTGTTCTAACATCCACCTTCCTACCGGCAAGCTGTTCTGGTGCAGCATACTGCGTAGTATATCCAGTAGAATCAACAAAAGTATCGGAATAACAGCAGCCCAAATCTACCACCTTTACATCACTACCAATGCGAGTCAACATGATGTTCTCTGGTTTCAAATCGAGATGAAGGACCTGATTGTCATGAAGATATTGCAAAGCACTTAATAATTGACCAACAAACTTATCGAAATGTTCTGCATCTTCAAAGTATGTAGGATGATTTTTCAAGAAAGCCAACAAGTCCTCTCCATCTACATACTCCATTAAGATTTCATCATCATGAAAAGAGACATACCTTACAATATTGGGATGCTCTAATCGAAAACCTATTTCAAATTCTTTCCGTAAGGCCTCCCGAAAAAGGATATTGTCCTCGTGCTCTTTTTTTAGCTTTTTCAAAAAATGAAGTTTACCATATATCTTCACACGGTAAGCCTCACATATAAAGCCTGAAACGGGCAAGGGTTCTGCCAAACAAAACTGCTGGTTATCAGAAAAACAAGAATAATCCATCATTTCTCTATCAGCATTAACGTATCTATTCCTGAGACAACGGCAGCAGAATAGGGACCCAGACATTCATCTCCCCGATAAACATTCCTTGCATAAAAAGGATGATGCAGGATAAAATTCTGGATTTGCAAACGATCACCAAGTTCCAATTTGTTTCCCTCTCGCTCTACCACAACAAAATAATCATCTCCCACATACTCAAAAACTACATGCCGGTCTGGCGAATAAGTTATATCTACCCGATCACCTACAGTCAGATTAGCCGCACGTATTTCGTCCTTAGGAGTATCAAAATTCGAACTATATTTTTCCTCTTGATTTACAACATCTTCCCAATGAGCATACCCAAGATATTTTGCCAACACTTCAAGGGTGCTGGCATGAGGAGTACGCTCATCATTTGCAAATCCTAAAAGGCGCTTTAGAGTTGTAGCACCAATATGGATTCCTAAATTACTCTCTATATCAAGCGAGAGAAATTCACAGTCAGACGGCAAATACAAATCATTCCCCGACTTTTTCCGTAACATCTTTATTATATATTCAGGTAATCGCATAGTTTTCGTTTTTTAGTATTATCTTGAACCATAGTTCACTATGCTACAAGACAAAAAATCATCAGTTTTCCAAGACCTTAGAGACACCTATTTATTTGCCGATTGACTCAACACATAGTTATGTCGCCCTAAGTGGCGGTAAAGGTAAGTATTTTTTTGCTTCTATGCAAGAAGATAAGTAAAAAAAACGAAACATCGAAGTACAGTTTTGGTACTTTGTAGGGATTTTCCTTTTACAATTAGGGAATTATCCCCATGTTGGAACAATGGAAAGGAGTAACTTTGCACTGACTCTATAAAAGATAAGAGCTCTACTTTCAAAAAAAGGGAAGTTAGAGAAGTGCAATAAACACCAACCTTCAAAAACAGTAAAGACAATGAAGAGAAATGAAGTAATGGCAATTATCGCCACCAGCCTGATGCTCTTTGCCTTATGCCTCTCGGCTTCGGCTAAAGACAGAAACGAGAAAGTGATCAACTACAGTACAAGAATTGACGATGACAACAACCGCAAACCAACGGTTACGGTTTGTCCGGAACGTCCTACCCCACCAACTCTCGGTCCGGCATTCTGTCCCGAAGAGGGAACACGCTATGGCTACAGTCTCAGCAACCAAAGCTTCTCCATACTATATAATAAAGTGAAGAAGGCATCGTTCGATGACAACAAGTTCGACCTGATAGAGGTCGCCAGCTTAGGATGCTACTACTCCTGCTCACAGGCTGTCAGACTGATGAAGATTTTCACCTTTGACGACGAACGGCTGAAAGCGCTCTCCATGATGGCGCCCCACATCGTTGATCCTCAGAATGCGACCGACATCTATAAACTGTTCAGCTTTGACAGCGATAAGGAAAAGGCTGGAGAAATCATGAGAAAGTGTAAATAATTGTCCCCCCTCACGACCCTACTCCATCGTGGAAATCGTGACATCAGAGAAATCATTCATATAATCGAGCATACAAAGGGTATGGAAACCGCGTTTCGCCTTCAGTTCCATGCTCACCTCCAAAAACTCGCCCTTGGACGTGCGACGGTCTTTCAACTCATAAGAATGGATCTCTACATTGTCTTGTTTCAGACTCTGGATGAGCTGCTTCACACTATCTATCGAGGGAGCCGTAAAGGACAACTCGATCGTGGTGGAGCCCAACTGTGGTATCAGATAGTTGAGCACCTCAAGTCCCAGGAGCACCATCGCGGTCGTGATGACGGCGGCGACAAACATGCCCGTTCCGCAAGCCCGCCCTATGGCTGCTGTCCCCCATAAGCCGGCAGCGGTGGTGAGTCCTCTCAGCCCCTTCTTCTGGACGATGATGGTTCCTGCAGCTAAGAAGCCGATGCCCGACACCACCTGGGCTGCTACACGGGAAGAGTCTTTCAGGTCGACACCAAAACCATATTGCGACACCACACAGAAGAGGGCACTTCCCAAGGCTACCAGGAAATGGGTGCGAAAGCCTGCCTCCTTGGCACGATACTCACGCTCTATACCTATCGCTCCGCCCAAGACCATAGCCAACGTCAGCCTTACCACCAGTTCCATATAAGTTGCATCCATAGTTGTATTTTTTTTGTAATTTGCTGCCAAATATAAGCAAAAATTACGGGAAAACAACTTCCATCTGCCACTTTTTTGTCCGACAAGCACATTTTTTCTCTTTATTTGCCATTTCAACGGTACTTTCTTGCGAAAATTGACTTTTTATTTGTATTTTTGCAAGCAGACAGAAAAGATTAATACATTATATAATAAACATGGCAACAGTTGACGACAAGAAGATTATCTTCTCTATGGTGGGAGTATCCAAGATTATCCCACAAAATCAGAAACAAATTCTGAAGAACATCTACCTATCGTTCTTCTACGGAGCAAAGATCGGTATCATCGGTTTGAATGGTGCCGGTAAATCTACGTTGATGAAAATCATCGCAGGACTTGAGCAACCTACCCAGGGTGAGGTGGTTTGGAGCCCAGGCTACTCTGTGGGCTACTTGCCTCAGGATCCTCCGCTTGACGAGAACAAGACCGTGAAGGAGAACGTGATGGAGGGTGTGCAGAAAATATACGATGCACTCGCTGAATACGAGGACATTAACAATAAATTCGGACTCGAGGAATACTATGGCGATCCCGACAAGATGGACAAACTGATGCAGCGACAGGCCGAGGTGCAGGACATCATTGATGCTACCGACGCCTGGAACATCGACTCTAAGCTGGAGCGTGCGATGGATGCACTGCACTGTCCTCCCGGCGACTGGCCCGTAACCAACCTCTCGGGTGGTGAGCGCCGTCGTGTGGCTCTCTGCCGTCTGCTCCTGCAGAAGCCTGATGTCCTCCTGCTCGATGAGCCTACCAACCACTTGGATGCTGAGAGTATCGACTGGTTGGAGCAGCACCTGCAGCAATATGAGGGAACAGTCATCGCCGTCACTCACGACCGATACTTCCTCGACGATGTGAGCGAGTGGATATTGGAACTCGACCGTGGCGAGGGAATCCCATGGAAGGGCAACTACTCGTCATGGCTCGACCAAAAGACCAAGCGAATGATACAGGAAGAGAAGACTGCCTCTAAGCGCCGCAAGACGTTGGAGCGCGAGTTGGAATGGGTACGCATGGCACCTAAGGCCCGACAGGCTAAGGGTAAGGCCCGTCTGAACTCCTACGAGCAGATGCTCAACCAGGAGCAGAAGGAACGCGAGGAGAAACTGGAAATCTTCATCCCTAACGGTCCTCGCTTAGGCAACAAGGTGATCGAGGCTCAGCACGTAAAGAAGGCTTTCGGAGAGAAGGTGCTCTTCAATGACCTCAACTTCATGCTTCCTCCTAACGGCATCGTGGGTGTCATCGGTCCTAACGGAGCCGGAAAGACTACCCTCTTCCGCCTCATCATGGGACTGGAGCAGGCCGACGGCGGCAATTTCGAGGTGGGTGAGACCGTAAAGCTTGCCTATGTGGACCAGCAGCACAAGGACATCGATCCTCAGAAGACGGTTTACGAAGTCATCTCGCAGGGCAACGAGACCTTGCGTCTTGGCGGACGTGATGTGAACGCACGAGCCTATATCTCGCGATTCAACTTCTCGGGTACCGATCAGAGCAAGCTCTGCAGTGTGCTTTCGGGTGGTGAGCGCAACCGCCTGCAGTTGGCCTTGGCACTGAAACAGGAAGGCAACGTGCTTCTGCTCGATGAGCCTACCAACGATATCGACGTGAATACGCTGCGCGCCTTGGAGGAAGGTCTGGAGGCCTTTGCGGGATGTGCGGTTGTCATCAGTCACGACCGTTGGTTCCTCGACCGTATCTGTACTCACATCCTTGCCTTCGAGGGTAATGGTGAGGTCTTCTTCTTCGAGGGAAGCTACTCGGAGTACGAGATCAACAAGGCCCGCCGTCTTGGCGATACTGAGATCAAGAAGGGTCGTTATCGCAAGTTGATGGAAGAATAAAAATATAAGGATAAAAAATCAGAGAAAATGAAAAAGTTAATGATTATCTCACTGGCTCTTGTATCAATGTTTACAAGCGCCAACGCCCAACTCTTGTATAAGATTTCGGGCAAAGACCTTAAGTCACCATCCTACATCGTAGGAACTTATCATCTGGCACCCGTCAGTTTCGTCAATGCCATAGAGGGTATCCCTGACGCTCTCAACAATACCGAACAGGTATGCGGAGAGCTCGACATGGAAGATATGAAGAAACCAGAGAGTGTACAGAAAATGGCAGTTGCCATGCTGCTCCCTCACGGCAAGACACTCAAGAGCATACTTACCGAAGAAGAGTACACACGACTCAACAAACTGCTCAAGGACCTGACAAGTGCCGATATGAGCAACCCTATCGTGGAGGCTAAGTTTGGCAACATCACACCGCAGGCTCTCAACACACAGCTCACCCTGCTCATGTCGCTCAAGCATGCCCGTGGCTTTGACCCTACACAGTCGTTCGACGACTACTTCCAGAAGTTTGCCAAGCGCAACCACGAGCCTGTCATCGGTCTTGAGACGGTTGACAAGCAGATAGAGGTGCTCTTCAAGAGTATTCCTCTCGAGCGCCAGAAGCAACTCCTGATGTGCCTCGTCGACAACACGGAATATTACAACATGGTAACGCAACGCCTCAGCGACGCCTACTTCGCTCAGAACATGAAGCAGATAGAAGAGGTGATCAGCGAGAAGCGCAACGACAGCTGCGACGACACGAAAGAGGAGTATGCCATCATGTTCGACAACCGCAATGCTGACTGGGTGGCAAAAATGCCTGCCATCATGAGCGACAAACCAACCTTCTTTGCCGTAGGTGCCGGTCATCTGCCAGGCGAAAAGGGTGTGCTCAACCTCCTCAAGCTGGCTGGCTACGAGGTAGAGGCTGTGAAATGATTTTTCAAACCAAACAACTATATGAAGAAACTATTTTTATCTCTCGCTTTTCTGCTCCCCATGATGGGAACGATGGCGCAAACCCAGGTAAAGACGGCTGAGGGTATCCTCGAAGGAAAAGACCTCTCGGGCATCAAGGTGTTTAAAGGTGTTCCGTTTGCTGCTCCTCCTGTGGGCAACCTCAGATGGAAGGCTCCGCAGCCAGCAAAGCACTGGGACGGTGTGCGCGAGGCTAAAGAGTATGGACCTAATCCGATGCAGGAACCACTCTTCGGCGATATGAACTTCGGAACCAAGGTGAACAGCGAAGACTGTCTATACCTTAATATATGGACTCCTGCCAAGACGATGAAAGAGCATCTGCCCGTATTGATCTATTTCAATGGCGGAGGACTGATGGCTGGAAGCGGAAGCGAGGCTCGATATGCTGGCGACGCGATGGCGAGAAAGGGCATCATCTCTATCACCGCCAACTATCGCGAGGGTATCTTCGGCTTCTTCGCGCATCCACAACTCTCCAAGGAGACCACCTATAAAGGATCGGGCAACTATGGTTTCATGGACCAGGTGGCTGCCATAAAATGGGTGAAAGACAATATCGAGGCCTTCGGAGGCGACCCCAACCGCATCACAATCGTTGGCGAATCGGCCGGTTCGATGTCGGTAAGTGCCTTGATGGCTTCGCCTCTCTGCCAGGGTCTCTTTGCACAGGCCATGGGTTCCAGCGGCTCGGTCATGGGATTCAAAAAGGTGCTTACCCTGAAGGAAGCTGAGCAGAAGGGTGTGGAAATGGCACAGAAAATAGCTGCACAGATGGTCGGTAAGACCGATAAGACAAAGGGAAAGGCAAGCAAGAAGAAAGCCCCTAAGGCTGACATCAACATGCTTCGCAACCTTCCTGCTGAAGAGCTGCTGAAGTTGGCTTCCGTCAAGTCGCTCCCCGCGTACAACATCGACGGATATTTCTTCGTAGAGCAACCTGAAGAGACTTTCGCCAAAGGCAACCAGACCAAGGTGCCTCTACTCGTGGGCGGCAACAATCAGGAGATGACACCATTGGCTGTACTGATGGGCAAACAGCCTACGGTGGAGAACCTGAAGGCTGGTGCCAAAGCTACTTTCGGCGAAGAGAACATAGATGAGTTGTTCCGTCTTTACGGCATCACTACCGACAAGGATGTGCTGGAGCAACCGGGTGTGAACTTGGCTTCTGACATCTTCCTCGACTATTCCACATGGAAGTGGGGCAACATGCACAAGCTGACAAGCGGACAGCCCGTTTACCGTTATCGCTATTGTCATCCCCGTCCTGCCATGGCCATCAAGGGAAAGGTGGCTGCCCTGGCTGGTGGTGTGATAGACGCCAAGGAGGGTGAGGCTCCTGCCCCACAGGACAAGGGTGCCGTACACTCTGCCGATATCGAGTATGCCATGGGCACTCTGCCTACCAACCGTATTTACAACTGGCAACCTGCCGACTACATGATAAGCGACATCTTCAGCCAGTACTACATCAACTTTGTGAAGACTGGCAACCCCAACGGACTGGGTCTGCCTGAATGGCCTTCCACCAACGGTAAAGCCATCGCTCCTGTGCTACAGATCGACGAGAACACGGTTGTAAAGACCGATGCCCAGATGGAGAAGCGATATGAGTTTATCGACCAACTGTTCTGGAAGTAAAGCGGTCAAATGGTTCTCAAAACCAATATAGAAATGAATATAAAATCAATAGGTAGTAAAATAAAAGGAAACCCCACGAAGATGGAGGGGACGGTATATTCGATACTTATCATTTGTGGCATTTCCCACTTTCTGAATGATATGATTCAGTCGATCATCCCCTCCATCTACCCCATCATCAAGGATAAGTTCGACTTCTCGTTCGCACAAATCGGAATCATCACCCTGATGTTTCAGATGGCGTCATCGATTCTGCAACCCTTTACCGGACTGTATGCCGACAAGCATCCACGTCCCTATGCCCTCTCCGTGGGTATGTGTTTCACACTCATCGGTCTGCTGATGCTGGCCTTCTCAGAAAATTATCTGCTGATTCTCCTCTCTGTGAGCATCGTGGGTTTAGGCTCATCCGTGTTCCACCCCACTGCATCACGAGTAGCCCAGTTGGCATCAGGAGGCAGGAAGAGTCTGGCACAGTCCATCTTCCAGGTAGGTGGCAACGGTGGCTCGGCGATAGGTCCTCTCCTTGCAGCCCTCATCATCCTGCCTTTCGGACAGCATGCCATCTCGTGGTTTGCCTTTGCCGCCTTGCTCGCCGCCCTTATCATGATCAGATTAGGGGCATGGTACAAGGCCCGGTTGGCGTATGTGGTGACGCATCCGCAGAAAAACGTCCCCCTGAACAACGACATCTCAAAGCGGGCAAAATATGGGGCACTGCTCATCCTCGTGCTGCTCATCTTCTCGAAGTATTTCTATACCTCCTGCATCACGAGCTACTTCACCTTCTTCCTGATTGACAAGTTTGGCATCTCGGTACAGGCTTCTCAGCTGTGTCTGTTCGTCTTTCTTGCCGCCTTTGCCATTGGTACTGTGGCTGGAGGTATGTTGGGTGATAAGTTTGGGCGCAAGTACGTCATCTGGTTCTCTATCCTCGGTGCGGCACCTTTCGCCCTCATCATGCCCTTCGCCAACCTGTTCTGGACTCTCGTCTGCACCTTCCTTTCGGGATTGATCATTGCCTCGGCTTTCTCGTCTATCGTGGTGTACGCCACTGACCTGATGCCCGACAAGGTGGGTCTCATTGCCGGCATCTTCTTCGGACTGATGTTTGGTTTAGGAGGTTTGGGCTCCGCCTTCTTCGGATGGTTAGCAGACAAGACCAGCATCGAGTTCATCTTCCAGGTAAGCGCCTTCCTGCCTCTGCTCGGCATCATTGCCGGATTCCTGCCTAACACGCAAAAGAAGAGAAAATAAGGGAGAGTTTTTGGGAGGAGTTAAGGGAGTTAAAGGAGTTAAAACAAATGCCTTTGTGGACATGAAATTAAACATTTCAAGTATCGCACGGGGTCAAGCATGGGCTGAAGGCCCAAGCGCATAGCCCAGGGCTGTAATGGACACAAGCAGCACGCCCTGAAAGGGCAGAAGCTCTTAGCCCAGGGCAGCGCCCTGGGTTATTTTGTGCGCAAACCTGTCGCCCTGTAAGGGCAAAAGCTTTAAAACTCCAGGCAATTTACAAAGCTTTTGCCCTTACAGGGCGCCTTGCAGATTGGCATTATACCCAGGGCGATGCCCTGGGCTAAGAGCTTCTGCCCCTTCAGGGCGTGTGGGGTGATTTCAACCGTACTTCAACATTCCCAAAAACTCCCCAACATTCCCCAAAAAATCTTCAACATTCCCAAAAACTCTCCAACTTTCCAAAAATGTAGGGTGAAAAACTTGCATATAAGAAAATAATCATGTATATTTGCTGCGTGATTATACTAACTCAACTATTGCAAATAGGGAAGTTAGAAAAGTTAAATTAAAAAGCAGTAAAGTATGAAAAAGAAATTGGTATTGACAGCAGCCGTTATCGCTGCTCTATCTGTTGGATCTTGCAACAGCAAGAAGACCAACGCTCCTGAGACCGATCAAGACAGCCTCAGCTATGCAGAAAAAGATTCGCTTGATTCAAACGACTTTGTACTCGACTCTATTGCAGGTACTTACGAGGGAACACTTCCTGCTGCCGACTGTCCTGGCATCAAGACCGTGTTGACCCTCAATGCAGACAGCACCTACCAGTATTCTGCCGACTACATTGACCGTAAAGACGGACACGACGAGGCAAGCGGAATCTACAAACTCCTGTCGCACGGTGTGATAGAAATCATCCGTCCTTCGAGTGGAGAAACTTCTTACTATAAGGTAAGAGATGCTCATAGTCTCATCATGACCGACTCCATCGGTAACGAGCCAGAAGGCGCCATGGCCAAGCACTATGTGCTGACCAAGAAGTAAGAAAAGACAAACGTCAGGCTACACCCAACAGCTCTATCTCGAAAATAAGGGTAGAGCCACCGGGGATGCCTGGCTGTGAGAACTTGCCATACCCCATCTCTGCAGGTATGTAGATTTCCCACTTGGCGCCTACCGTCATCTGTTGCATGGCGACAATCCATCCTTCTATCAGTTCGCACAGGCGAAATGCTACAGGAGCTCCACCACGGCTGGAATCAAATTTCTTGCCGTTGATGGTCCATCCCGTATAGTGGGCCGTAACGATGCTTCTTCGACCAGGTTTGGCACCATCAGGATTGCCTGCTTTCAGCACTTTATAATAGATGCCACGGGGCAAGGCCTGTACGCCTTCCTCGCGAGCCTTCTCTTCTAACCAACGCTTGTTGGCTTCTACGTATTCTCTTTTTGCCATTTTTGGGGGTCGATTAATGATGTTCTGGCACAATGGCAAGATACACCAAGTCGTGGTCGGTGAGGTTCTCCATATAGTGGGCATGGTTCATGGGGCAGTAGTGTACCTGTCCGGCACGTACCTCCTCCACACTGTCATCATAGTGGAATGTAGCCGTTCCGCTTATCACAAACACCACCTCGCAGTTGCCCTCGTGGGTATGCAGTCCTGTGGTAGCTCCCGGACGAAGTGTAGAATACATGATCTTCACCTTGTCGTCCACGAAGTTTCGAGTGTCCAACTTTCCTTTTCCTCCCTTGAAGCCCTCGAGATGAGCCTCAGCAATTTTTTCAAAATCTATTACCATATTTTTATTTGTTGAATTTTAGCCGGGTTCAGAAGTAAAAGTCCTACACCAAGGCATCGAGATGTTTTTTCAGCTCTTTCAGCTCATCGCGCACACTGATGAGCGTCTCCAGAACATCTGAAGATTTCTCAGCGCCAGTCCTGTTCTGTGACAGATACTTGCGGGCAGCAGCAATCTTGAGGCCCTTCACCTTGATGAGCGAATAGATGACCTTTACCTGCTCTATGTCCTTCTCGGTATACTGACGAACCTTGTTGGATGTGACCTTGGGTTTGAGGAAAGGAAACTCTTTCTCCCAGTACCTCAGCGTAGACTCGTTGACACCCACTTCCTCGGCCACTTCCTTAATGGAGTAGTACAATTTGACGTTTTTATCTGTTTTCAGAGCCATAATTTGCAACTTTTTATCAAACAATGATTAATTGATTTGCAAATTTAAGCAATTCTTCTTATCTTTGCAAAGAATTTCGGAAAAAAATAAAGATTAATACAAAATAGATATGATGACAGCTAATGAAGTGCGCGAATCCTTCAAGAAATTCTTCGAAGGCAAAGGCCACAAAATTGTTCCATCAGCACCTATGGTTATCAAGGATGACCCTACGCTGATGTTTACAAATGCTGGTATGAACCAGTGGAAAGACATCATCCTCGGTACAAAGGACCCAGGTAAGGATGTACGTCGTGTTGATACTCAGAAATGTCTCCGTGTTAGCGGTAAGCACAACGACCTCGAAGAGGTAGGTCATGATACTTATCACCACACCATGTTCGAGATGCTCGGTAACTGGAGCTTCGGCGATTATTTCAAGGAGGGTGCCATCGATATGGCATGGGAATACCTCACTGAAATACTGAAGCTCAACCCTGAGGACCTCTACGTTACCGTGTTCGAGGGCTGCAAGGAGGAAGGTCTGGAGCGCGACAACGAGGCTGCAGGTTTCTGGGCAAAGCACGTACCTGCCGACCACATCATCAACGGCAACAAGCACGACAACTTCTGGGAGATGGGCGATACGGGTCCTTGCGGTCCTTGCTCAGAGATCCATGTTGACTCTCGTACTCCTGAGGAGAAGGCTCAGGTGCCAGGCCGTGAGTTGGTAAACAAGGACAACCCACAGGTGATTGAGATCTGGAACATCGTGTTCATGCAGTACAACCGCAAGGCTGACGGTTCTCTCGAACCTCTCCCTATGCACGTCATCGATACCGGTATGGGCTTCGAGCGCCTGGTTCGCATGTTGCAGGACAAGCACTCTAACTATGATACAGATATCTTCCAGCCAATCATCAAGGAAATCGAGGCTATCTCTGGCAAGAAGTATGGTTTCACTACTCCTACCGGTGAAAATGGCGAGGGTAAGGATGAGCAGGAGAAGATCGACATCGCCATGCGTGTCTGCGCCGACCACCTGCGTGCCGTAGCCTTCTCTATCGCCGACGGTCAGTTGCCAAGCAACGCCAAGGCTGGTTACGTCATCCGCCGCATCTTGCGCCGTGCCGTACGTTACGCTTACACATTCCTCGGCCAGAAGCAGGCATTCATGTACAAGCTCGTCAATGTATTGGTAGAGCAGATGGGTGCAGCCTTCCCAGAGTTGCCAGCTCAGCAGGAGCTCATCACCCGCGTGATGAAAGAGGAAGAGGATTCATTCCTCCGCACATTGGAGAAGGGTATCAACCTCCTCAATGGCGATATGGACGAGCTCAAGGCTCATGGCGAGACTCAGCTTGATGGCGAAAGCGCATTCCGCCTCTTCGATACATACGGTTTCCCTCTCGACCTGACAGAGCTTATCTGCCGTGAGAATGGTTACACCGTAGATGCTGCAGGCTTCGACGAGGAGATGAAGAAGCAGAAGGAGCGTGCCCGCAATGCCGCCGTCGTGGAGAACGGCGACTGGGAAGTACTGAAGGAAGGCGACCAGAACTTCGTGGGTTACGACTATACAGAATATGAGTGCCACATCCTGCGCTACCGCAAGGTGACACAGAAGAAGAACAGCTTCTACGAGTTGGTACTCGACAACACTCCATTCTATGGTGAGATGGGTGGACAGGTTGGTGACAAGGGTGTACTCGTCAACGAGGACGAGACCATCGAGATTATCGACACCAAGCGCGAGAACAACCAGAGCATCCACATCGTGAAGAAACTGCCAAAGAACCTGACAGCCGACTTCATGGCTTGTGTAGACATCGACAGCCGTGAGGGCAGTGCTGCCAACCATACTGCCACCCACCTGCTCGACTACTGTCTGAAACAGGTACTGGGCGATCACGTAGAGCAGAAGGGTTCTTATGTAGACAAAGACACCTTGCGTTTCGACTTCTCTCACTTCCAGAAGGTAACTGATGAGGAGCTTCGCCAGGTAGAGCGCAAGGTGAACGAGATGATACGTGCCGACTATCCTCTGGACGAGCACCGCGACACTCCTATCGAGGAGGCTAAGGAACTGGGTGCCATCGCCCTCTTCGGCGAGAAGTATGGCGACAAGGTTCGTGTGGTTCGCTTCGGTCCTTCTGCTGAGTTCTGTGGTGGTATTCATGCCAAGAGCACCGGTAAGATCGGTTTCTTCAAGATTATCTCTGAGAGCAGCGTAGCAGCTGGCATCCGCCGTATCGAGGCTTTGACTGGCAAGGCATGCGAGGAAGCTATCTACGGTTTGCAAGATACCATCGTAGCCTTGAAGGGCTTGTTCAACAATGCCAAGGATCTCGAGGGTGTCATCAGAAAATACATTGACGAGCACGATGCCCTGAAGAAGGATGTTGAGAAGTTCCAGGCTCAGGCTGTGGAGCGTGCCAAGGATAAGCTCGTAGAGAATGCCAAGGAGGTGAACGGTGTGAAGGTTGTCACAGCCGTATTGCCAATGGAGCCTGCTGCTGCCAAGGATTTGGTATTCAAGGTTCGCGAGGCTTTGCCAGAGAACATGATCTGTGTGGTAGGTTCCGTATACAACGACAAGCCAATGCTCAGTGTGATGTTCAGCGACGATATGGTGAAGGAGCACGGTTTGAACGCTGGTAAGATGATTCGCGAAGCTGCCAAGTTGATTCAGGGCGGCGGTGGCGGTCAGCCTCACTATGCACAGGCTGGCGGTAAGAACAAGGACGGCTTGAGCGCTGCAGTTGACAAGGTTGTAGAGTTGGCTCAGCTGTAATATTACATATAATATAAGGTATAAAGACAAAGTAGCAAAATATATAATGTGCTACTTTGTCTTTTATTTTAGATGGATTAGTTAAGATTGCTAATTCGCCAACACTTTACACAACACTCCAAAATCTACTTGCCAAATATAAAGAATGGCAAAAAAACAGCAATCAGCAACAATGTTGGAGCATTTGAGAAAAAAATGACAATTGCTACGTTTTATCATCTCACATAAAAGATAAAAATCCATAAAATATTCGCAAAAATAGCGAACACTAATTATAAAGTATTATCTTTGCAATCAATAAAACATATATAATTATGGAAATAATATTTGAAGAGGATTATCTCCGAGAATTATATTATGAGGGTAAAGCGCATAACAAAAAGTATCGCTTCCAACCTCAAATCATAAAGAAGTACGTTCGAGTTATTGACCTTATGGCATCCTTGAACAGTACAGCTGATTTTTATCGCTACAAAGCTTTACATTACGAAGTTCTTGTGGGTGATAAGAAAGATCGTGAATCTGTTAGAGTCAATGACCAATATAGAATAGAGTTTCATTCTGAAGTTGTTGGCAACGAAAAACAAATCACGATATGTAATATATTAGAATTATCAAACCATTATAAATAAAAAACAGCATTATGTCAAACTTAGGTTTTGGTTTTTACCCAACTCACCCTGGTGAGATTTTGAAAGAAGAATTAGAAGAACGTGGCATTTCGCAAAGAAAATTTGCGGAAAGTATTGGTATGGGATATTCCGTACTCAACGAGATACTGAATGGCAAACGTCCCGTTACCACAACTTCTGCTCTGATGTTTGAGGCTGCACTAGATATTCCTGCAGATTCTCTCCTAAAACTGCAGATGAAATACAATATGCATACTGCTCGAAAAGATAATGCTTTGGTAGAAAAACTTAAGCAGATTCGCAAAGTTGCAGCCATACTGTAAAATATATAATAAGGTATAGATATGGTAATGAAGAATCCTTTTGTCACAAACGGTTACGCTGGTCCGGAATACTTCTGCGACCGTGTGGAAGAAACCCAGCATATCACAGAGATGCTGACCAATGAGAATAACATGGCTCTGATTTCCCCTCGACGTATCGGAAAAACAGAGCTGATTCACCATTGTTTTGCCCAGCCAGTCATCCAAAAAGATTATTATACTTTTATTATTGACATCTATTCTACCAATTCTGTCAGCGATTTGGTCAATATGTTCGGCAAAGCCATTATTGATGAACTTCGCCCTAAAGGCAGAAGCGCTTGGGAGAAATTCCTGATGGCGCTCTCTTCTCTCCGTTCAGAAATCTCTTTCGATATCAACGGGGCTCCAGTTTGGGGAATAGGCATCGGCAACATGGTGAATCCGGAAATTACGCTTGATGAGATATTCGCTTATCTCAACCAAGCCGATAAACCATGCCTTGTTGCTATCGACGAGTTTCAGCAAATCACCAACTATGCCGACAATCGCATAGAGGCATTGCTCCGTACCTACATCCAGCGATGCACCAATGCCCACTTCATCTTCTCGGGCTCTCACCGTCATCTGATGGCAGAAATGTTCACATCCCCTGCCCGCCCTTTCTATCAGAGCGTAACGCTGATGAACCTGAAGCCGCTGGATGTGGAAAAATACAAGGAGTTTGCCACAGCCAAGTTCGAGGAACGCAACAAACATCTCGATGCAGCCATTATCGGAGAACTCTTCGCCCGTTTCGGTGGTGTCACTTCATACATCCAGCGAGTAATGAATGTTCTCTTCCTCAAGACTCCCGAGCAGGGTACCTGCACTCTGGATATGGTAGATGACGCCATCAACTACAATCTCAACATGGCATCAGACACCTACGAGACCCTTCTACGCCAGATGCCGGAAAAGCAGCGCAATGTCTTCATTGCCATCTCTGCAGAGGGCGAAGCCAGAAGCGTAAAGAGCGGAGCCTTTGCCAAGAAATACCATCTCCTATCACCAAGTTCTGTCAACTCTGCCTTGAAGGGATTGTTGGAAAAAGATTTCATCACCCAGCAGGATGATGCCTACGTGGTATATGACAAGTTCTTCGACTTGTGGTTGAAAAAGTATATGAAATAGTTTGAGGCAGCACTATATATTCCAGCAGATTTGCTCATAAAATTGCAAAACATATACATTTTTAATATGGCTATTATAAAGACAGTAGAAGGAAAGACTCCCCGTTGGGGAAAGAATTGTTTTATCGCTGAGAACGCAGTGCTGACCGGCGACTGTACCCTTGGTGATGACTGCAGCATCTGGTATAGTGCGGTATTACGCTCTGACGTGGATGCCATCAGATGTGGAAACAGAGTGAATGTGCAGGATTGCGCCTGCATTCATCAAACCGGTACGATGCCTTGCATCCTGGAGGATGATGTATCTGTGGGACATGGTGCCATCGTCCACGGAGCCATAGTCAGAAAAGGCGCACTCATCGGAATGAATGCCACTGTACTTGACAAGGCTGACATTGGAGAAGGGGCTATTATTGCAGCAGGTGCTGTAGTTACCCATGGAACCAAGGTTCCTGCACATGAGATTTGGGCGGGTATTCCAGCCAAGAAGGTGAAGACCTGCGCTCCCGGACAAGCCGAGGAGTTTGCCAAGCATTATTCCGGATACATCAAAGACTGGTATCTGAAGGAAGATTGATAGAAAGGTATCTTGGCAAGGAGACTATCATCGTATTAATAAGTTAACGACGTGTAGTAAAAGCTGCATGATGAAGATGATTCGTGACCGTAAAACAAAAATGCGCCCGCACAATACGGACGCATTTCTGTTTTTATAAAAGTTCTATCTTTCCACCTTGAATATGGCGGCACTTATGCCAGAAGCTTTAATCACATCAGTCTTTTTTCCTGATTTATACACAACCTTTCCTGTGGAAAGAACAGAAACAGCCTTACCACCAACGGAGCTGATATTGAGAGAGGCTGCCTTGGCACCAGGATTCACGACAACAACATACTTCTCCTCACCCAAAGTGCGCTCATATACCATCGGATATTCCTGCCCCTTCTGGTTCAGGAGTTTCCAATCACCCTCATTGTCAAGAGCCTTGGCTGAATGACGCAAAGCGGTCAGCTTACGGGTATATGACAACAGAGAATTCTGATCTCCCTGCTGAGCTTCAACGGTCAACTTTCCGTTTTCCGTATCTACAGGGAAGTAGAGTTTATCAGGCGCACTCGTTGAGAAGCCGGCATTCTTGCCCTTGGTCCACTGCATCGGAGTGCGGGTACCAGAGCGCTCATTGCTACCCTCCTTGTTAGGGAGATTCATCTGATACTTCATACCAATCTCATCACCATAATAGATAAATGGAATACCTGGCATGGTGAGGAAGAAGGTCATCGCCACCTTCAGCTGGTCTGGCGTGTTGCGGGTACCGATGTTAGGACGCTGGTAATCGTGGTTGGCAGATGGAACAGCGATGTAGCCGAGATTCTTGGTGGCATTGAAAGCCTTGGTATAGTTCTCGCTAAATTCCTTAAGCGAACCCTTACCCTGCTTGTCGAAATAGCAGTTCTTGTAACTCTGCTCCCACTTGCCCCATGGAGTCTTGCGGTCGAAGAACAGAGAGGCATAGCCCTTGAGACCGAAATGGATGTAGAAATCGATGTTGAAGCCGGCAGGAATGGCTTGCTGCGGATTAGCCCACTCAGAAATCAAGACGGTCTCTGGATAATACTTATCCTTCCAGGCACGCATCTCCTTCCAAAGCTTGGAAACCTCCTTCTTGTCAGGGTCGTTCTTGACAAGCGATGACGCCATATCTACACGGAAGCCATCCACACCCTTATCAAACCAGAAAGCCATGATGTTACGTATCTCCCTGCGGACAGCCTGTGGTCCTGGAGCATCTACGCCCTGCTCCCAAGGATGATTTGGATCTGGATGAGCAAAACCATAGTTCAAGGCAGGCTGGCACTCGAAGAAATTCTTCTCATAATACTTGGCACGAGGAGCATTAGCCTCCACATATCTTCCTCGGGTACTAGACTCCGGACTTGCTTCCTGATGACGGGCTTCTATTTCTTTCTTCTCACTCTCAGGGATATCATTCATCCAGATATAATAGTCGCTGTAACGCTGGTTAGGATCTTTCTCGGAAGACTCCTTAAACCAGGCACACTTGGTACTGGAATGTCCTGCCACCAGGTCGAGACAAACTTTCATGCCACGCTTATGGGCCTCATTGACCAATGTAACCAAATCGGTATTGGTACCGAATCGAGGATCCACCTTGTAGAAATCGATGACATCATAGCCACCATCAAACCATCCCGACTCAAAGATTGGATTGAGCCAGAGGGCGTTCACCCCCAGAGACTTGATGTAATCCAACTTGGAAGTGATACCCGGCAGATCGCCAATACCGTTGCCATCAGTATCCATATAGGAAGATGGATAAATCTGATAGAAAAGTGCATCACTCAACCAAGCCGGTCCCTTCTTCTGTTCTGCCTGAACAGAAAGTGTGGTTGCCGCCAAAGCTGCAACCAACAGCATTTTATTCATTCTTTTCATAAGCAACATTATTTCTTCAAAAAACTTTCTTTCATAATAACTCAAAATTCTGCATTTTATTGTGCAAGAATGCTAATATCAGAAAATACATCGACGAGCACGATGCCCTAAAAAAGGACGTTGAGAACCGCTATGACATCCACAGCAAACGTATCTTTGAAACCAACGATGAGTTTTATTTTGTGTCGCTTTGTCTGTCCTACAGAATCGCTCTTGAAATACAGCCAATATTCTATTTTAAACTCAAGTTTCGCAAGCTCAGAAGTTAAAGGAGTTAAAGGAGTTATCGCTCCCTACGGTCGCTGAGGAGTTAAGACAACAGTCTTTTTGGCGTAGTTTTTTAAGCAGCAAGACAAACTCCTTAACTTCCTTAACTCCTTTAACTTCCTGATATGCGAAAATTCTGTAATGTAGCTTAGACCCTTGAATTTTCCATTTTCACAACAAGAAACATTAAGCCCTTATTCCTCCCCATTCAGGCATTCGCCCGTCTCATAACTCTTCGTCATATCCTTTAAGA
>ERZ1023981.47-NODE-47-length-45282-cov-17.305636_pt1 | contig 45282 bp, 45 predicted proteins | sample MGYA00380435_ERZ1023981 | MGnify/ENA primary metagenome ERZ1023981 (study PRJEB33179, sample SAMN07449057) | human gut metagenome | biome: Human-gut; feature: Human associated habitat; material: Faeces | host: Homo sapiens | place: India:Kasaragod | collected...
CGTAGACCTCTGATGGTCCGCCAACCTTATAGCGAAGCGGTTTGAGCACCGTTTCTGTCCCCTACAAGGGGAACCGAAGGGGTCGTAAAGACTATTGAAAGGGCGGTTGGCACATCCCTTGTCCCCTGAGGGGAAAGGTTGTGCAAATGAGCGCAATGAAAGTTCACTTTCATATTGCCGAGTGCAGCCCGCTTTATCAAAAAAGAAGGACGGGTTGATTTTATAAAAAACACCCTTTGACTAAAGGGAGGCAGAGGGATTCGAAAATCCCTTCATAATATACCAATAATATCCCATCGGATTCTTACTGGCCATTTCCACTTTTCTATAATTCAATTTATGAATACTCACATGGTCAATCAGATCCTGCCATTGCTCCTGATGGAAAGTACGCCCAAAGGCATCACCCAAGAGAATACTGTGATAACTATTCTCACGAGGCATCCGAGCCTCAACCATCGGAAACTCACGGAGAGACAAACCCAGGAAAAGATGAATGACATAATAATCCACCAGACAGTTATAATCCTTCCAGTAAGCAAGGAGCATATCCAATACAGAAGAAATTACAATCTGATGAGGCACAGCAGCAAAGAACCAGGTGGATAACCCCACAGGAGCCATAGCCCCACGCTTGAAGTAGCGGAACACCGTCAGTTCACTCTGCATAATTCTATCCCATCGCCCTTGCAACTTCTCATTCCCAAAACCAGAACAGAACACCGTAGCATCCATCCAGACACCACCATATTTCTGCAAAACCGACAGGCGGAGCAAATCACTGAAAGAAGCAGCAGGAATCAAACCCTTCTTATATTTCCTGACAATATACTCAGGCAGTTCAATCCATTGCTGGTAATTACTCAGATCAAAGACCCTGAACTCATAATCCGGCAGATGCTTCCTTTGCGAAGCCAAACACACCTTCACCAAATCAGGAGCCTGATCAATACCTTGCAGCCAGGAGAACCAGACAATCTTCGGAACACCCCCATCATTATGAGTCTGACCCTCCGCATCCTTTACCTTTATATCATCCAGGATATAGCGATACTGCCGAATCAGAATCCTATCCACTTTCTCTGTAATCACAGGATAAGCAGCCTTCAAGGACTTTCCCTTCAAGGCACAGCGTATCAAGGCACAGACACCCGTCCACAACACCCCCATACGGACATATTGCCACACGAGCCTCCATCCACCAAACTGACGAAAGCGAGTAATCAGTCTATCAAAATCTACCATTTACTACCACACAGTTTATGATAAACAAACCATATTATATAAGCAGCAACCAAAGATTCCAGATATATCCATGCCAAATCAGCAAATGGATTTCTAAAGTGAAAACCATAGTTGACAAAAAACAAGTGGATGAGCCACATATTCATAGACATTTTGACTAAGAAATCAAAACCACGCTTCACCCTATCAGACAAATATCCCTGAATATCTATCAGAAACATAATCATAGCGATAATCAGACCGCCATTCAATATATTCCATCCCAAAGCAAAGCGGGCAACCACTAAACCCACCACCAAGAGCAATCTATACCATACTCTCTGCGCTGCCAAGAAATCAAACAGAGAGAATTTACGGGCTATCATACCCAAATAAAACAGAGGGAAATAATACAACACATAATGTACGGCTTCAGAATAATATCTGAGAAACATAGCTAAAGGTTGGAAGCAGACCACAGAAATAATCAACAAAGGAATCCATACCTTATTATATTGCATACTTTTGGCAAATAGCGGAAAACAGACTACATAAATTACGTAGGTCTGCTAAACCACCAATGCCTATTCATGTTCCTTGTCAGCAGCATCGCATCCGTCACCACCTGATACCATTTCACTTCATGAATAATCAACAAGAAGGGCGCTACCAGAATGACAATCAACCAAAATGGCAATAACACCTTTTTCAGCCTCCTCCAAATATGAAAGACATTTCCTCCAGAGCGATAAGAAGCCATCAAGCCATAACCAGAGACAAACAGGAACATGCCAACGCAAATCTTTCCCATCATCCCAATAGACAGTAGCAGATGCCCATACTCTATCGGTTCAAACAGAGCAAAATAAGGCAGATGCCATAGATGATGCATAATCATCAATACCAAGGCAAAAGACTTCAGTTGGCTTGATACGTTCTTATCGAATGAATACCTCGTTTTCTGCATTATGATTTCGATAGTTCCATTCTACTTTCATACTCCTTGATCTCCTCTTCCGTGAATCTCATTTTGATTAGTTTGGCAGGAATACCACCGATAATACTGTATGGAGGAAAGGATTTAGTGACAACAGCACCAGCTGCCACAACCGAACCATGACCGATAGTCACACCTTTCAGGATAGTAACATTCGCACCACACCACACATCATCCTCGATGACGACCGGCTGGTCATATACATTCACCCCATCCACAAACTTATCCTCCACGGTAACATCCGCGATATATTTGCCCAAGAGGTCAATACGATGATCACCGGTGATAATCGTAGGATTCGGACCGAAGAGTACCTTCTGGCCAATAGAACACGGTGCATCCGTACAATAGATAGTACTCCCTTTAGGAATCGAAGTACCATCCCCTACCGACAGGTTCCACAATCCCTTGAAATCCGACGACATCGGACGGATATATACCCCCTTGCCACAGTGCTTCATGCACCGCTTCCATACAGGAGCCCACATCTTGTCCCACAAATAAGAAGGAACAAGACTTATCTTTTTTAATATCTGAAAAATGTTCATGAATTCTAAAATGAAATAAAGAGCCTAATTGGCAAGATGATAAATCGAATTCAAATTCTCAACATACTTTTCCGGACTGAACTGATTGAAAATAGTTTCTCTGGCAGCCACGCCCAACTTTCTCAAAATACTTCTGTCCTCATCCAGTCGTTTGATGGCAGAAACAATAGAATCGCAGTCATGGTCAGTGATAAACATACCATTCTCACCATCTTTCACCACTTGCGGAATACTGCCTACAGGAGTCACAACAGGAGTCACACCATAGCTCATGGTTTCCAAAAGCGACATCGGCAATCCTTCAAAGTAAGTAGGAAGGATGAAAGCATCCAGACTTCTGAGGAAATCACACTTTGATTTACCCGAAACCAAACCAGCATATTCAAAGCTGTCCCCCAACCACTGGTCAAATTGCGGAAGATACTCCCCTTCCGTTTGTTCCTTGCCAGCGATAACGAGTTTAAAAGGATACCTCTCCTTTTTCAGTTTTTGGCAAGCCACCAAGAGTTCCGTCATTCCCTTATTAGGTTCTATACGACCCAGATAACCGATACGTAGCGGGTTTGATTCATCATGAAGGACCTGTTCTTTTTCAAAAGCAGCTGCATCACTCAGATCCACACAATTAGGCAACACGGCGACCTTCTTAGCCCCAAATCTCTCAGTCAGGATATCCTTTTCCATATCACTCAGCACGATGAAAGGCAAATCCTGTCCGAAAACCCATTTCATGATACGCATGAGAATACCAGGTATATGAGGAGCCGTCAGAAACAGACCTCCATGCACATGCACCACCATCTTTCTGCCATTCTTCCAGGCATATCTCATAAACCATGGGTCACGCAACAAAGAAGCTTTTGACAGCGGGAAGTTATAGTGCACTATCGCATCAGGATGCAGAGCAAGCACATTCTTCCACTCCCTATATTTCTTTATCAAGGCAGGAATGCGATGCCATCCCCCCTTTTCCTTATCCTTCTTACCAAGTTCAAAATGCAAGTAGTTTTGCTTCCGATTATTACAGATAATAAATTGCGTTACAGAAGAAATGCCACTTACATTCACCTTCGGATTCAACGAAGGAGAAGTTATGATTATGTTCATCATTATTTTTCTATCTTAGAGATCTTTTGCTGCAATTCATTTGTTGCCTTCCAGAATTCAGACACAAGGCAAGAACCATAAAGTATCCCATACCCTTACCCGAAAGATAAGAAGAATCAGCAGTACTTTCCAAAGCCAATGCCAAAATGGCCATCAGCGCCATTCGATAATATACGATATTAGGAATCTTATTACATTCCCATAAGCGTCTCTTCCAGAACCATAGGAAGAAGAATAATCCCACAATACCAAACTCTGCCAAGGTAGGATAGAACGCATCCGCCAAGAACATTGGATTAGAAGGATCCAATCCCCATATATTATTTAGTTGATATTTAAAATACAAAGGAGAATACTCCTTAGCTGCTGCAGCCGTTCCAAAAGAGCCTAATCCGCTACCAAAGGGGATATAATCTTGAAACATTATCTTTACTCCTGTCTCATAAGTTGCTGGTCGTGCAATTTCTTGGTCATCTGCTTGAAATCCCTCGACATAGTAAGCATTAAACTTCGTCCACGTGAAGAATATAACGACACAACCTAAAGCTGCCACTTTCAACAAAGTAGAAACAGAAGCAAAATTGATTTTACTTTTCACAAACATCATCAGTGCAATAAACACTACGCACTCACCAAAGTACTTTGATTTACCTGAAATCAAGCCTAACAACATAATGAGTATAGCTATATTTCTATTTCGCTTTGTCTGTTTGGAAAACAAGTAGTAAATCATAGCACAGCAAAGGGCTATCTGACCTAAAGCAGCCGATTCTGCACTTCCATATGGTGTTACAAGAGAGGGTTTAAACTTGAAAGCTATCAAATATCCAAAGAAAGATAATAGCATAACTTTTTTGATTTGCATTTTCTGTCTATCGTTAAATTGCGGAGCCAACATCCATGTCAAATAGAACACTGCATAAGGCCGTAACTGCTGCAAAAAATCAAGATATATTCCTCGGAACGTAGTCACTTGAATTAAGAGAGAATAAACCAGATAGAATATCATCACCCCTATATAAATATTGATTTCCGTCGTTCTGCTTTTGTCTTTAACCAAGAACCGCTGCTTCATAAAAGCATAGCCCAAAAGTGCCACAGTTAAGATTTCATCACTCCAATCAAAATTTATTGTAACAGCAAAAGCTATACAAACTGGGAAATAAATAATCCAGAACCAAGTATAAAATTTAGAAATAGCTCTCATTTGATTTTATTCTTTATATTAATTAAAGCCAAAACTAAAAATTCCGGCAAAAATCGTTTTAAAATTTCTTTCATTGAGAATTTCTTATCCACCCAAGTTCCTGCATAATGGTGTATCGTTCGAGTATTCTTTTCCACATGAATACGACCTGTCGTTACATTGATGGGACAAAAATACTCTGAAGGATATATAAAGCAACCAGCTACTTCCTGTATACCAGCCACATTCTTCAATCCATTTTCACGAAGCACCTGCGTAGCGATATGCACCACAGTTATTTGATTTTTCATCACAGCCTCATGCACAAAATGCTTACCCTCATAAAAATCAAGCATTTTTTTGATAATGCCGAGGCTGGGGTTCACCCCCAGGCCGAGGCCGGGGGCGACGCTCGCTTTGCTCGCGTCATCATTCGTCAGAGAGGGATCCGTTTCAAACCCCATAAAGTTTCCCCTTTCTACTATATCATCAATAGGACGAATCACCTCCACATCTGTATCAAAGTAAATTCCACCAAATTTATACAATATCCAGAAACGAGCATAATCACTAACAAAGGCATATTTTTTTGCTTGATACGCCTCAGCTGTATAAGGAATAATATTCACATCAAAATTATCCTCATTCCACTCTTTAATTTCATAATCTGGCAAATACTTCTTCCAAGAAGCAATGCACTTCTGTGCTAACTCTGGCAATGGTCCTCGCCCAAACCAGCAATAATGAATAATTTTTGGTATCATAATTTATACTTATCTCTTTAATCTATAATCTTCTTCTAATTCTCCCATCAACCATTTCATTCTCACATCCCAGCTTCCCTGTTTCTCTGCCGTTTCACGATTTTTATCCACAAGAGATTGATAATCCTCAATATGTTCTATCACATCAGCAATCTGTTCTTCTGGCGAGATTTTATCACTCAACTCTATCACAGGATTATACCCGATAAAGTCAATGAGTTCTTGAGGAGCATGCCCCACCATCACCATTCTTGAGAACATACATTCCCAATAGCGCTGCGTAAGAGTTTCTATATCGCCAGCAATCTCTGGCTGAGTGATGCTTCTTGGCAAAGCAATGGTCACCTTTGCATTCCCCATCGCCTCATATAGCTGCTCATTGGTATAGATGAACTTACCATTCTGCTTGGTACAGACATGATTCAAACTGCGATTCTTTGTATCATAAATAGCTTTCAATTGATTAGCCTTAAATACCTTATCATTGGATCGTCCAAACTCCAACAAATCAATATTTCTGTCTTTTAAAAGTTTTCCTTTCTGATATACAGAATCATCCACTGCTTCAGGACACCAGATGACATTTATTTTTTGCCATCCCTTGTTCTTTCTGGAGAAACGTTCTTGTATTTTCTCGGCAGTCTGCCGAGAAGAAAAGATAGCAGTCTTCACATGATGCCTACGCAGCCATTCACAAGTCTTTTCGAAATAGCAAGGCCAACAGTCCCAGAACATAGGGACAACCTCACATCTTGCATAGTCAGGAAACGTATCAAAAAGCAAAGACACAGGTTCCACAAATTTAAGCCTTGCCTCCTTCTTACTTTTCCATAAAATAGGCAGTTCCCAACGAAATGCTGCTCCATGCAAGCACTTCGGTGGATAATGACTCTTCGCTATATCTCCTCCCAATCTCTCCCATGCCTCAAAAGGAGCAAGTTTGAAATTCAGAAAGCCAGGATGAATATAAGGAGAGACTGCTTTTATAGATTTCTTCATATATTTACCTGAAATTATTCATAAACTTTTATGACTTTCCCTGGGTTACCCGCAACTACACTAAATGGAGGAACATCTTTGGTTATCACAGAATTTGCAGCAATAACAGAATTGTTACCAATAGTTACACCAGAGAGAATCGTGACTTTATCACCTATCCAAACATGATTACCAATCACTATCGGACCTTTAGAAACAAGCTTTCGCTCTATAGGTGGAATCATTAATGATTCTTTATTGGTATTACCATGATCATTATCCACAATCGAAACCCATTTTCCAATCAACACATGATTTCCTATTGAAATCTTATTAAAAGCTGAAATATGACAATAAGCACCAATCGAACAATAATCCCCTATAGATATCTTAATAGAATCATCTCGTTCTCCCCATGCTGTAAGAAACAAATGTGGTAGGAAAATTGTATTTTTACCCACATGAATATGTTGATGCCCTGTCAGATACTCGACTTTGCTAAATCGAGTACCTTTTCCACAGGAACCTAAACGAGATGATATCCGATAAGACTGAATAACGTATTTATAATAAGCAAGCTTTTCTATTAAATTCATAGGATAAAGCTTGGCTAATATGCGAAAAATAAAATCCTTCATAAATTTTATTTCTCCCTATATTCATCTACAACTTGGCGCAACGCATCAATATATCCTCTGCCATGTGTCAAGTCTGGCTCCATATAATTACCTTCAGCCCACTCATTCCAAGATTTCAACATGAGAATTTGGTGTTCTTCTTTCTTACCCTTAATAGCTTCCATTGCCATACGAACATGCTTGGCAAAGTTTTCAGGAGTAGAGTTGATATAAATATTCGTTTTTCGGCCTCCACGAGGAGAATGATCCCATTGAGGAACAATCTGCGGTATCACATTTTCATCTTTATCTATCTCACCTATAAGTTCCTTATAATGCTTACTATAATCATAAACATGAGTTGGACGATTCAAGAGGATACCCTGCAAGTGCTTATAAACCTTATGCCAAAATGTATTTCTCTTTTGCTGAGCATGACCCAATATATCACAATAACATACTGCATCATATCCTTTCTGAAGCATCACCTCCTTTTTGATACTATTGTCACTCACGTTTGCGACAAGATAGATTCCTGGAAAACCCGCCTCAATACTCATTTTCTTAAAGCATTCTACATACTCCTGCGGAAGAGCAACTGGATCAAAAATGAAAAGATAAGGTTTACCATCTACTTTGACATAACGCTCATCCCTAAAAGCTTTAAGCAGCAACTTAAAATGCGCTTTTGCATCGTCTATACCAGGATAGGTTTGCTCCATTAATATAGCTTTAGAATCATTACCAGCCGTACAGCCTACCGCTCTCCATGTATGATTAGCCCATGCCAGACAGAAAGGAAAATCAGGCTTTCCTGACTCTAAAACTTCATGGAACACATCTGCCAAGAGTCTTCTGCCATTACCAAACCAGTAATGCCAGTAACAAAAAGCTGTCACACCTGCTTCACGTGCCATTTGAGCCTGTTGCTCACGAATAAGAGGTAAACGAAGATCATAATAACCTAATTCTGTAGGTACACGAGGCTCATCATGTCCCCGGAACAAAGGCTTAGCCTTGCCTACATTCGTCCACTCAGTAAATCCCTTGCCCCACCACTCATCATTCTCTGGGAACGGATGGAACTGAGGTAAATATAAAGCTAAAATTTTTGGTTTCATTTCATTTTCTTTTTAAATTCTAGATACTCATAATATTGCTTGATGGTTCTGCTGGCAGATGCATTCAATGAATAGTTATCGACGGCCAACTTTCTACATCTCTCCGACATCATTTGTTTCTCAGCGTCATCCATATTCAAGATTTCATAAATTCCATTTGCGAAATCTGTGGAATCCTTTAATTTGGCACAATAACCAGTACCCTTGTCTTTCACGCCATCCAAGCAAGCCCCCATAGCGAAACCAACTACAGGTGTTCCGCAACACAAGGATTGGTTCACCATCATAGGACCTGCATCATTTACTGACGAACACAAATACATATCACACACGGAATAGATCTCAGGTAATTCGTCTTTAGAAACAAAGCCAAGTCCCAAAGAATCTATATTTGCAGGAAGTAAAGGTTTCAACTTATCAAAATCATTTCCGATAGCAACCAGCAAGACCTCACTACACATTTTTTCGGAAAGCATCCTTGATAATTTTTGGAGAGCTTCAACTAGATATGAAATACCTTTTCGCTCATCATTTATATTTTGGCTGCCAAACAAAATCAAGTGCTTTTTCAAGTTGCCTATGCCATACTTTTTTCTCAATGCGCTCTTATTCTTTGGAGAAAACTTGTCCGTGTCGATAATCGGAAATGACAATACCCGATAAGCATCATGCAACAAATAAGACTTCTCATAAAATCCAAATTGATAGGAGTTTCCAGTAATGATGGGTGCGACTTTTTTCAATACTCGCTCTCGATACATGACATTTTGGTGAGTAAAGTCATTCTTGTCTTGGGATTCGAATGCTGGGCAACATCCACAAGCATGTTGATAGCCCTCACAATTCCCCGTGAAATGACATCCGCCAGACATTGGAGAATAATCAACCATATTGAATCTAAAGACACAATGCAACTTATCATATATCTCTTCGATGGTGCGGTAACTCAACATTCCTTGCCAAAAGAATATGACAACCAAATCATAATTCTTCTTTATCTTTTTCAATACCTCAGAAGAACGTATAGGTGGCTTTTGGTCTTCTCTGTAAAAGAATCCATAACTTCCTTTCGGCTGTAAATTATAGAAGAACCTTTGCCTCAGATAATAGGGATGAAGCCTTGATATTTTGTGACGAAGCTGCCCCCAAAATGTCAAGTTGTCCTGTACATAAAGAAAATCATGATGGGTATCTATGCGATTGAGCGTAAGCAAATCCGCCTCCAAGCCCATCTGTCGGAATGCCGTCAAACTGTCATTTGCCAACACACCAGGACCAGAAATAGGATTTGCAGAAGATATTATCAAGATTTTAGGCTTCGACTTCTGCATAATATTCCTTGATATATCCTACAATCATTTCCACCTGCTCCAACTCCAACTCATAGAACATTGGCATACGCACCAAGCAGTCGGCATACATATCGCAGTTAGGCAGCTCAGGGATAGAATCGCTGTGATGCACGTAATACTCGCTCTTGTGCAAAGCCAAGTAATGGAATGGAGCCAAGACATCATGCTCCTTCAAGAACTTGATCAAGCCCGAACGCTCCTTCAAGTTGCGGCACACGATATAGAACATGTGGGCATTGTTGGTGGCATAGCAAGGAATCTGAGGCAAACGGAAGAAGCCCTGTCCTGCCAAAGTCTGCAAGCCGACGAAGTATTGCTCCCACAACTTCTTGCGCTTCGCCTGAATCTCGTCCAAGTTCTCCAACTGCGCCCAGAGGAAGGCAGCATTGATTTCCGCTGGCAAGAAAGAAGAGCCCATATCCACCCAACCATACTTGTTTACTGCACCACGGAAGAACTCGGCACGGTTGGTACCCTTCTCCCAGATAATCTCGGCACGGCGGATGAACCGCTCATCGTTGATGGTCAGCAGACCGCCCTCACCACCAGCCGTGATGTTCTTGGTCTCATGGAAAGAGAAGGCTCCCAGATGACCTACCCCACCAAGAGGCTTGCCCTTGTAGAAAGAGTCGATGGCCTGTGCAGCGTCCTCCACCACGAGGAGATTATGCTTGTTTGCCACCTCCATGATGGCGTCCATGTCACAAGCCACGCCTGCATAGTGGACAGGGGCGATGACGCGAGTGCGAGGAGTAATCAAGCTCTCCAGTTTCGCAGCGTCAATGTTAGGATTGCCGTCCATGGAGTCGGCGAACACCACCTTAGCGCCCTCACGAAGGAAAGCCAAGGCTGTGGAAACGAAGGTATAGGAAGGTACGATGACCTCGTCACCCGGTTTCAAGTCGCAGAGCATGGCGCACATCTCCAAGGCATCCGTGCCCGATGTGGTGAGCAAACACTTCTTGAAGCCATAACGCTTCTCAAAATAATCCTGACACTTCTTGGTGAACGCACCGTTGCCAGACAGTTTGCCAGTGAAAACTGCCTCATACATGTAATGAGCCTCTTTTCCTGTAAGGAATGGCTTATTAAATGGAATCATTGTCATAATAAATGATTTTTTAGAATTTACAATATATTAATCAGGTTAGGCAGAAAGTTTGTTTGAAATTCTGCTAACCAAGACATAAAATTTCAGTTTAGTCTTCAAGGTTTCCAACACAATGGACACTCCCAAAGAAGAGAGTAATAATGCGGAAAATATGAATATTGGATATTGAAAGCTATAGATGAAATCATGGAAGAAGTAAGCAAAGATAAAAGTATGTACCATATACATATTCATCGAATGCTTGCCCAAATATGCCAACAAAGGCATTTGATAGCGCATTCTCTTTGTTATGATAGCAACCATACATGACAACACCAATGCGATATAAGGGTCTGCGTAAATTCCTGACATACGACCAACAATCGCACATTCCCGATTCACACAAAGTCCTACAAACATGACGGAAAGTAAGACCAAAAGACCTCGTTTTGCAATCTTTCGTATTATCACATCAATCACACCTTGATACATCGCTATATAGATACCTAAAACAAAGGCAAGTTCATTGGTTCGGAAAAGCAACATCGAAACAGGCAACACAATCCATCTAAGACACTTGTTATTTACCATCCAATACAATATCGGAAACACGAGCCACAAGACGATGATTAGTTGATTAAACCACCATGTTATGTTATATGAGTGAAACTCTTGCAATCCCATGAAGTCTTTTAACAATGCCAAAGGTATATTTGCTGATTCACCATAAGGAATGGTTAATGGTCTTTCAAAGCAAAACACGCCAATCGGCACAAAGATGAGGAAAATTACCCAATAATTGAGATAAAACTTAGTGTAACGTTTCAACAAGAAGTGGCAGATTTGCCCCCCCCGAATCTCACCACCAGAGTTAGTTACCAACTTCTTCATCTGTATTGTCAATCCATAACCTGAAAGCAGCAAGAAGATGGCGACACATACCTTACCCAACATTGCCAAATGCCATACGACATATCCAGATTCCGGACTTTGATAAAACAAGTGATGGCACAACATCGCACAGATAGCAATTCCTTTTAGGATAGAGGTGTCGTGCAATGACAAGCTAAAACTATTCTTTTCCATTAAACATTTACATTTTACAAATAAAAGATATAAATACCCTAGAATATCAATGTCATACTAGCCAATGTACTCTTGGTAATCTCTTCCTTTAAAACGAGATATAATAAAAAGGGAACGAAGAAGATAGCATAGGCGAAAGTCCATAAGATTTAGCTAGCATAAAAACACATTACGTTTGATAAACATAAACTTTAATCAATACTCATTCATCAAAGAACCGTTACCACCCTACTCAATGTATCTATCAAGTTATAGCCATCCCAAGTGAGCGAGAATGCAGTGGTCTGCCCTATTGGAACAAGACGATCAAGACCTCTCAAACGATTGTCACAAACAAACTTCTCTAACTCTGGTTTCTCAAATCCGAAATAAGCCAAAGTCTGATACTTCTCATTCACAATAGGTGAAATTTCATCCAAGGAGTCAATGTCATATTCCTGGAAGAAGCCACCGGCACATCTAAAATTCTCGACATCGGATGGCAACTTATCCAACTGGTTGCGGACTATCAGATTGTCACTCGTTGGAATACGATGGCAATCCAAAACGATGGCTTCACGATAAAGCTCCGTCAACTTATCGACACTCAGCACTGACTGCAAGTTGTACTTCTGTGAGACATAGTCATATATCGCATCCCAGAAGCGTTTCTTTGCCTTCTCTGCCTCGTTTTCCTTCATCCAAAGAATCAGATGAGGTGCCGAACAAGCATTCTGGTCAAAGAGATAGGTATCGTTGTAGAAATTCTCCGCCAACGTTTTCATCTCCTTGTCGGAAGCCTGAAGGATGGCAGATGGTCGAATGGCAGCGAAGGAATATCGATCCGCAAAGCAGACATCGAAGGAACGTGGAGGAATCGCATTCTGACGAATGGTGGCTATCGTAGCATCTCCTCCCCAAATCACCCTCACATGTGCTATGGATGAAAGATAGGCATTGGCATCCGAAGTGCGGTCGTATCTCACCAAGGCAATACGGTTGCACATCGGCTGATACTCCTCCTGCTCCACCAACTGCAGGCAATGGCGAATCACTAGGTCAACCTGTGGGAATTGCTTACTACTGACACGCACGACATTTGCATTTCCCGATAACAGACCAGCCACCAAGGAATATGCAAAATTGATGGGCACGTTGGAAGGCGCAATGTGGAAGAGGATGCCCCTACCCAAGCGTAACTCTCCCTCATGACAGTACTGTTCCTTCAACTTCAGCAAGTTGCCCTTGCGACAGAAGAAAGCGAAGGTCACGACATCAGGATAAAGACGTGACTCACGGTCCTTCAAGAGAGACGCAGACAACGCATTGAGAAATAATATAACTTCATCCGAAAACAAGCCATCTGGATGATATTGAGTAAACTGTTCCCAATCTATCGACTTGGGAAACAACAGAGACATATTAGAACTTGGCTGCATAAGTATCGCTACATCCGCGGATTTCCGCATTTTTAATTCTACCTGATATTTTAAAATATTTGCCCTTCAGACCACATGGGCAGTCATCCTCTCCCAAGACCATTCCCTCGTCCTCCGTAAGGAGCACATGACCAGGATAGCTCTCAGGCAACACGCTGACCACCTCTATCAAGCCCTTCTCACCATTATCGGCAATGGAGAAGTCCTTAGGGCGGCGAATGATAATATCGCTGAAGACTGACGTGTGCAAATGTCCACACTTACACTCCATATAGATGCTTCCGGTTTGCTCCACCATGCCATAGTAGTCATGGACGTTCTCCGGCAAGATGCCGCAAACCTCATGGAGTCTTTGTTTGTATTCCTCTGGAGATACCTTCTCGTTGACTAGCTTCTTCCAGCCTCCACCATGTATCAGTACACCCTTGGATAGATCTGGCTTGTATCCACTCTCCAACAGCTTCTTGTAGAAGTGCTGCCAAATCATGAAGGTGAATCCAAACAAGAAGATGGTCTCGCCCTGGTGTGCTTCCAAGAAGTTTTTCATTCCCTCTATGTCGAGTTCCATGTTCTCGTCCAAGGCATACTGACGTTTGCTGCCAAACATAGAGAAGCCCAAGATTCCTGCTCCACGAGCAGAAAACATATTGCGGTTCTTGATGACGGCAGAGGAGTCAAGGATCAACATTGGGACACGCTTCGTACCGAGAAAATGACTGACTATCTTGGTCAGGCATTTCTGCTGGGCAGAACTGGTTGTTCTATCCAGGAAGATACGAGACACCTGCTGTCCCGTAGTACCAGAGGAAGTCATTGTCTTGACAACCTCCTCCTTCTCACAACTGCGCAACTCAAATTCCTTGAACAGGCGCACTGGCAAGAATGGCAAGTGCTCGTAGTCGGGCAGACACTCCATATCAAGACCAATAGCATCCATCATTTTCTTATAGGATGGACACTCGGCATAATGCTTGTGCACCAACTCATGGAGACGCTCATTCAGCATCTGGTGCTTCTCCTCCTTGCTCAAGGAGTAAGGTTTGATTTCTAATATTTCGTTAATATCCATTTCTGTGGGTTTAATTATAGCATAGCTTGCAAATCCTTATACAGTACTTTTCCTGAGCCATTTTTAGGTATCTCTGGGATTACCCTCACCTCAAAGGCCCTAGGATTGAAACCAGTCTTTGCCACCAACAAATCCTTGATTTTCAGGTCTAACCCCTCTTCTGTGACAAAAATGGTTATCTTGTCATCCACACCTGCACAGGCACAACTAGGAGTTATAGCCTTCACCAACTGTTCCGTGGCATCCAAGTTGGTACGGTTTCCCCATATCTTGACAAATCGCTTCATACGACCTGTGATATAGTAATAGCCTTCTTCGTCTCGGCGTGCGACATCACCTGTGTGAAGTTCACCATGGTTTTCATCGCCCTTCGCCAAGTCTGCCCGTTGCTCAGCATAGCCAAGACAGACATTCTCGCCTCTATACACCAACTCACCATCGACCCCAGCCGACTCTATCTCATTGCCATCGGAATCGATGAGCGAGAATCGTCCACCCGGTACAGGGATGCCAATGGAGGAACATTTCTCCACCGACTTCTCATGTGGCAGATAGCTCATGCGAGGAGCTGCCTCCGTCTGACCATACATGACGATAAACTGCTTGCCATTTGCCTCGGCGAAGTCAACGAATTCCTTGACATAGGCGGCATTCAACTTACCGCCAGCCTGTGTCATCGTCTTCAAATATGGCAAGTCCATGCGGAAGAAGCGAAGTCGCTTGAGCATCTCGTAAGTATATGGAACGCCACTGATGCTTGTCGCCTCTTGCTCCTTCAAGAAAGTCCAGAACTCTTTCTGAATGACAGCCTTATCAGTCAACAAGATGGTTGCTCCCTTGATAAGGTGGCTATTGATGACCGACATGCCAAAGCTGTAGTACATGGGCAACGTAGTCAAGGGACGCTCATGCTCATCAATATGCAGATACTCTGCGATGGACTCCGCATTGCTTTCCAAGTTTTTCTCCGAGAGTCGTACTAATTTTGGCGAACCAGTGCTACCTGATGTTGTCAAGCAAAGTAGCAACTCTGGATTGATCGTTTCAACTGGAAGCTTTTCCGCATAAGCCATCTTCTGAAGGGAATACCCCCCATATTCATAGATGGTCTCACCCCCGATTTCTGCCACTCGCTTGGTAGGCATCCAAATATACTCAGGATGATAGACAGACACAAGTCGAAGGACGAGTTCCAAGTCCTTGCTTCCATCCAGTAACACGGATGGAAGATGCTTGTTCATGCAAGCCACATAGCCCACGAACGAAGCCAACACATTCTCACAAAGGCAGAATAAGAATCCATTGGATGGGATATGACGATAGAACTCATCGACTTGCTCTTGCAACTGGGAATATGTCAAAGAGATACCACGGTCTGTTACGACCGCAGTATTGTCTTTAAATTTTTGTAAGTCAAACATTTTTTTAAAACTCGATGTTATACTTCTCACTCAAAATCTGTTTACCCTTTTCATAAGATGACAAATCAACAATGTCGTCAGTTTCCATCATAATGTCAAAGGCATCCTCAATTGCAGCTACCAATGTCATGTGCCCAACTGAATCCCAAAGTTCAGTACCTTGATACTTTAATCCTGCAAGTTGATCTTCAGAAATCTCTAAAGACTCGCAAAACGCTTGATTGTACTTTTCTAAATTACTCATATTACTTATTTTTAAAATTTGAAATTATTTTGTTTGCAATTGCATTAGCTGTCAAACCAGCTTGTTCCATCATAAAAGGTCGAGATCCCATTACATAATTTTTATCCTCTATTCCCAAGAACTGCATTTTTACAGACATGCCGTTCTTTGCTATCACTTCAGCTACAGCAGAACCCAATCCACCGATTATATTATGCTCTTCTACAGTTACCAAAATAGTATGTTGATTCTGTAATTCTAAAAGAGTTGCCTCATCAATTGGTTTTATCGTGTGCATATTTATAACTGTGGGAGCAAAGCCAAGTTTATCCTCAATCATTACAGATGCCTTAAGAGCCTCAGACACAACATTTGTGCCAGTCGCAACAATTGCTATTTGAGTTCCATGTTTCAATGTGACGGCCTTACCAATTTCAAAATCATAATCATCTGTATAAACGATTGGCAGATTGACAGCTCCACAAAATCTCATATAACAAGGAGACTGAAGTTTTGACATAGCCACCATCATTTTAATGGCTTCCAACGTATCTGCTGGTGAAAGAACCACCATATTCGGAATAGACCTAGTAAGAGCAATATCGTTGATTGCCAACAATGAACTCCCCGATAATCCAGCAGTTAATCCCGCTGCTGAGCCTATTGCTTTCATATTCAGATTTAGATTGCCCATTAAATGCCTCATTTGGTCAGCGCATCTTAAAGTCATGAAAGGAGCATACGTTGTCATAAAGACTTGCATACCTTCCATTGCCATTCCTGCACCAGCGGCAACCATATTTTGCTCTGCAATACCAAAATTAAAGCTGATTTCTGGGTGTTTTGCGAAGATTCTGTTCAATCCAGAATATCTTGCAAGGTCAGCAGTCAAAACCACAACATCATGTCTGTCTCGAATCACCTCATTAAACCCTATATTCCAAATCGAAGGGTTAATACCCATGATAGACCACATTCTGGCATTTCTCTTATTATACTCTATCATTGTTCTTACATTAACTGATTCATAATATAATTGTAATCATCTTGCGACAATGCTGCATGGTGCGACTCTGCTTTTCCTTCCAAAGAAGGAACACCGTGAGCTTTTGTTGTTTTGGCAACTACAGCCAATGGCTTATGCTCATGATTACATTGAAAGGCGTTCCACAATTCTTCAATATTGTGACCATCCACTTCCTTGACCTCAAAGCCAAAGGCACGCATTTTTGCGCTCAACGGAGCCAAAGGCATAATATCATCGTTAGCTCCATCAAATTGCATATTGTCATAATCTATAATTACAACAAGATTGTCCAAGTTATATTTTGAAGCAGACATAAAAGCCTCCCAAACCGAACCTTCATTGCTCTCGCCATCACCGAGCAAGACATACACTTTCTGATTTTGTTTGTTCTTCTTTGCTGCCAAAGCCATTCCTATGCCGACTCCAATACCCATTCCCAAACTACCACCTGCAAATTCCAAACCTATATTCACATTCCATGGATGACCAGCCAATAGTCCACCATCTTCATGATAAGAGAACAACTGCTCTTTTTTCAAGAACCCAGCCTTTACCAATGCCGAGAAATTTGACAAAATGCAATGAGTTTTGCTTGGAATGAATCTATCTCTTTCGTCCCAAGTTGGATTAGAAACATCATAATTTAAAATTCCGCCATACAATACGGCAAAAATTTCAATACAAGAGAAACTTCCGCCAATATGAGACCCAGACTTACCAGCAGAAAAAGCCATTTCTGCAGCCATCAACTTTATGTCATGCTGAAAGTCTTCGATTCTATCCTTAAAATTTGAATATTGCTTCATTTACTTTCTTCCTCCATCAACTATTAATACTTGACCTGTAATAAAACTAGCTTCTTCACTCGCCAAGAAACAAACACTCCGAGCTATTTCTTCAGGAGTACCCATTCGTCCTAAGCTCGTCACTGCCAAGACCTTATCAATCTCCTCTTGGGACTTATAGTGTCCCATTTGCGTTTCTGTCAGTCCTGGTGCGACAGCATTAACTCGAATATTATATTTTCCCAATTCTTTAGATATTGACTTCGTGGCCCATATCAAAGCTGCCTTACTTGAACCATAAGCAAGATAACCTGCATTAGTTTCAATTCCTCCTACAGAAGCCATATTGACAATACAGCCTTTCTTTTGGCGCATCATATAACGAGCCACCAATTGCATTATATAGATTTGAGAAAAATAATTAATTTGGAAAACCTCTTTCAACTTTGACATAGGGGTCATATAGAATAATCCTCCATAAGGTATTCCGGCATTATTGACCAACACATCAATAGGTTTCTTTTCTGACAAGATTTGTAAAACACCTTCCTTAATAGACTCCTCTTCATTCAAGTCAAAAAATATAGGTTTAATCCATACACAATTCTCTCGTGCTATTTGCTCAAACGCAGAAAGAGTTTCAGGGGTGTTTGTTCTGCAGCAGGCCCAAATGTTACAACCCTCTTTTGCAAGTTTCTTTAGTATTGCAAGACCAATGCCTCTATTTGCACCCGTTAAAATCACATTTTTTCCCTTTAAATTCATTTCTTTAACAAATTGTATCTCTTGATAAAGCGTATTCTGTTTTTATTGTTGAAATAATCATCTCTTGTCTTCACATACAGTTGATTTTCAACATTTTCTTGCCCAGGCATCAAATGTGCACCTAGAAATATTCCGAAACGTTGCGCACGTTTGTTGCTTTTCAGCATATGAGAGTAGATTGTCTGTAAGCCAACAACATCAAACATATAGTCAAACATGACTATATGTGCGCGATAGCTAATATCTGTATTCAAATACTTATCTTCGTAAATAAAGACACCAGACTCTCCAGACTTCTTTTCATAATCAACATCTTTAACATTGATGAGCCCAATTTCTTCCCCCTTATATTTAATAATGAAGTAGAAATTGTCCTTCCCATTGTTGAGTTTCTTGAACCATTTCGCTTGCATTTCAGGAGTAATCTCATCACGATACTCCATATATTGCTGAATCTTCGGATCATTTCGCCATTGGCGAACCATCTCGATTTTATCTTCAGTCAGCAATTCCAAGCTAACGTCATAATTAGATATTTCCATTGCTTTTTAATTTATTATGTCCTTAATGATAAACAACTGTCTTCCTTTCATCTCTATTCTAAAAATTATCCAATGACTAACCATTAAACCAAAATGATTTCATACTATTGCGAAATCGCAGTTATATACACCGTACCTTTTATCTTCACTTTTCTGATTCTTCAACATCATTATGATACTTATCAAGAAAATCATCACTGATCTCGATTGCAGATCCAAACAAGAATCTACTCGTTTCTCCATTCGTCGTATTCCATCTACAAACTACAATTCCTGGAAAATCATCCTCTGAAATTTCCATAATGTCTTCATTATTATCCATCTGTGGCATAGGTTTATTTTCTGTTTTATTGCAAGTTATATAATGATGGGCACAATGCAATTGATGCTTTGTCAACATATCTTTTTGGGGCAGGTTTTCTCCTTTTGATGTTTTAAATATCGTAGTCACACCTATTAAAATTTCATTTTTAACATCTTCCTCCCAAAATTTAGGACAATAGCCTGTAACAGACGAATGATGTGAAATCTTCACAAAACTAAAAGGAATTAGTCTGGCAAATACTTTACTTTCATGTATAACATTGCAAAATCCTGTCGTCTTTGCCTTGTCACAATCACATCTACAATCATAAATAGCATATTTATTACTACGATTAACCTCTGCATCGCAACCTATTAAGGCAGAATTCTTTTTATGACTTAAAGTAACAGACAAACTTACCATGTTCTCTTTTAATTCATTCAATTTTATTTCTTGAGGATTACTTATATCTAAATTAACCAATAGCTTATCAAAAGCATTCATTGCCTCATCAGAAGGCCCAAAGCAATACAAATTTATATCAACCTTATCATTATAGTCTATTAATTGATCATGATATAAATATTGTGGTTTCCTTTTACCAATAGTTTCTAATGCATCCAAACACTTTTCAAATTCTTTCCAGCCATCAGCACGGTTAGTTTGCAAAGCATTTGCTTTTAAAATATATTGAACAAAGTTTGAAAAATTACCAATTTTGCCAATTTTAAATTCTGCGTTTTTACATTTTTGTAATATATCATGCAAACCTAAATAATGATCTTGATGCCAATGAGAACATACAACTACTTTTACATTATCAAATGATACATTAATTGCGGAAAGATATTCTAAAGGCAGCACTTCATCATTAGCTTTACAACTATCTATAATCATCCAATTACCATCGCCATAATGAATTACAACAGATTCACCATTCTTAAATCCTGGACCAATCGTTGTAATTTCAATTTCATCATCAGCAGGTTTTAACAAATCTATCTCAACGTTTTTCATCATCAAACATATATGCAAAGCGCTGCATTTTTCTTTTAACAATATCATCAATAACTTCTTGGCTTCTATTCAAAGGTTTGTCAAGAATAACAACTCTATCTATTTGAATTCCAGGTTTATTACCTTGCCGATATCTTTTAATCTTTATACGAACAATTTGATCCATTTGTATTTCAGAGTCATCTTTTAAATATGATTTTTTTATTTTGAATTTTCGGACTGTAGATTTTTGAACTAATGATTTAGCAACAACCTCAAAATAATCCTCCGACATATTTGACACACAACCAACCCAATTAACATAATCAATTATATCATTAGGAATGACACGATTATCGATTTGAGTAGAACTATTCTCTTCTTTCAAGGGTTTTGATTCTGGCTTTGCAAAAGAGAAAAAAGAAAAATTGGTCTGAACTCTGTCGGAAAGTTTGCCTAACACTTGATATGATTTTTCATCAATATTAATTGTTTCTGTATTTTCAGCCATACCATATTACTATTTAAAATGATTCCATCATTCTTTTAAACTGTTCATTAAAGGCAAAATGCTGCTGATTAGCTTCTGTCTTAATTACCTTGATTGCTTCTTCAAACGAGCTGATTTTTCTATGATTGTTTACCGAAATCGAAAAACAAGGACGATTCTTGCCAAAGATAACTCGTTTTAATGAAATTTGCTTAGATGGTGAAGAATCCGTTTGAGGTTCCTCCCAAGATTGCCACTCCATATTAAGCATTAATGAATTATACGAAATTGGAGTCAAAGCATCCAATGGAGCAAAATGGTGACAAAAATTCAACATATTCAAATCACTTAAAAGGGAAAATATCTTTTGTGAATTTATGCCGACTGCCTTCAATTCTTCACTTTTTTTACACATAAGTAATTTGATAACAAAATCACAAATTAGATCTGAGTCAGAAATACTAAAGCTGACAACTTGTAATCTGTCTCGATTAATGAGAACTTCAAATTTTCGTGTTCTAAAAAATAACATTTCTGGAGAAGATTTAAATCCATTTTCCAAATCCTCTATTGCTAGTATGTTATTTTTTACCATCCATATAGGATCAATTGATTCTGGAACAAATTTACCAAGAATAACAATACTGATATTCTGTGACAATATAGAATAGTTCATAATTATATATTTTTTGTATCTGTTTAACTGAATATATAAAACATTTTACATTCTCTTCCTTAATTCTTCAAATGGCGACTCCTTAAAGCCTTCAATTTCCTCCTTCGTCATCATCGAGTAAAAGACATCAAAAGCTAATTTGTTTTTCAAGAGAAGCGCAACGCTCGCCTTTAACGGATCATCACCTTTGTCAGAGTACAAGCTTCCATTTAAAGTGGCAATATCTTCCTCCGTAAGAGAGTTCTTCAAGAACTTCACCAAGTAAGCATAACATTCGTATGCCTGCTTTTCATCTGCATCTTTTGTTTCTTCAATCATCCAGTCGATTATATCGGATGACATATTTAACAATATTGTTCTCTTCTTGCTATCATCATCCAACTTTCCACAAGCCTTCAACATATTGAAAACTTCATACTTTGCATAATCCAAGTAATAATCATGCTTTGCTTTCAAAGCGGATATAGACGGCAATATATCAGAAAAGTCGATATTGTCATATCGGACATATCCATCAACGTTTAATACGGCATATTTCGAGGATTCAAATCCTTCTGGAGAAATCAACTTAAATTGAGTTTGTGGATTAAAGTAATCGTATATACGGAATTTTCCACTTTTCTGCAGGCAAACCAACAGCAGAAACATCAAATTGCCAACTTTGATATTATGTAATCTGCTTTCTTTTACATTCAAGGCAAGTTCTTTCTCATCAAGTATTCCTGCCATCAAGATATTCATTGTTTCCCAATCAACCTTTTGCATAGTTGACAAATCCAAGCCCTTTATTACATGCAGTCGTTCCAGCAAGATTTCAACTCTTTGCAATCTAGCATATTCACCTTTCAGCAGAACATAAAGTTTTTGGGATTCATCATCCGAAGGAATATCAACTTGGAAGTCACCGATTTTGAAAGACTTGTTTTCTATGGCAGCCAAAACAAACCGAATATCTTGCGTCATTGCCTTTAATTCTGTAGCCTCCAACTTGATATTGACACTTATTTCAATCGGATTTTGACTGTCAAACGCAACTTTCAAACAATGCCCTATCCCAAGTATTATCTTATTTTTCTCATTTGTCTTTTCAAAAGAGTTGTAGAAGACTATCCCATTGACAGATACCGCTTGCTTGACATCCTGAATCAAATTCAGAAAGCAACGACCTTCTTGAATAGGAATATCTGAAGCATTTGCATCCATGGGCTTCACATATAGACAAATTGCCTTTCTGGTGATGAAACTCTCCAAAGACTCCTTGCTAGCATCAAATCCAGACAAGGAAAATCTAAACGTATCGTAATTACCATCCTCAAGATCTTTCAATGACAATGTTTTTATAGGACTACCTGTTTGCTTTTTCATATCACGATAAAAGTCAACTAAGCTATGATAAACATCATCACTATCTTCCAAAGGTTTCATCTTGACGTTTATGCTTTTCTGTTGTTCCTTTCCCTTTAAAATATTTTGAAGTCCTACAGGAATCAGCATCCGATAGAATATCTTACGTTCTTGCCTGTCATTGATTAGCACTACAAAATAAATACATCCTCCTTCTCTCATATAATTTCGTAAATCAGAAGTATTTATCGGGTAAGACAAAGATTCAACAAATTCACCTGTTTTTCCTTTTAATTGAACTGGTATGCGCCCTATCATCGTCTCCTTCTTCATAGAATCATCTGAATACAGATAGAGGAAGCCATCCCATGACGGTTCTTTATCTGCCAAAGGAATCATAGGATTTATCCGCTCAATCTTGGTGAAATAATCCTCTACAGCATTGACTGCAAGTAATTCTATTTGATTTGGATTCATCTTCATTTATTTGCTTCCACCTCTATTTTTTAAGCTCTGATATGTACTTTTTAATATCATCCCTCAATTTACTTCCACCACTCATTGTTGTTTCGTAAACCACATGTCGATATGCTTGTAAATCAAAAGGAATATCATCGACATTTTGAGTCAATAATATTATTTTTTTTCCTAAAGTATGAGCTATTCCAAGCTCATAAAATACATTAGGATTTCGATTTGTCGTATCACAAATCACCATTGACGACTGCAAAATACCAGTCCAAATATCTTCCATAATGTTTGGTCCATACAGATTATCAGCCCTGACAGGATTCATTCCCATCTCTTTAACCGCTACTGATATAGCTTGTTCCCAAACATCCTTAGACCATTGTTCCGTAAAAGGCATTATAACGAATACGTCATTGGGATTAACACGAGTCTCACGATTTTGAAAAATTGGATTTACTATCATTTTCTTGAATCTCCTCTGAAATAAAAATCTATAATTTTTTTCGTTGAAATTATAGATGTTATTAATTACTCTATCTATTTCGTAATAATCATATGGCATATCTTGCGCATAGTCAAACAACCATACACCGACCAACTCAGCATCCACAAATATTGGATATATATCACAAAAGAAATTTTCAATATTTTGTGTTTCATTATAGCACAAAACATTTTGAATTTGCATAGGCAACTCTACAACTTGAAATCTCTCAAAATTCTTAGAAGTAACCAATGTGTCTATAAATGTTTTGCTAACTGTCAATCGTTTAGTTTTTCTCAAACATATACTTTTTCTACGTGCAGCAATGTATTCTACACACATATTACAAGAATTTACTGTCATATAAAGACATTTATATGCCTTTGTTAGTTTTTGGAATATACCCAAGCTCTCTAAAATAACCGTTCCTGGTAATTCATTCGAAGACAACAAACCATATAATTTAGGTAAATAGGTATTGATTAACTCATTCTGACCTTGCACTACTTTTTTAACGATAAAGTTTCCATAAAGCAAGCATAAAACATCAAGAGCATCCAATATCGACTTTGACACATATTCATCTGTCGTAAATCCTAAATATCCCAAAAGGACAGAACGACCATTTGCCTTTATATGACGAATCTTAACAAAAAACAATTTATTAAATTTCGTACGTTCTTTCCTTAAACCAGAAATATTAAAATTTGACCATTTTATCCTATCACCATAAAGATGGGTAATTGCAACACTCTTATCATTAAACAAAAACAATCGCAAACTCGTCAATTCTAAAGACTTGGCGAGACGAACAAAAAAACTTTTCAAGACACATCGAGAGACAGAAGAACTTGTTGCAGATATTGGTCTAACAAGTAATTCCCTGTAAAAGGGTATAAGATTTGATATATCCATAATATATTAATATTACCATGTCACAATCATACTATATAAAAGGAAAAACAAATTGCATTCTTTCCTATATGAACAAGAGTTTCTTGAATTTCACAAGTTGCTCTATCATATTTTGCTTTCCTGCGTTTTGCAGCTTGTTCAAGGCTGCTATATATTCATTTCTAAACTCATCATTCATTAGACCACGACGGATATAAATGGAATTTTCCGAAATGACTTGGTTGAGTTTTGAAAGACAATCGCCAATAGCCTCCAAGATAATAGGTTCATCTTTGTTTATTATCAATTGGCATGCAGAATGGAAAGCAGAGCCTATCATTCCATAAAGCTCACAAAACGCATCTGTACGTAATTGTTTTGTATCCTCACTTATTTTTCCAAAAGGGAATTGCTCCAACAATTGTATATTAGTATGAGCATCACCAATTGCGATATGCGAAAATTCGGCTTCTATAGCTGTAACCATTTTGCCAAACTGCAAATAGTCTAAAATCTCTTTTTCTATCATCATATCATTTTAATTAGATTATAATCTCAATCCCGGCTAGCCGTTTGAAGCATCAATCATCTCTTGATAAGTTTCCATCAATTCATTCACAATTTTCTTTTTGTCATGTCTAGCTGTAGCTACTTGTTTAGCTGCTTTTCCAATAGCAATATTTACGTCTGGATTATCAACCAAGTACATTATATAATATGCAGCGATATATGGATCTGTAACGGGATAGAGGAAACCTGTCTTGCCATGCTCCACCAAAGAGTCCGTACCACCTACTCGACTGGCAACAACTGGGACTCCCAATATTTGAGCTTCACAAACAGAGTTAGGACTATTCTCCGTATAAGAAGGATGAAAATACATCGTACTCTCTAACAATGCATCACGCAATTGCGTAGGAGATGCGACTCCGCAAAGACGAACATCCACGCCTTCATGACGTAGTCCCACTTGCTTTTCTATGAAATCAGGATTTATATTGCCATAAACATTCCAAACAAAATCCAGATGAAGCTCGTTTTTCAAAATATTTGCAACTTTCAATATAACATCATATCCTTTATAAGTAGGAAAAGATATTGTCGAAGAAATCGTGATTTTTGAAGGAATAGTACGCTCCTTGTTCTCATAAAAGACATCACGCAAGATTTCTCCACCATAATGATACTTTGCATTTGGATTCAAGACGGCAATAGCTTGTTTATCCCAGTCTGTACGTCCAATGACATGCGGAACTGCTTTTAAAACCGCTTTTTCACGATAAGCGCTGCGTTGCCAATAAGCTAAATACTGAAAATTATTGTATTTACCCCTCAAACCTTTTCCACTCATTATATATTGCCATTTAGATATGCCTGGCGGAAGGAATATATATATATAGAGAGAGAGGATGCCTTGAAAATGCAATACGGTAGGAATATGCTTTGAGACTCTTGCAGCAAGACTGAAATAGAACTCAGAACCAAATATCTCTATCACATCTGGCTTAAAGTCATCAATTACCATCTTTAGTTGATTCTCATAATGAGACCATTGAATCTCATCTCTGGTAACATCCTTAATATGTATAAAGTCTAAATATTTATCTTTTCTTGACTTATGATAATTAGGAACAACATAATATGATATATTGTCTTGAACTACTTTCTGAAAACAATGTTCTTTGCAAAAAGCTATCCCAAGAGTAACATCTGAACATTTAATAATCTCTTTTTTAAGCGAAGCCAACCAACCTCCTCCATTATAACCACTTGTATTATTATCATTTAGACTTTTCAATCCAAATCCACCAATCCATAAAACTCTCATATCCTTATCTTTTAAAGAATTTACTATACCAATTTAACAATTTATAAATTAATAACCAATCATAACGTCTATACATCTTACCATATTTTTCTTTACTATATTCAGGATAATATTCCCTCTCTCCTAAGAAAAAACGGTAAACGCACATTTTTCTCCAAAAACCACCTTTTTTAAAATCAAGATATGCAAAATAATCCTCTTTAACATTTTTTCGAGGTTTGCTTGCTTCTGCAAAATCCCTATTAAAAAGTAATGTGGGAGTTTTAGATGAATAGACACGAGCAACAACTAATTGCCTTATCAGAAGTTCGGCATCTTCAAATCTTCGAATTCGCTCATCATATAAATGCTTTAACATAAACTCTCTTCTGAATGCAGAACTTCCATTACCCGGCATTACTCGTCCAAAATAACACTCTCGAAATGCATTTTTTACTTTTCCCTCTAATGGATGAACTGCTAAAGTCCTTCTATTTCCATAACAGATATATTTATTGCAATCTATTATATCATAATCAGGATGCTTTCTTATTATACTGACAAAAGTATTCAAAGCATCCGGAAGTAATTCGTCATCAGCGTCAAGAAACACGATCCATTCACCCTGAGCATGTTTTGCTCCCGTATTACGAGCCTTGCTTGGCCCGCCATTTTCTTGATGAAGCAATCTGATTCTCTGCTTTTCTATATTTGATTCTACATAATTACTAACAATAGAATAAGAATCATCTGTACTACCATCATCAACAATCACAATCTCATAATTTGAATATGATTGTAATAAAATGCTATTAAGAGTTTTTTTTATTGTCTTCTCCTTATTATATAAGGGAATGACAACAGATATTAATAATTTATTCATAATCAACTTCTTTTACCCAATAATAATAATGAAAGATGTCTATTTTTACATATTAAACGATATGCGAAATAAGATAATATACAATAGACTATAGGTAGTACTAAATACATAAGAAGTAACACAAATTCGTTATAGATTTCCAAATGACTCATTCCGTACAAAGTATTGACCATAACTACAAGAAACATATGAAAGGCGAAAATGAAAAACGAACTCTTTGACAATTGCTCATTGATTTTTATTCTTGAAGATAATTTCAAGGATAAAAGAATAACAGCTGATATTCCTATCAAAACAGTTATAGGCAAAATGCTTCGGTAAAACACATTAATAAAACTCAGTAATAAGAAGAGTCCCATACCTAAACCACAAAGAGAGCTTGAAACTTTAACATTTTCAGTTCTATTTTTCTGGAAAAACAATTGTATATATCCGCCTATCGAAAAGAAAACAAGACCACGTATATCTATATTATCAAATGGCATAGCTATATATATTGCCAAAAGAATAAGAATTTGCCCCCCCCATAAGACGTTTCAACAGAAAATATATTAAAGGCGACATGATGACTAATATTATCAAATCTCTAACATACCAAAACGGAGTATGAGCTGGGACAGACATCATCGTTAATTCATGATTCCAATTTATATATCCAGTATCCGTACATCCATAATTAAAGAATATTTTGGGAGAGATTTTAGATAAAATCAAACAAACACTTGTACTGATACTTTCACCATGCCGTATTGTTTGTAAGAGCCATAGCCCTTCGTCATATACGAATCTCAGTATATTCCAAGAAAGATAAGGTACGAGCAATGTATAAGTACGAGTCTTTATTTTTTTTATCCAGATCCCCCAACTCCAACCTTGAATATCAAATTTAGTATAAAAGAGATAACCTGATATGATGAAAAATAATGGTACTGCAACCTGACAGAGAATTCGAGAAACCATTATTCTCGAAAAATCATATAAGTTTATATCGGCTAATGCACTAAAATTAAAACTATCTGTTTGAAACTCTCCAAATCCGCTGCTATGTATAAACACCACCATCAAAACAAGTGGGAATCTTAACCATGATATGGATTCAGATATTTGTTTTTGAAAATGATTCATCGTAAATTCTGTTTCAAAAATAATAAGCTACTTTCACGTAAAACATTCAATCGGCTACAAACTTGCTCCCAATCTATTATTGCGCTTGAAGGAGTTAATTTTTCATCTACAATGCATTCCGTGAGACCTAACTGAGATAAAAGAGAAATATACCTGTCATTGCCTCCACTCGGATTCATAACAATAGAGAATGGCTTATTAAAGATAATAGAAAAGACCATACCATGAAAAGAATCAGTAACGACATATTCTGCGTCACGGAATTCAGCAAACCAATCTTCAATAGTATCTTCTTTCTTTACTTTTCCTCCTGCTTCTTTCACTACAATCGGCAAGCCTTTAGCCTCTGATACTTTTGATGCTACATTCATCACACTCTCGCCAACGACCAAGGAATAAACAAAAATATGATTCTCTTTTTTCGGAATATTATTACATACTTTTTCATAATCTTCCTTGTTCAACAGCAATGTAGGATCAAGCACCAAGGTAGCATCAATCCCAAAGTGATTCTTACACAAATCTACAGCAGACGCCTCACGTACAGATATAGCATCAAACCGTCTGGCAAGCTTTGAACATGCTCTTTCCTGTTCTTTCGTATATTCCCATTCCTTACATCCAAATGAAGCTGCATACGAAAACTTCTTCACCTTGTCATCAGCAAAATTCAAGAACATATTACCCAATCGAGGTCCAAGATTGAAAGCAGGACGCCACACCTGGTCGCTACCGACTATATATGCCTCTATGCCATATTGCGTGGTCAGAGATGGAGTAAAGTCCGTGACAGGAACCGACTTGATATTTTTAAGTACAAACTTGATGAAATTCTTGTTACCGATGCGTCCTTTGTAAATAGGATATACAGGAAGATTTCTAAAAGATCGAGTCCTTAATATATGCTTTATTGTTCGTAAGAACCATCGAGTATGGCTATAACAAGTATCATGTTCAAAAGTCAGGGGGTCATGTCCTAACTTCACAAGTACCTGTTGGAGGGCAAAATTCTGAATGATGCCTCCATAGTTCAGCAAGAAATGCTGAGTTAATATTCCTATCTTCATGATTTGATTTTTGAGATAATGGTTCGCATGAATTGAGCTATACGAAAATGGTCGCAGAATGCAAAACTTACTATCGTTCTTCTAAAACCTGAGCCATAATCCAATAAATTCTCATGCGATTTGAATCTTTCATTCCATAATTGTTTATCAAACAATCCTTTTAATAAAGTTATGTATGAAAGTTTAAAATAATAACGCTCCAATTGCAAACGAATACTATTTGAGAGAGATTTATTCTTTAGAATGAGACTCACCCACAGGCTTTCCTGATTATAATAGCTTGGCGATTCATTCAAATAATTACTTGTCAATGCAGATGTATTTCTGCGTTCATAACCATAATAGGCTTTAGCTATATAAGCTATCTTTTGAGCATAAGGAAGGCACTGACTCAAAAAAATCAGGTCTTCTCTCATGGTCAACTCTTGGGGAAATGATGCCTTAGTTTTCATAAGCCATTCTCTACGCATCATCTTATTCCATAAAGCGCCATAAAGTTTTCCACAAAGTATCTCATTCAAGACTACAACGCCTGTCAGGATCGAAGGTTCCTGTTTACGATAAAGCTCTCCGTCATGTGTTAGTTCACGATAATCACATATAACAATATCAGCATCTTCTTCAATCGCTTTCTGGTACATATCAGTTATCATGTTCGTATCTACCACATCATCAACATCTACATATAAAATGTAATCGCCTTGTGCTTCCTCCAAACCAATTTGGCGAGAATGAGCAACACCTGCATGAGGCTCATGCTTCACATTTATTCCATAATCTTTCTGGGCATATTCATCACAAATAGAAGCAGAATTATCTGTACTTCCGTCATCTACCAATATGATTTCTACAGATTTAAAAGGCTGCTTAATGAGACGCTCTAAACATCCAGGAAGATACGAAGAAGCATTATAAACAGGAATAATAATGGACAGTTTCATACTATTTCATTATTTTTATTACACTATGGTTTGCATAAAGCAAGACACATACAAATTCTACATTTATATGTTAAACAAAGTAATATCTTTAATGCCAAGAAACATTATTCTTTAATATTTTATTTTGTTTATGATTTTGACCATCATCTTGAACAACAATGGTGAAATTCTAAGAGCCATAATCTTGACTTGCTGACCTCGACTTATAGAAAAACCATTTTTTCTCAAAACATTAGCATATAATACAGATTTATCCTTATCATAGTAAAGAAGAGAATATTCCAACTTTTCTTTTAAATTTCGTTCTTTACATACCCTTAGATATTTATTCCTTTCTTCATCGGGCATATTAATGGAATTAATAGTATTCGATAAAATCTGAAAATATCCTTCAAATCCATCCAAGTGTTGTTTTAAGTTTTTAGTAACTCTTGAATCAGAAGAACTACTAATTACAACTGTATGCAAAGGCTCTTCTATTGTACTACATTTATAACTATAAAATATAGGTAACAACAATTGCCAATTCTGTGGATGTCTTTCGCAGTAAATACTTCTTTTAGGATTCACCTTATCAAAAGAAGACATCCTTACCATACACATACCTGCTAAAGCAATTGATTCCTCACCATTAAAAAGTTCAACGAACATTCTTTCCTTTAAAACTTTATGGCGCTGAACAAACTTTAAGGAAAAGTCTTTTCCATCAACATAATTTGCATAACATCGAACAATACCATAATCTTCAGATAGAGTGCGGAACTTATTCACAAAAGTTGAAATCGAAGATGGAAAAGAAAAGTAATCATCACTGTCTGGCCATATTAAGTATTCACCAGAAACATACTTTAAACCTTTGTCTATAGCAGCTGCTTGTCCATTGTTGTTCTGATATATGTATAACAAAGAATAACCTTTTTCTTCAAATTTACTCTTGTATGATTCGATTGTTTCTTTGCTATTATCTGTTGACCCATCATCCACAACTATCATTTCAATATGCGGATAATCTTGAACGAGTACAGAGTCCAATAACCGATGTATGACTTTTGCCCCATTATAACAAGGAGTCAAAATTGTAACTAAATTCTTAACTGTATTAAAAGTCATATAACCTAAATTTTATCTAATAATTGCTATTTTAATCAGAAACATTTTAATAACTCTTTCCAGTTCTGAACTTTAATTAAACCGACATGGTTGGAAGTATTTGGATTAGTACCATAGGCACTGTAGTAAAGCCAAAGTTTCTGATTAGCCCAAACTGCAGAAGGGCGATATATCACTCTGTCATCCCAGCGTCCCCGTTTTCCATGTGAAAGAAGGATACCCTCATATTTATAGTCCTTTTCATCAGGCGAAACAAAAGAGTATAGTCTTAAAGGGAAACCGTCTACAGATACATCATTACCAACAAGCCAATATTTCCCATCATCTTTAACAACATCTATATGCGACAAAATTCCTTTAGACAACGCATGCTTTAATTTCAACTCCATCATATCGCCATCTATCATCTCATAATAATTAATGGTGCGATACTTACCCTCAAAATCCTCAGCAGAAGAACACCACATGCGATATATACCATCTTCATAAATTAAAGCAGGACTGATACATAATCTTGTTTCATCGAAAGGATTTTTTAAGTTAAGCATAACTTCTTTTTCAGACCAAGTTCTGCCATCATAAGTAAAACGACGATATATTATCTCTCTGTTTTTTCCATCATCAGTAGGATACTTATCTCGTTGAACTCTTCTCCACCAGCATTCAATTCTATTTAAATCAGAATTATATACCAGTTCTGGATCAGAATTATATTCCTGTTCTTTTGGCAGTGTTATATCATCTAATGGATTAGCTTCCTCTAATGGGGCAAAATTTTCACCATCCTGAGAAACATACATACAAGGGTTCTCTATGGCATCATTCATTCCTTTATATGGTGTGAAAACAAACCAGAATTTGTAGCCATTCCATCCTTCTTTAAAATAAAGACAAGATGGATGAAGCCCTTCGTTCCCACCATCATATGTTTCAAGATTAAGAGGAGACTTTGCATTCAACTTTTTAAAACATATTGGTGTATTCTTTATACGGATTAAGCGATGGCGTACTTTAAAGAAAAATTGTTTTATTGTCATTTTTTGAATTTGCTTTTAATTTTTTCAATGATTTTTAATCTCATTTCTTTATCTATCATATATTTATATCCCAATACAGCTGCTAACAATGAAGAAAGGCATACAGATAATATAAAACGAATCCAACCTTCTTCCAGACAAAAATGCAACATTACTACAGGTATGGCTACTGAACCAAAGAAAATAAAACAAGGTAATATTGTCTTGTGCATAAACTCAGATAAACGAAGTTGTGGAATATATGTTGTCATATAATAAACGTTGCACATAGTACCAGCCATATAAGCTACTCCATTATAGGCAAAAGGAACCCAAGCAGGTGCACCCATTTTGAAAGCAATATATGAAATAGGAAGAACCATAATATATATTGTACCATTAGTCAAACTTGTTTTTTTAATATTGCCTGTTGCCTCTACTATATCCATAACTATGCTGGAAATTCCACTCAAAATGCAAAATATCATAACCAAATTGGTAAATATACAAGCACTTTCTGGAACAATGCCTAACCATAGATTTAATACAAAATGTATTTCTGACATTAAAGGAATAGCAAGAAAAGCCATGAGTACGAAACATAAAGATGCTCCTTCGTGAGCCAATTTTATCATTGCTTCATATTCACCATCTGCATAGCGCTTGATTATCTGTGGACGAATAGCCATTATAATATTGTTAGCAAATCCACCTACAGCATTAGTTACTGTACCAGCTATACCTGAAGCCGCATTTAGTGCCGTTCCAAAAAACAAATTAATTAAAATAGAGATGCCAGATCCTCTTGTCATTACAGCCACATTACCTAAAATATCCCAACCTGAATATGAAAAAATCGGCTTTAATAAAGTTTTATCCCACAAAAAATGATAATGAGTTTCAGGAAAGTGTCGAACACAGTAAATACGATTAAGCACCATAATAAGTGTTGAAACACAAAGGGTAAGCAAGCCATACAATATCAACTTATCCATATTACCTATTAAGAGCAAATAGATAATAACCAATTTCAAGACTGTATTTAATATATCGAAATAAGCATATACATCCATCTTTTCATGGGCAACAATTGCAGAGCTATAAGGAGTTTGAGTAACTCCAAACATAAGAGAAATGATACTGAACTGATAGACACAATTAGCTGCAAACATTCGCCCTTCGGGGATAACCAATTTATAATTGACCATCCATAAACCAATAGTTTCTAAAAGAACAAAAAGAATGCAGGCTATTATAATGTGTATAGTCAAGGTTGTTGAAAATGTATCTTTCAATCGCTTTGCATCACCGCGACCTAACTCAAAGGTAATAAAACGAGAGGTAGCTCCAATCATGCATACTTGAATAACATTAAACATTGCAATGACACTACCTACAACTGCATTTATTCCATAATCATCTACTCCTAATGTTCTGAGAACCACTCGACCTGTCACCAATGACAGAGCGAGAGATATAAACATACGGAGATATAAATAAAGCGTATTTTTTGCTATTCTACTATTGTTTTTTGTTTCGTCAGACATATTTTTATTTATACTAATGTTTTATTCTACCGTTACACTCTTTGCCAGATTTCTTGGCATATCTACATTCAATCCCTTATCTACTGCCACATAATACGCAAGTATCTGCAGGGGAACGACGCTGAGAAGAGGGACTAAAGTATTGAGGGTACGTGGTACTTCTATCACGGAATCGGCTATCGCCTTGACTTGTTTGTCACCTTCGGTAACAATAGCCAGGATGCGTCCGTTGCGGGATTTTACTTCCTGCATATTGCTGATGATCTTCTCATACAACTGGTGATGTGTGGCAAGGAATACGATCGGCATATCGGTATCTACCAAGGCTATCGGACCATGTTTCATCTCGGCTGCAGGATAGCCCTCGGCATGGATATAGCTGATTTCCTTTAGCTTCAAGGCTCCCTCTAATGCTACGGGATAGTTGAATCCTCGACCGAGATAGAGGAAATTATGTGCATAGGTGAATACTTTAGCCAGTCGGGAGATCGATGGCGTTTGCTCCAACACTTTCTCCATCTTTCCGGGTATCTCTGCCAACTCGGCGATGGTCTCTACATAGTCTTTTTCGGAAAGGGTTCCCAATTCATGACCTAATGCCAAGACAAAGAGGGTAAGAACTGTGACCTGACCTGTGAAGGCCTTGGTACTCGCTACTCCTATCTCGGGTCCTACATGAATATAGATGCCAGTATCTGTCTCTCGGGCGATGGATGAGCCTACGCCATTGACGATGCCGAAGATCAATGCTCCATGCTGCTTGGCAAGTTGAATGGCTGCCAAGGTGTCGGCAGTCTCGCCACTCTGGCTTATGGCTATCACCACATCATCAGATTCGATGACGGGTTCGCCATAACGGAACTCGCTGGCATATTCTACTTCTACTCGCTTGCGGCACATCTTCTCTATGAGCTGCTTGCCGATAAGTCCGGCATGCCAACTGGTTCCGCAAGCCACGATGATGATATGCTTGGCTGACATGAGTCGGTCTTTATAGTCTGTAAGGGCTGACAACACGATGTGGTTGTTGGATGGATTGTCCTTATCCGCAAACAGGCGACCACTCATACAGTCTTTCAGGCACTGGGGCTGGTCGTAGATCTCTTTCAGCATGAAATGGTCGAAGCCTCCCTTGCTGAGTTTGGAGATGTCGAGGTCTACGGTCTTGATGTCATAATCGCATAACTTATGGTTGAGATTGATCATCTCTATATCCTTACCGATTCTGATTTCTGCTATCTGACCGTCTTCGAGATAGACTACCTGGTCGGTATATTCTACGATAGGAGTGGCATCACTGGCGATATAGAAGTCTTGCTTGTCGGCTCCTACTCCTACCACCAATGGACTTGACTGGCGGGCTGCCACAATGTGAGTGGGGTTCTTGCATTCGATGACTGCAATGGCATAGGCGCCCACGACATCATTCAGTGACTGGCAAACGGCTGACACCAAATCTTTGCCATTCTGCTGATAGTATGAGTCTATCAACTGTACCAGCACCTCGGTATCTGTTGTGCTCTTGAACTGATAACCGCGTGCTATGAGTTGTTCTTTCAGCACCTGGTAGTTCTCGATGATGCCATTATGTACCAAAGCCAGGTCACCACTCATACTGACATGGGGATGTGCATTTTCGGCAGATGGTTCGCCATGTGTTGCCCATCGGGTGTGGGCTATACCGATATGGCCTCCGCAGTCTTTGTCTGCTGCGAGTTCTTCCAAATTTGCTACCTTGCCCTTTGTCTTATAGACATTGAGTTTGTCCTCTCCATTGACGAGTGCTACTCCGGCACTGTCATATCCTCTATATTCGAGTTTCTTCAGTCCTGCTATCAGGACTGGATATGCTTCGTTTTGTCCTATATATCCTACTATTCCACACATAAATTTATGGTAATGGTTTGATTAGTTTTTATTGGTCGTTGATATGTTGTCAAACCAGAAAAGACGGCGCTTGTTCATCCAAGCGCATCTTGCAATTGCTTGCAAGTCGTGCTTAAAATTAAAAGACTTAATCATAATCATACAAGATACTCAGCTAAAATTCTATATTTGATAAACCAAGTCTTGCAGCATGAGAAGAAAAGCGCTGCAGAATATGAGAAAAGAGTTTAGGCTTTGCCCTATAACAAATCTCATAACAGTTTTTATCTCTTAGCTTTTCTATACTTTCTGTAACGAGATAAGTGAAATCAAATATCACGTATCTCACTTTTCCACTTAAGAATACAGGACCAATAGTATATTCTTTATCTGATTTTGGTAAACACTTAGCCTCTGGAAATCGAGAACGATCAGGTTTATCAGCAAAAACTCCTAATGGAATATCAAAAATATATCCACCTACCAACCTTGCCATTTTTCTTTTATTTTGTGAATAGTCGCAAGGAGGTGTCAATTCAATTGCAACATTCCAACACTCAGGTTCAAAGATTTCAAATTCTTCTTTTAATATTGGATTTTTCTTATTATGTTGCTTTGCCTTTTCATTACTTTCTTTTATTCCATCAAGTTTTTCCCTTTCGAAGTTTATTAATATTTCACAAGCTTTTCTTTCAGTAATCAGTGGAGATTCAGAAGCCTTTACTTTATAAATATTACCAGGTACTACTTCTTCTGAAGACAACCCATAAGAATCAATAAACATCATAGCATTTATGATTGCTGCTATATTTTGTTTTTCCTCCACATTTTCAAAAGGACAATTCTGTTGAGCGTCAAATAAAGAAATGTTGAGGTCAGCTTGTTGAGCATAAAGTTCCGAATAGAGCAACTCATCAAAAGCTTTATATGCATCTGTTGTCAAATAAGGATAGTCATCAGCATCATTGATACCCGTATGATTCTTAGCCAGTGAACAAAATAAATAATTCAACCTAACTTCACGGTTATCATAATCACGACCAAGATTATAAAAGTTCCGTACTATTTTATTCTTTGCTCTTTCTACCGTAGCATTCCAATTCACAAAGAAATATGCAGACTTGTTTTCAAAAAGCTCTTGTTCTAAATCGTCCTGTAATGAGTTATAATCATAGATTCCATTTCCTTTATTATACTTTGACTTGCTTAATCCTACTACAAATAATGGTGGATTATTAAGATGAATATCAGTAGTCATTTCTTCTTCATCGGAATCTGTTTCTTCTTCATCTTGATTATTCTCTTTTACCAAAGAAACTTTGCTCAGTGAATCTTTCAAATCTTTTATAAATTCATCGTGCTTAGTCCATACTATGAGACCATACGAACCAAAATGAGAGCCATTAGTCAATTTTGCCAATACAGAGATCAAAATAGAGATATTTTCTCTAATCTGTGTACAATTGTCGTTGAGCATTAAATCCATAAATATGAGGTTTCTGTTCTTCAGATGCCCTTCACCTGGAACATGAAAATCACCTTTATATTCATGAAACTCCACATAGATTCCATTGGCCGTTAACACATTCTTTAAACCCACTATCTCATCTTCTTTATCATCGACGATAATGGCACTATTTATGCAATCTTCCAATATCTTCATCTCAAAACTATTTTTTAAGTTAGGCGTTTCATTTTTATGCTTTTGGAAAGCACAAGGCAACAATTGCCTTATTAATCTGATACTTCTTTGCAGTATCCGGCAGATCGATTTCATTTTCATCCAATATTAATAGTTTTCCTTTCATCGCTTGCATCACTTCATGAGCGATATGCAATCCTAATCCCATACCGGTATTCAGCGGTTTACCTGTGATAAATGGGCGCAAAGCTTGTTCGGGTGGCATTTTAAAACCACATCCATTGTCACAAACCACAATAGAGATATAACCTTCAAATTGTTCTGTTATATAAACATATATTTTTCGTTCTGTTGGACGAGATTGAGAAACCCAATAGATAGAATTGTCTATCAAATTGGTAAGAGCACCTATTGACTCTGTTTGGCTCATCTTTGCAGAAAAAGATGCTGTCTTTCGATTAGAATAAACCTTGATACGATGATCTGCAAAGCGGAATTTGTTATTATCCAAAACAGCTGATACTATAGAAGACACATCTGTTGTTTTAATAACTGATTTCTTGAGAAATATCGTATAACCACTTATGATATGTTCCAAGTTTTGTGCTATGCTTTTAACACTTTCAAAATTATCATTATTAATACAACTCAATAATGCATCAACTTGCTTTTCCATATCATGGATAATTCCACCAAGATTCAAACCTGCATTTGCACTTCGTATCAGAATATCGCGCACTTCAACATATTGGTCGTTTACACGATTCAGATAATGAAGAATCTCTTCACGAGCTTTATCATCTTGTACTTTTTCTTTAATAATTTCAACAGCACTATTTAAGTCTGATAATACGGGTTCTATCACCCGTTTATCTTTCTTATAGACCGTTATCAGTCTCCGTTTATCTGTATTACGGAATCTTGTTATTAAATCCAAAGCATAAGTAACAGCATCTACAAACGCAAAATATGCTTCATTTTCTATAAAACCTTCTCTATTAGTTTTTTCTTTTAAATCTTCACTATCTTTTCTTGATACGCTCACAGAACCAATAACAATATTATTACTGAGGTTTTCACCTGCTCGCTTTAATCGATTATAATCTAAAGACAACCAGTCTGTATCTTTCTCACCATAGTTGTAAACTCTAACTCCATCTCTATAAACTCTTACACCGCTGTTCTCTCGAAGATAATTATTCAGTATTGTTTTTTCCATATCCATGAAACTAAAAACAGCAGTATCTTTTTCAAAGATATAAAAATCAAGAGTTATTTTACCTATATGATAGTCAGCTAAATTAAAATGTTCCAGAATTACTTTATTCCTATTTCTAGAACTTGTAATATCTACTCTGCGCTTTAAGTATTTATCATCTTCATCTAATGTTTGCACTTCTCTTCCTTGTATATTATTCAAAGAATTCCAAGGAGCAAATGTATAATGAAAATCCTTTAATTCATCACCATCAATAACACAATGCGCTCTATACATAGATATCTTCAGAATATCCTCTATTGGTGGAAGGTCTTCAAAGACATTCGTATTAGCCTTTACATTAACAGAAAATGAATCTGTTCTTTGAGCAAATGGGCTATTTAAAGAAACTAAATCACGATATACGCTTCTCAATTTTCTTCTATCCCAGGTACCTTTCAAATCAGTAATCGTAATTTTGGTACCATGATTAGTTGCCAAAGAGGAATATTCTTGTTCTACGACCTGGATTGGAAAATCTGTTATAGTTTTTGCATTCTCCAATTTAGTCCAATCTATATCTATTAATACTTCAGGATGACCAAGTTTATGAGTTTGAACCAGAATTTTTTTACCTAACTTATGCACTCCTAAACGACCGATACCCTTCTCACCCAATGGCAATCTACCTTTAGGATTTTGATGCAATTGCTTCTTTTTATTATCAGTACCTATAACAAGCCATACATTCTCTATAGTTTCCAGATCCATACCTGTTCCGTCATCTGTCACGATTATTTTTGAAAGAAAGTCCCCTTCAAAAATAAATTCAACTTCACAAAAAGAAGCCTGGGCATCATAGGAATTTTTGACCAATTCCACCAAGGCGATATTCTCATTCTTAATAAGATCTTCACCCAAATGTGCTATAACCCGTGGAGTTATTTCAAATGTATGTTTCATAAATATAATAATCTATTAGTACTCTATAAAGGCAACTAAAAGGAATGCTTATAAATAGAACCGCATTTTCCCGCTTGCTTGTCAACTTAATAATCTTAATAATCGAAGTCTTTACAAAAGCATAGCAATGCTCAGACCGCCGTAGCCAGTTCCATCTACTGCAAATTTTATAACTTTGAAGTTATTCATTATGATTTTGTTTCATTTCCTCCTTATCTGCTTCTGATATTTCCTGCTGCGAAATATACTATTCTATACATTTCACTGCCAGTTACTTTATTATATCAAGCTCAGAACTAAGGACTTTATCATGAAGTAAATATTCTGTTACCTTGCACTGAATATAACCTTCAAGATAAGCTGTACATAAATCTTTGACTTCTAACATGAGCTTATTTTTTACCCTCAATATTCTTTTACTCACTACCCAAATAGCAGGAGATATCCTCAATCTGAGCATCCATTTCATCTTGAGAACAGATTTTAAAAGGTATATCTAAAATGTTTGCGACCTCGTTAGCGTACGCTTTTTCTTCTTGCAAAAAATCATTTATGAAGGATAATGGATATTCTTTTGAATCACGAGCTATTAACCTCTTTCTTATTGTGTCGGAACTGGCTTCTAATAATAATATCATATCAGGATTAATGGTTTCAAAAACTTCTAATGGAACTCGTTCTATGGTTCCTTTTGTTGTCAATAAGCAAAAATGACCATCAAGAAGATAAGATTTATCCAAATCGATAAAATATGGAAGATTTTCTATTAACTTATTCTGATTATCCTCTACATTTTCAACTTCTTTGAGTGCAGGATTCTTCCAATTTAAAATAGTACTGCACGAAAGCCCCTCTACAAAAGGACATCTTCTCTTTACAGAATTGACAAAAGTACTTTTTCCAACTCCATAAACTCCACCTATAAAAATGATTTTCTTAGTCTTTGTCATAAGATATTTATTTTTATTGTTTGAGTAAAAAATTGATAATAGTTTCACTATCAGCATATCATTTTTTGCATTATAGTTCTCTAACAAAGAATATTTATTCATCAATGGTAACATCTTTTTTCTACCAAGGTTACTTATTCCATTAATGGAGAGTAAATATAGTTCATCATTACTCAACTGAGCCTGAAGAATATCAATATAACTTTTAGCATCATCTATATTAGATTCATCAACATATTTCAAAATATGATACAGATGCCTAAAATAATGCCCCAAATTGCTAACATTAGGAAGAAAGAAATCTAAATATATCTGATTAACGATATATTTTAGCATCGTTTTATTTTTTGATGAAAATTCATCTTGGCGATAATTTAAACAGGACAAGGCGTCAGATAAATCCTCTCTAAGCTTTGTTAAATAGGCAATTCCTTGCAAACGTTCATTACCGATTTCTCCTTGCAGATGTTCCCTAAGCAATTGCTGTTGAGACAACAGACAAAAAAATGTCGATTCAAATTGTTGTCGTTTTGCACCTACATCTTGCTTTCTCGCAAACCTAACTTGAGAAGTATAAGTAATGTAAAGCAAATATATACTTATGATACCGACAATCGTTCCAACTGTTCCCCCAATATAATCGCCAAAGATTCCAAAATCATTTGAACTCTCAGCAAAATCTACTGACCTTAGTGTTATATAATATACTACAACAGGTGAAATAGCCAGTAATATTGCAACTAACCATAACAAAATATTGATAGTTCTATTCATCTATATACAAAAATGATTGAGGTGCTCTCTTCCCAGGATATTTTTCTTCAAGTGATATTGCATTATTATAAGGTATAAACTCCTCTATCACAATAGCATAAGCTTTATCCTTACCTTTATAATAATCCATAAAAGACTCCCAAGATAGACCGGCCTCATATTGTGTTAATTTCCATATTTTTTCAGGAGTGTCATGTAAGACTTTCTTAAACTTTATTTCTCCTACTATTTTTTTCTGTCTCCCTGAAGAATATACTATTATCGAGGAAATATCCTTACGTCTAAAATTAACTTTACGAAATTCATAACGTTTTTCTCCAGAAGCTATTTTATCAACATACTGCGATTTAATCGATAATAAAATTTTCATTCACCTTTCCTTTTTTCAAAATGTAATCGAACTGAGAGTCTGTAAGTTGGAAAAATCCCCAATAAAGAGTTGGCGATATTCCCATTTCATCTAATAACATACCACGAGTAACTCGTTTCTCAAGAGCTATATTATAAGTCATCTTTATAACAACTAATTTGTCTAACTTATACCATTTCAACAAATCGCTCTTAGTAAAAATACTATATTTAGAACAATAGTTTAAATAATCTTCAACACTCGAGAAATCTTCTTTTGTTTTAACTTCTTCCACCTGACAAATAGAAGTAATAACACTACGATATCTCGCAGAACCTTGTCCATCGTTTGTGCGATATATCGCAAGCAAATCTCCTTTACGGAGGGCTGCTGTTTTAGGCATGAAACAAATATAGACCTTGTGTATGCTATTAGAATAAGACACGTCAGCCACTAGTTCATCAACCTTACGCTCTTCATTTTTCAATATGGAATCAGAAAACAATGGTGTATGATATGAAGGATATATAGACAATAAATATTTTCTTTTTCCTTTAGGTTGTATAAGAGGATAATCTTTTATAATGTCTCCAGTCAGATTTTTAAAATCTTTTACTAAGACAAGTTCTTCTCCCTTAGTTCCATAATCTTTAAATCCAAATTTTTTCAACAAACTAATAAGTCCATCTTGTTTAGAGAAAATGGTTACATACGCTTCCTCATAACCTTCATAAACGCCCTTATCCATTATTTTCTTTACGAAACGTTCACCTAAACGAGTGCTATGGGCATCTATCTTGAATGTCCCAACCTTTAATCGCTTCTTTGGAGTCATAAGAGGGGTTATTTTATCATCAACACTATCACTTTCGTCTTTAAGATAAAGAAATCCTTGTAAATGATTATCTTCATCATATCGAACAAAAGCCTGTTCATTTCCCTTTTTATGAAACCATTTTTCAAAACCTTCGTAATCTTTCTTTAGACTATCGAAGAAAGGATCTTCCAAGTCTATAGAAGAAAATGACTTCAATTCCAACACTTTAGCCATAAACTTAATTCTTTAACGTAAAACATTATTTAAAGTAACTAACACTAAGATATATTGTGACGACTACTCCACATAATAATGGAATAACACAAACGTTTTAAAAACAAATTAAATTGTTCCAAGTCATTACCCTCGCATTCAAAGCCGGTTTTGTTATAATTAGATTTAGCATGAACAATACTATTCCTCGTAGAGTAAAGAAACTGCCCTAGTGTGTTTTTCATCGTATCTTCGATAGGTTTTATATTCTCATAAGTCCATCGAACATTCTTTCCAAACTTAGCATCAGATTGCATTCTTTCTTTTACACGAATAGGCAAAAAATCCTGCAAATCCACTAAATCTGCACACGTCAACAATACAGTCTTAACTAGTTCATTGTCACGTTGGGATTTATCATATGCTTGTACCAATTCAACAATGGATTCTAAATAACTTATATTGCTCTTACATATAGGTAATACGTCCAACTTTAAGTTTAGACGTTCCAAAAGTTCTAATTTTGCGACTGTTGGTGAAATATATTCAATTATCTTGTAATAAAGTAAATAACGCAATTGATTATCGTCAGTTGATTTTGCCTGCATATATGTTTCGAGCATTGGCGTATATTGAGGCAAAGAAGATAAAGATACTTCAGTAGTTTTATCTAACCGTTCCTCATCATAATCATCACATCCATAATCTGTGTACTCATAATATCGAGGTAAAGTCTTTAACTTTATTTCTTTATTATATTTTTCGTCTAACAAAAACAAGACACGATGAACTAATTCTAACTCTTCTATTTTATTTAAACGTTTAGATTCTTCAGAATATTCAATCTCTAAAGCTGTAAAATCTGCAAATGGACTAATACTTCCCCATTCGTATTGTCGTTCCTTGATATTTCTTAATCCTATCAGAAATGGGCATAAAACAACTTTGACTTTTATATCATCATTTAAGAAATGCCAATATAAGCATCCCATTATTTTACCGTCATAATAATCCTCTATATTAATAAAGAACTGCGTAAATCTACCACAACGTACTGCACAATCATCATAACTCAATGTCTTTATTGACATTGTTCGTTCCATAAAACCTCCTAGGTCTAGAACACAATCGGCGCAATCTAAATCCAAATCAAAATCCGAATCGCCAATCCTAAGTTGCGGAAAATCATCTGGTCTTAAATTCAACTCTTTAGCAACCTCTTTTAAATGAAGATTAATCTCTGCTATATTATCTTCTGTGACTTTCATATACAAGGTAAGTATCGGTATCACCTCACATTACCGATAAGCATATGAGGTTTAGCCCTCCACCAGCTAATTCCAGTGGAGGTTATACCATGATTTGACTAAATTTTAATTTCATTTAAATTATTCTTCATCTTCCCAAAACTCAGGAAGAAGAGTATAAAGTTTATTCTATTTTTCCACATTCATGGAGTCGTTGCTTAACGCCCTGCAAAACCATCTCGAGTCCACTGCTTATTAATCCCTTCTAAATATATCTCTGGTATATACCTTCTCCTTCACATCATCTAAACAGATATCATAGCGGTGAGCGATGAAATGAGCAGATGGCTCCAGGGTATTCCTTCTATAGCTGGATCCGATTTGTCATCAGCCCCAGTAACGTGGATACCCTTTGGTAAACGTGTGTTTACGTCGGCTGTAGAAGGTGAATTCAAGCAATCCTGCGTCATATTCGCTTTCTACTTTATGTCTTTTGCTGCAACCATACCCGATGGTTGTCGTAGCTTTGTCGTTTTTTTCATAATGTGCATCATCTGAATTGTATTTATGGGTTTTTATTTGGCACACAGCCTATGCACATGACTTTTACTTTCGTCGCACTTTTTTAAAGAAAAGTGTGATTTTATTGCAAAAATACTAATTTATGTTGGATTACGTATAAGATTTTATCTTTTTTCTATTTATAATTTAAAAATATGCTATTTTTTTAGGAAATAGGGCTTAAAAAAGGCTTTCGAAAAACCTCTCTTAATGCTAAGGAGGTTTTT